>OBEQ011866712.1_pt1 | contig 12100 bp, 17 predicted proteins | sample 1670901 | NCBI WGS metagenome assembly OBEQ01 (sample SAMEA104232315, study PRJEB22302) | groundwater metagenome | biome: forest; feature: aquifer; material: groundwater | place: USA | collected 2011-08-07 | depth 5.4 m | reverse complement strand
TTATACTGACGCTCAAAACTACTGCCAGACTCAAAATTCGACCGATTTTTCGGGCCGTAACCGCGTGCCGTGCGTCGAGGACTATGTAACCAGCCATGGTGTCAAGGCCAACCCTGTGCCGGCGGCGCTTTATCAATTTGATTTTGTCAGCCCGACTTGGTCGCCCGACCTGGCCGGCTGGAGCCTGCTAGCCGCGATCGTCTTTTTGGTGCTGACTATCTTGAGCTACGGCGCGCACCGTCTTAATCGCCGCCGCCAGCTCTGGTCCCTCAAATAAATCCATTCACTATGGAAAACGGTGACCGGTCAACGCACGGAAAACAGTAAACAGTAAACGGTTTTAGGGGACTTTGTTGGTGGTCGAATTGCCGGGTGTGGTGTTTTGGGGGCTGGTGTTGGTCTGGCCAGAAGGTTGGCTGGCGGCGGCGCAGTTCGGGCCCTTGGGATTTTGCTTCTTGTATTCTTTGATGGCCGCCACGACTTTACCGTCGTCCTTGATATTCTCCCAAAAAGCCAGTTGCGAGCGGTTGACAACCATTTGGTCGTCCGGCGAGTGCAGCTGCTGACAGCCAAGCTTGGTCAACTGCGGCGTGCCGCCCTGGGTCTGCTGATCGGCGGTCAGGTAGTAGACGTCATTTAGAATCAAATACTTGTTATTTAGGGTTGTCAGCCTGCCGAAGTAGGTCGAGTACAGCACCGAGCCGCTGGTGATGCCGCCGTTTAGGAAAACGGCTTGATATTTGCCGTGGTCGATCAGGTTATCTTCGCCGCGAGAAGGGCTCAAAGCAATCCATAAGGCCAGGGCCGACAAAATCAGGGCGCTGCCGACCATCACGATGAAGACCGAATAGCGTAGCTCACGCGTCACCCAGCTTAAGCGGCGTGGTTTATGAGTTGCGTGGTGAGGTGCCGGCTGTTCGAGGCCCGGGCTAGGTGGTTGGGCGGCCGGTCGGGTCTCGCGGCCACGAGGCATAAATTCCATATTCTCTACCTAACTAAAACTAAATTACTTGTAATCATATTACCGCATAAGCGTTTTAAGAGGCAACCCTAAGGTGATGTATTGCTTACTATAGGGGTTGACAAGTGAAAAGCTCCCGGGTTATGGTAGGAGTACCATTACTAATTCTAACAGAGAGGGATAAGAGGAATGGCCTACAAACACACTAACTCCAAAGGTGTTACCTACTACTTAAATTCAAAGAAGGTTACACTTCGCGGTGGCAAAAGCCAAACGATTTATTACTTTAGTAAAGACGACCGCCCAGACACTGGCACCGATCTACCTGACGACCGTGTGGTCAACGAAAACCCCCGCAACGGGTTCCTGACCCTCAAGCGCAAAGGCTAAACGGTCCAAGAGCTCCAAATAGAAATACCCGCTCGCTTTAAGGAGCGGGTATTTTTTTACTTTGATACGAATTTACTTATAAAAGCTTAAGGCGCTCATTTATACTAGAAGCAAATGCTCAATGTTCAAGTATCAACCCTATGGAATAACCTACGGTTCGGCGAAGCCGATTCCACGGGGTCAATGCTCAATGAATGGAGTAATGCTCAATGTCTTAATGCATTAAGCCATTTACCCATTAACCATTCGTTGAACATTGACACTTGCCAATTGATTCATTTCATCCGAGGGAACCTCGGATGAATCGTTGGTTGAATCGCGCTAATCAGCGCATCTCTCTCGGCGGCGCGGCCGCTCTACTAGTGACCGCCACTTTTTTTGGCCAGATCCTGGGCTTTTTGCGCGTCAAGATCATCAACGGAAACTTCCCGGCCACCGGCCCGCACAGCACCGACGCTTACTTTGCTGCTTTTAAGATCCCGGACTTTTTCTTTTACACCATCGCCGCCGGCGCCCTGGGCGTGGCCTTCATGCCCTTTTTGGCCGACCGGCTGGCCAAGAACGACCGCAAGTCGGTGTGGGAACTGACCTCCAGCCTGCTCAACTTGCTGGGCATTTTTATGCTGGCCGTAGGTGTTATTTTGCTGGTTTTTGCCGAGCCGTTGATCAAATTAGTGATTTCCAAACACTTGAGCCCAGAACAATTGCACAACGCCGCCACCATCATGCGACTGGTAGCCCTCAACCCGCTGTTGTTCGCCGTCTCGGGCATCTTGACCAGCCTCCAGCAAACCTTTGGCCGCTTCTTTTTCTTTGCTCTGGCGCCGATCATTTACAACCTCTGCATTATCATTAGCGTTTACGTTTTCAAAAATAACATCGGCTTGGTAGGACTGGGCATTGGGGCGATGGTCGGGGCCTTGATTCAGCTGGCAGTTGTGCTGTTTGGCCTCTGGGGGATGAAGTTCCGCTACCGGCCGCGCATCAACTTGAAAAACTACGATTTTAAACACATCCTGCGCAACCTGCCGCCGCGGTCCATCGACCAGGGCATCGACTCCATCAACTCGATCGTCGAGACCAACCGGGCCCGGACGCTCGGCGAGGGCGTGATTACCTATTACGAAAACGCTTTTACGCTGCACACCGTGCCGATTATGCTGGTTGGCACGACCATCGCCACGGCCGCCTTCCCGCGGCTCAACGAGCGCCTGGCTCAAGGCCGGCCGGATCTGTTCCGCAGTGACTTTTTGAAAATTATGCGAGCCATGTTGTGGATCATCCTGCCGATTGTGGTGGTCAGCTACTTCGCTCGTGGTTATCTGGCCCGTATCATCTACACCAATTACGCGCCGCAGATCGCCATCATCTTTGGTTTTTTGACCGGCGCCATTTTGTTCCGCACGCTCTATACCATTATTTCCCGCTACTTTTACGCCCAAAAAGATACTCGCACGCCGCTTTACGTGTCGCTGTTCGCCATTGCCCTTAACATCTATCTGGCCTTCACATTGTCTAAGCCGACTGCTTACGGCATGGCCGGCTTGGCGCTGGCTCAAACGATTGTGGCGACCGCCGAAGTTTTTATTCTGCTTCTGGTTATGCTGTGGCGCGACCGGAAGTTGTTCGACGCCGACTTTTGGTTTGGAGTGGCCCGCATTTTGTCGGTGACCGGCTTCACGGTTATCGCCACTTATACGATGGCCACGATCTTTCCGCTGGGTACGGCCGACAAGGGTTTCATTACGCTGGGCGCCAAGTTTAGCTTCATCGCCGTGCCGACGCTTTTGGTGCACCTCGGTGTTTCGTGGCTGTTTGATGTCGAGGAATCGAAGCCGGTGATCGCCAAACTCCGCCAGTTTGTCCTCGGCCGCGTGAAGTTCTTATAACTACCTCCCCGACGCTTCGGTCGGGGCCCCGATCTACTAGCATCGGGGCTGTTATAATTCGAGCGATCAGCGAGAATTATATGCCGAGCCCAAGAAAGGCCGGTCTTTGGGAAAATAAAGCCTTTCCTGGAGCGAAGCTATATAATTGGCTCAATACTTAGACGGCAGGACAATTAATGGCCGAGCGTAAAAAGTTAGCTTATCGCGACGTTCCACACGCGATAGTTTACGTGTTCAAAACTTTATGGCGATTTTCTCCATCATACGTGCTGCTGACTATATTCAGCGGTTTGAAAGAGCGGTTGGTGCCTTTTGCCACGCTCTTTATCGCTGCCGCTGTCACCAGCCGGTTGCCTGGACTTATACATCATGAGCAAAGTTACCGGTCTGTACTAAGTCTAGCGGCTATCTTAATTACTATTGAGCTTATTAGTCGTTCCCTAGACCTGCTGCTGCAAAATACTATGCAAAGGCAGGAAGCACAGGTAACGATTCGACTACGTCAGTACTTTTATGAATCTTTTGCACGATTGCCTTATTACAAATATGAAGATAAGGATGTTATAGACAGCTTCCAATACGCTGATAATTTCATGTACCGTTTTAGTCAGTTTGGTTTGATCCAGATAACTAGGGCTGCAGGCGCTTTTATAGAGCTGGTAATCGCCACCCTGGCTCTCTGGACCGTAGCTTGGTACTTGCCACTAATGATGGTAGTTAGCCTACCCATATTAATCCGCTCATTTCTACGCATAAATAAACAGCAGGCAACTATAACTAAAGAAAATCAGACACAACAGCGCCGAATCTGGGCTATAGAAAACCTGTTTTATCCTCGCAAGATCAAAGAAACCCGTCTTTACGGCATTGTCTCGCACATGCTAGGCGAACGGCGAGACCTCATGGAGCACATAAGGGTGCGTGAATACCAAGTAGAAAGAACCCGTAATTATCTTCGCTTGAAACAGCAATTCGTCTCACAGCTAATTGAACTTATCAGTATGGCAACGGCGCTCTGGAAGATTGCTTACCATGGCGCACCTATTGGCATCTTTGTACTGGCCCAGCAACTTACCAGCCGGGCCGCTTCGGCCGCTGAGAGTTTGTTTAATGATCTGGTCAATTTCGACAAAGACCTTTATGGTTTTGCCGAATACCGCTATATTACCGAGGACTTACAACCACCCGTACAGGCTGACAAAAAGCAGGTGAGTCAAAAGCCTAGCATCTCACTTCACGACGTAAACTTTATATATCCTCATAACACCAAGAAGGTTTTAGCCGGCGTAGACCTGGATATCCCATATGGGACAAGTCTGGCAATCGTCGGTGAAAACGGCGCCGGCAAAACTACCCTTATTAGATTAATACTAGGCTTATATCTACCCTCCAAGGGGGCCATCTCAATCAATAACCAGGACCTAAGTGAGTATATTGAGGCCAGCTGGCTATCTAAGGTCGGTGTGCTGATACAAGATTATGGTATCAACGAGGATATGACTATCCGCGATACCGTCTGGCTGGGCAATGTGACTCAACCTCGCAACGATAAAAAAATCTGGGCCGCTTTAGAACAGGCCGAGATGACGGATACGATTAAAGAACTGCCCCATCAGCTGGATACTTTTCTGGGTAAATGGATCGATGAGGAAAAAGGCGTGGAACTATCGGGTGGTCAGTTGCAGCGCTTAGCTATAGCGCGAGCCCTGTTCCGAGACCCGGAAATACTGATTCTAGATGAGCCAACCTCTTCGATTGACGCCAACGCCGAAGAGCGGATATTCCAAAAACTGATGAGTGCCAGAAAAGGGAAGACAACTATTTTTATATCCCACCGATTTAGTACCGTTCGTCGAGCCGAACAAATAATTTTTATGCAAAGAGGTCGGATAATTGAAAGCGGCACCCACGAAGAACTTATGGCCGGAAAAGGTGCCTACCACACAATGTTCACCGCGCAGTCCAAAGCCTATAAATAGCTCCCACCTCTGTTATAATTGGGTTCAATGACTCAGAACCGCATTCGGAATTTTTGTATTATTGCCCATATAAATCACGGTAAGTCGACATTGGCTGATCGGTTGCTGGAGTTAACCGGCACAGTAGAGAAGCGCCAGATGAAGGCGCAGATCCTAGACAAAATGGACCTCGAGCAAGAGCGCGGCATCACCATCAAGCTCGCTCCTGTGCGCATGCGCCACAGGAGCGAGCAGCCCCAAGCCCCAAGCCCTAAGTCTCAAGGCTTGAGGCTCACGGCTTACGGCTCAGATTCAACTCGAGAATTCGAGTTGAATCTGATCGATACTCCCGGGCACGTCGATTTTAGCTACGAGGTCAGCCGTAGTCTGGCGGCCGTCGAGGGTGCGCTGTTGGTGGTCGACGCCACGCAGGGCATTCAGGCTCAAACTCTCTCTAATGTTTATTTAGCGATGGCCGCTAATCTGCATATTATCCCGGTGATCAACAAAATCGATCTGCCGGCCGCCGAGCCGGAGCGGGTGAGTGATGAAATCGTCAAGCTGCTGGGCGTCAAAAAAGGAGAGATTATGCTAATCAGCGCCAAAACCGGCGAAGGCGTCGAAGAGTTGCTGGAGCGAATCGTCAAAGAAATCCCGGCACCTAGCGGCAAGGTAGATCAACCAACTCGAGCTTTGATTTTTGATAGCTACTATGACGATTACCGCGGCGTGATTCTATATGTGCGAGGGGTCGACGGTCAAATCGCCAAAAATGGCGGCCTCAAAATGATGGCCGCCGGCAGCCAGGCCATTGCCCTGGAAGCCGGGTTCCTCGGCCCGGAGATGAAACCGGCGCCGCTTTTAGGTACCGGCGAGATCGGCTACATTGTTACCAATCTAAAAAACACCGCTCAAGCCCGCGTTGGCGACACGGTTACATTGGCAGAGGCTCCAGCCAAGGAGCCGCTGCCCGGCTACAAAGAAGTTCGACCGTTTGTCTACGCCGGCTTCTTCCCGGACAGTCACGAGAATTATCAAGCTCTCAAAGAAGCTGTCGAGAAACTATCGTTGAGCGATTCGGCGCTGCAGTTCACACCCGAAAACTCGCCGGTGCTCGGTTTTGGCATGCGGCTCGGTTTCTTAGGCTTGCTGCATCTGGACATTGTTCGCGAGCGGCTGGAGCGAGAGTACAACCTCGAGCTAATTATCACCAACCCCTCGACCGATTATTTAGTCAAAACGACTGCTGGTGAGGAGCTCGACATCCGCTCGGCGACCGAGCTGCCTGATATGGCCCAGGTCGCCGAAATCCGCGAGCCGTGGATCAACGGCGAGATCGTCTGCCCGTCGAGCTATGTCGGAGCGGTACTACAGATGATCGTCGCCAACCGGGGATTGCAGAAAAAAATCGATTACGTCGATGAATCCCTGTCTGTCATCCAGTTCGAGGCGCCGTTGGCGAACATGCTGACCGATTTTTACGACCAGCTCAAAAGCGCTACCAGTGGCTACGGCTCGTTCAATTACGAGCTGGCCGACTACCGGCCAGAAGATTTGGTGCGGCTCGATTTTTACGTGGCCGGCGACATGGTCGGCGCTCTTAGCATTATCGTCCACCGCTCTGAAGCCGAGCGGGTTGCCCGCCGAGCGGTCGAAAAACTCAAAGACGTTATTCCGCGCCAGCAGTTTAAAGTCAGCCTGCAGGCGGCGATCGGCGGCAAGTTCATCGCCCGCGAAGACATCAGCGCTTACCGTAAAGACGTGACGATGGGCTTGTACGGCGGCGACGTGACGCGCAAGAAAAAGGTGCTGGCCAAACAGAAAAAGGGCAAAGAACGCCTCAAGCGCTTTGGTAAAGTCGACATCCCCGCCGAAGCCTTTGCCGTGATGCTAAAAAGAGACTAAAATTGGCCTATGGACGTTGATCCGATCAAAAAAGTCACCGAGGCGCCCAAGCCGGTGGTTGCGAAGCTGGCCCATCAGCGCGACAGCGCCCTCAAGCGCTTTCCGCTTTTATTCACACTACTCGGTACACTCGGTGTCGTTGCCACTTGGGACGGCTTCCAAAGGCTGATCGTCAAATGGCCGTTTATCCAGCGCAACCCCGTGACTACGCTGATCTTTGGCATCGTCGTCCTGCTACTTACCGGCACCCTTTATAAAAAACTTTAGCCCATGAGTTTAGAGCGGCTTAGAGAACTGCAGCCGACCTATGAGCCTAACGAACGCGTGCTTAAAGGTTTGGGCGAAATCGGAGTACTTGGATTAGTCGGGACTACAGCTTCAGGCAAAACTACATCGACGAGCCGGCTGGCGAAAGATTATCCTGAACTGTTTGGCTATGTATTGAACGAAACTGGCCGTCGACCAAGGGAAACTGATTTAGTCGGCGTTGATTTTATCTATCGCAGTGTTGAGGAGTTCGCTGAGGATGTAGAAGCCGGCGAAATGGTTCAATACGTAATAAGCGAGCTTGGTGATATCTATGGAACGCGCTTATCTAGTTACCCGAAAGGTAAAACCGGTATTCTGCCAATGGTGCCAAAGGCGGCCAAACACTTCCGACAGCTACCTTTTAAATCGTTCGATGCAGCTTATGTCATTCCGGACGATTTTGATCGGTGGTATAACGTGCAGCTGGCTAAACATGAAAAGGCTAGCGGTTGGACACCCGAACAAAGGAGCTACCGTATGCAAGAAGCTGCTGAGAATGTGGAACAGGCCTTGGCTGATGGGCAAATGAAGTTTGTATTAAATGACGAGGTAGAGCGAGCCACCGAGCGTATATTACAGATTGCTCGCGGCGAAAAACCGGATGACGAAGATGCAGCGCGCGCTGTAGCTACACAGAGCCTCGAGCGTCTCAAGGAATTAAGCCGGCAATGATCATGAATCCCCAACTGCTGGCCGCTGTCAAAACATATCAGATGCCGCCCGAGGGCGAGCAGCTGCTCAAGCAACATCCACCGCTAATCATTGCCGGCATCGCCGCGTCTGGTAAAAACGCCGTGTTTAATTACCTCATCGAGCACGGTGGGTGGCGCCGAATTATCACCCATACAACGCGGCCCCCGCGGGCAGGTGAAGTGAATGGCAAAGATTACTGGTTTGTGACAGAAGATGAAATGCTCGACCTGCTTAAACAAAAAATTTTTCTTGAGACAGAAGTAATACACGAAACCAGAGTGCATGGCGTTAGTCTAAAGGCTTATCGGGCGGCCACCGATCAAAAAAATCGCCCCATTATTTTGCTTGACGTTCAGGGAGTCTTAAAATTTGCCCGCTACACTCCAGGCCTAAAAGCAGTTTTTATTTTGCCGCCCAACCGTAAGGCCTGGCTCAGTCGCCTGCAAAAACGCGGGCCGGCGAGCGACGAAGAAAAAGTCAGGCGGGCTCGGAGTGCGGTTAAAGAGATACAAGTAGTTTTGGATAACCCCCGGCTGTTTAACTTAGTAGTTAACGAGGAAATTTGGCAGGTAGCTTCGGAAATTTTAACCGACCACCCGGATGCAGCAAAGCAAGCTGGGTATCGCCAGATTGCTCTAGCGCTCCAAGAGCAAATTCGTTCTGGCTAGCCGCAGTATTGCCAGTGCCGGGGCTCAATAATTGGCACTCTGGCTTGACGAGTGCTAATCTGATGAGTATACTGGCACTAAGCTTAGAGGAGTGCGAGTGTCAGATCGACAGGCAAAAATTTTAGCGGCGATTGTCGAGCAATACGCCGAGGTGGCCAGCCCGGTAGGCTCCAGCCTGCTAGCTCGGGCTTTTGATGTTTCTAGCGCTACCATCCGAGCCGAGATGGCCGAGCTGGAGCGTCTGGGTTATATTGATCAGCCGCACACCAGCGCCGGCCGGGTGCCAACCGACAAAGGTTACCGGCACTATGTTAATCAACTGGGCGATGCTAAGCCTCTGGAGCTGTCCGGTGCTCGCCGGGCCGAAAGAGCTCTCGCCGCCCGTGTTCAAGACGGCGGCCTGCCCGAGCAAACCATCCGCAGCACCGTCGATACGCTGGTGGAGCTGACTCACAACTTGGGACTAGCGACCATAGGCGACCAGCTTTATATGAGTGGCTTATCAAACCTTTTCGGTCAGCCGGAATTTATGCACCCCGGCCAAGTCCAGGAGGTTGCGAGGCTGCTGGACAATCTAGAACCTTGGCTTTACGAGGCTGCGCCCAACGAACCATTGAGTGTTTACATCGGCCGCGAAAATCCGATCGGCCGCGGTGCCGGCTGCAGCCTGATCATCAGCCGTTTCCGCAGCCCCTTTTCGGACAGCAGCTACATCGGTGTATTGGGCCCGACCCGCCAGAGCTACCGTGACGTGATGAGCTTGGTCGGCCGGGCCGGTCAAACTCTGGAGGGCACGCTTTATGGTTGATCACGGAGATTTGCCAAGCCTGACAAATGGCATGCAGGCTGATCTGGAGCGGGAAACTGAAGCGGCCCAAGCCGGGCTGCCGCTGGACGAGTACTTGAGGCGTAGGGCATCAATCGAAGAAGGGGAATACCGCCGTAAATATACCTTGATGGGTCGAGTAGCGGCTCTTAGCGATTTTATAGGAAGGAAGTTAGGACGCGATGAAGAAAAAGGCTGGCCACACTAGTCAAGACCTGCAAAAGCAAGTCACCGAGCTGACCGAGGCGCTGCAGCGCGAGCGGGCCGATTCGGTCAATTTACGCCGTCGTGTCGAGGAAGAGCGGCTGACGATGGCCAACTTTTATAAGGCTCTGATTGTCAAAGACCTGCTGCCAATTATCGACAACTGCGAAAGATTACTTGACCACATTTCTGCTCATTCCAAGGTTACACCTTGGAAAGAGGGAGCCGAGAAGATTGTCAAACAAGCTTATAAAACCCTGGAAGATTTTGGGATCGAGCGGATCAAAACTGAAGGTCAGGCATTTGATCCGCGCTATCATGAAGCAGTCAGTGTCGAGGAAGGCCCTTCGACAGGCTCGGGGCAAGAGCACGAGATTGTCAGCCAAGAACTGCAAGCCGGCTATAAACTAGGCGACGAAGTCATCCGCCCGGCCATGGTCAGGGTAAAAAGGAGATAATTATGGGGCCAGAAATTCCTTCAACGCAGAGATTTGATCTAATGGTGGACGACTGGACAGAGCAGATACTGGCCAGGAGGAGTGGCGATGGGAGTATCGTCGGCGACGAAACAATGGAGACATACGGGGTATCCTTAGGACTTGGCGAAACCGAAATAGCCGAAGCCTATAACCTGGCTCTTGAAAAAGTTGAGGAGGAGCGGAGAAATAATGGCTTTTGAAGAATTGTCGATTGCCAACGAATTTCTGCATCAAGAGGAGATGAATAGGGCCCGACCATGGACGGCACATGAACGTCGGGAGTGGGTAAAATCTGAAGCCGGGGAGGAGTGTAAAACTGTAATCGGGGTCTTGAACGGCAATCCCCGGCCAGCCGCTATGGCCGCGCTGGCGCTTGTCGTAGACAGACTAGAGCATGGCCAAGCAGCTCTGGCCGCAGACCAACGGGGCATAGAAATTAACGCAAGTAAGGAGGAGTAATATGGAACGAGAATTTTATCAGCAAGACGAGCCGCAAGAGGACCAACGTGAGAAACCCTATAACTTCAACAGCAGTCCCTACCGTGGCCTGGGGCACCGGTCTTCGCTCGGCGGAAGAACCGAAGATGGATTGCCAGTTTTCCCGGAAGACGTGCGCTCTGCAGCCGAAAGGATAAGTGACACTTTACATAACCGGGCTCGAGAAGCAAGGCAAGAAGGCAGTCTGGAAGTCGGCGAGGAGGTTTAGGATGGACGATAATCCAGACTTAATTTATGAGGGTAGGGGCTGGGACCCAGAATATGCAGATGAGCTAACACGGGAAGCCCTTGAGCGAGAAGGTGATATCGTGACTATCAACCCCGGTCAGTTCCAGGCATTAGAACGGGCTGCGTCTGAGGGAGATCGCTCAGCAGCTCCGACCCAGCAGGCTGAACAAGACGAAAATGCTTTGGGCCTAGGCGAGGAGGCGTAGGATGGAGCGAATTCCGGAAGATCCGCAACCGAGCCGTAAGCATGCTTTTTTGGGCGGCGTGGCCTCGATCGGAGCCGGTTTGGCTGTGGTGGGCGAGGGTTTAGCCCATGTATTTGGCGGCCACGTAGACGTTGATCGAGCTATAAACAGAACCCGTCGTTACTACACCGTCGAAGAAGACCCCGACGGTTATCGAGAGGACGCTACCGCTATGAACCAAGACTGGCGTATGTTTGAGAGAAGGAGGGATACATAGGATGGCTTTTGCAGAATTGTCTGTTGCTAACGAGTGGCTTTATGAGGTAGAACCGGAACTAATGGTTAGTAGAATGTCTGACGAACAAGTTTTGGCGCTAACGCTTGATTTATTTGGAGCGATCAAACGCGCCCAAGAACCACACGAGGTTCAAGCAGAGACTCAAGAAGAAGGGAGCGAATAAAGTGGGAAAGATTATCGGAATCGATTTAGGCACGACCAACTCGGCAATGGCCGCCATGCAGGCCGGCAAGCCCGAGATTATTGCTAATGCCGAAGGTAACCGCACCACGCCGAGCGTCGTGGCCATCAACAAAAACGGCGAGCGCTTGGTTGGCCAGCTGGCCAACCGCCAGCGTGTTACCAATCCGACCAACACCATTTTTGGCGTCAAGCGGCTGATCGGCCGCAAATTCACTGATAAAGAAGTCCAAAAAGACATCGAGCTGATGCCATATAAGATCGTTAAAGCCGGCACCGGCGTGAAGGTCGAGATGGCCGACAAAGAATACAGCCCAGAAGAAGTCTCGGGCATGATTTTGGGCAAACTCAAAGCCGACGCCGAAAAGTTCTTGGGCGAACCGGTCACCGAAGCTGTAATTACCGTGCCGGCCTACTTTGACGACAGCC
>OBEQ010249271.1_pt1 | contig 12100 bp, 12 predicted proteins | sample 1670901 | NCBI WGS metagenome assembly OBEQ01 (sample SAMEA104232315, study PRJEB22302) | groundwater metagenome | biome: forest; feature: aquifer; material: groundwater | place: USA | collected 2011-08-07 | depth 5.4 m | reverse complement strand
GGCCTCGGGCGGGGACGCCATCAAATACATCGAGTCAAAGACTGCCAGCGCGAAATAGCCTTGCCGCACAAGTAGTCGCGAAGCACAGGACGTCCGCTCTCACGCGGACGTTCATGTTTTTAGAGATGATGACGCAGATTCGCCAACGATCCGCTTGTTCAGCAACTGATTACGACGATACGACGTTTTATCGGTGAAATCAGCTTTTAAGAGGGTGTGAGTGCTTCCGCGATCTGCGTAATCCACGGTGATGTAGTCGAGGATGGTATGAGACGTGTGGTGGTGACAGGATTCGGGGCGGTGACACCCCTCGGCAACACGGTTCCCACGATGTGGGAAGCGTTGCTGGCAGGCCGAAGCGGGGTTGGGACCATTCGCGCCTTCGATGCCACGGCGTTTGAGTCGCAGATCGCCGCCGAGGTGAAAGACTTCGAGCCGGGGTTGTATCTGAACCCCAAAGAGCTCAAGCGCTCCGAGCGCTTCGTCCAGTTTGCGATCGCCGCCTCCAAGCAAGCCGTGGCCGACGCCAACCTGCAGATCGGCCAGGACGACCCCTTCCGCTACGGCGCGATTATCGGCTCTGGCATGGGCAGCATGCATCTTATTGAAGAGCAGCACAACGTGTTCCTCGCCAAAGGTCCAAAGAAGCTCACCCCGTTCATGATCCCAATGCTCATCTGCAACATGGCGCCCGGTCAGGTCGCCATGGATCTTGGATTTAAGGGGCCGAATTTCTGCACGACGACCGCCTGCGCCTCGGGTGCGCACGGCGTGGGCGAGGCGTTTCGACTCATTCAACACGGCCAGGCGGATGTGATGCTCGGCGGTGGGACGGAAAGCTGCATTACGCCGATGGCGGTCGGTGGATTCTGCGCGCTGATGGCGCTTTCTCGTCGAAACAGTGAGCCAACAGCCGCCAGCCGGCCGTTTGATCAGGAGCGCGATGGTTTTGTGATTGGTGAAGGTGCTGGTATCGTACTGTTAGAAGAGCTGGAGCATGCCAAGAAGCGCGGGGCGAAGATCTACGCCGAAATGGTGGGTTACGGGCTGACCGCGGATGCTTTCCATATGACAGCCCCTGATCCGGAAGGGAACGGGGCCGCCAAAGCGATGGCGCTCGCCCTTGAAGATGCACATCTTCGACCAGACCAGGTGAGCTATATTAACGCGCACGGGACTTCGACTGAGCTGAACGATAAAGTCGAAACGCTCGCGATCAAAAAAACGTTTGGTCCCTCTGCGAAGAAGGTCGCCATTTCCTCGACCAAGTCCATGACAGGCCATCTCATCGGCGCAGCCGGTGGGGTGGAGGCGGTCGTGTCTGTGCTTGCGATCCAGCACGGTGCCATGCCCCCGACGATCAACTACCAACATCCTGACCCGGACTGCGACCTGGATTATATCCCCAATCACGCTCGCAAATCCTCGGTTGAAGTGGCCCTCTCCAACTCGCTCGGGTTCGGCGGCCACAACGCGACCCTCATCTTCAAAGCTTTCCGCGGCTGACCGAGCGTTCAGCGCAGCCGGCAATTCTCCGATCCTCCCTATCAAACCGTGCGACGGCTCCATCTTCGGTAATGGATCAGTGTGCCCTTAACACCACAGAGACACAGAATTCCCTGCCTGCGCCGCGGGCGCCTGTCTGCCGTCCCGTCTGGGACGGGACAGGCAGGCGGCAGGCCGGCACAGAAACACAGAATTCCACAGAAGCACAGAGAGCGACTCGATGAGAACGCTCGGTGTCTCTGTGGCCGTCCTGTGATGCTGTGGTGTGAACAGTCGGATGAGGACAGTACCCCATCTTCCCAAGCCTTGTTGCGATCCATTCGATATGGTAAGGTACTGGTAGTATGTCCATTCAGACACAGAAACAGCGACGGATTTTGGGTGAACTCCTCGTGGAACGCAGCTTGCTTTCAGTCGAGAAACTGGAGCGAGCACTTACCGAACAGAAGCGAACCGGGGAGTTTCTCGGCACGATCCTGACGCGCCTCGGGCTCGTGTCGAGTGAGGCGCTGCTGCCGGTCTTGGCAGAACAAGCGGGCATGCCCTATGTTCGCTTGAGCGATGCTCAGATTATGCCGGAGGCGCTTGCGAAAGTCCCGCCGAAGTTCGCCAGCCATTACCACCTCATGCCATTGACGCTGATCGATGGCGTCTTGCAAGTCGCGATTGCCGATCCGTTCGATATCCAGACGTTGGATGAGCTGAAGCTCCTCTTGGACTGCGACGTGAAGCCGATTCTCGCTGGTCAACAAGAAATCCACGAGGCGATCCAGCGCCACTACGGGGTCGGGGCCTCGGCCGTGGAACGGCTTCTGGATACGGGCACCCGCACGGCGACCCAGACCCGCACCTCGGAAGACCTCACCGCCAAGGTGGAGGACGCCTCCGTCATCTCCTTCGTGAATCAGCTGATCCTCTCGGCGGTGCACGATCGGGCGACCGATCTGCACGTCGAGCCCTTCGATCAGCAGCTGCGCATCCGCCAGCGCATCGATGGCGTGATGTATGAGATGTCCGTGCCGGCCGATCTCGTCCAGCTCCATGCGGCGATCGTCTCCCGCATTAAAGTCATGGCCCAGCTGGATATCGCCGAGAAACGGCTCCCACAAGATGGCCGGATCAAAGTTCGGCTGGATGGGCAGGAGCTGGATCTCCGCATCTCGGTCCTCCCCACCAGTTTCGGGGAGTCCGTCGTCATCCGGGTGCTCTCAGCACAGATGCTCATTAGCCTGCAGCAGCTGGGGCTGACGGGTGATCAGCTGCCGATCCTCCTTGCGATGATCCAACAGCCGCATGGGATCATTTTTGTCACCGGGCCCACCGGCTCCGGGAAGACGACCACCCTCTATGCGTGTCTGTCCAAGCTCAATGCGCCCAATGTGAAGATCCTCACCATCGAAGATCCGATCGAATACCAGCTCACGGGCATCACCCAGTTGCAGGTGCATCCCAAGATCGGGTTTTCCTTCGCCCAAGGCTTGCGCTCCATGCTGCGGCATGATCCGGACATCATGATGGTAGGGGAGGTGCGGGATCCTGAGACCGCCGAGATCACGATCCGCAGCGCCTTGACCGGCCACCTCGTGTTCTCGACGCTGCACACCAACGATGCCGCCGGCGGTGTGACGCGACTGCTCGATATGGGGATCGAACCGTATCTCGTCGCCTCCTCGGTCTTGTGCTTCATCGCCCAGCGGCTCGTGCGGGTGATCTGTCCCGCCTGTGCGGAGACGCGTCCCCCCTATCCGGGCTTGCGGGAGGAGTTTGGCGTCACGGGCGAGCTGCCGACGGTGCTGCGCTATGGCCGTGGCTGTGCGGCGTGTAAGGGGACTGGCTACAAAGGCCGGACGGCGATCTATGAGTTCCTGGTCGTGAGTGAGCCGATTCAACAGCTCGTTCTTACTCGTCGGTCCTCCCATGAGATCGCCCAGACCGCGCAGTCGACCGGGAAGATGCAAACGCTGCGCCAGGATGGGTGGCAGAAGATCCTCCAGGGGGTGACGACCCCGCAGGAAGTGCTCCGGGTGACGTAACGCTGGGGCGTGGGACGTGGGGGCACGGGGCATAGGGGCTCATGAAGATAAGAATGTGAAGGAAGCCAGCGCACTTCCTCGGACGGCACACGCGACGTAGCCTCTTGCCGTTGAGCTTTTCGTCTTTCATGTTATCCATTTCATCATTGCGTTCCGCCATTCCCCCGTCCCTTGTCTCCTGCCCCTTGCCCCTGTTCTGCGCGTTGTCAGTCTCTTGGGGTCATGTTATACTCACTTCGATGCCTCGCTTTACGTATCGAGCGAAGGACAGCACGTTGCACGTGGTCGAGGGGATAATCGAGGCCGAGAGCGAGACCTCGGCGATCAGTCGGCTGGGGGGCCAAGGGGTGTTCCCCATCTCGATTGTTGCAGTGGGTAGCACGACCTTCTCGTCGCGCAGCGTGCTTGCCCGTCGTATCTCCCAACGCAGCCTGGCCTACCTCACCCGACAGCTGACCGATCTTCTGAGTGGAGGCCTTCCATTGCTCAACGCGTTGACGTTGCTGTCGAAGCAGACCGAGCAGCCAGCACTGCAGCGCGTCATCGAGTCGCTGGCGAGCTCTGTGCGCGATGGGCGGTCCTTCAGCGATGCACTCACCGATCATCCGACGGTGTTTCCGCCGCTGTATGTCAGCATGGTGCGGGCCGGAGAGGTTGGAGGCGCTCTTGAGCAGACGCTCGGACGTCTCGCCGACCTTGGCGAGCATGAAGCGGAACTGCGCAGCCAGGTCATCAGCGCCTCAGCCTATCCGGTGTTCATTCTTGGCGTGGCGGGAGCGATGACGGCATTTCTCATTTCGTACGTGATCCCGAAACTCTCGACGGTGTTCATTGAGACCGGTCAGGCGTTGCCGCTGCCCACACGGTTTCTTCTGGCGGTCAGCCAGCTGTCGAGTCGATGGTGGTGGGCGCTGTTGTTGGGAATGGTCGTCTTCGGGGTCATGGCGCGCAAGTGGTATGCGAGTGCCAGTGGTCGACTCATGATGGATCGCGCGTTGATTGCGGTGCCAGCGATTGGAATGTTGGTGAGAAAGCTTGAGACCGCGCGGTTGACGCGCAATCTCGGCACGATGATTGGTCAAGGTGTTCCTGTGCTCCAAGCGCTCGATGTCGTCGCTCGGAATATCTCCAACACGGTCCTTCGCACGACGGTGCTGCAGATTCAGGAGGCGGTGCGCGAAGGCTCCAGCATTGCGGCCGCACTGGGCGCTTCAGGACAGTTTCCAGTGTTCGTCAGTAATATGGTGGCCGTGGGGGAAGAGTCGGGAACCGTGGATGCGGCGCTGTTGAAGGTGGCGGGGACCTATGAACGGGAAGTGGACCGAACGATCCGCACGCTGACGACGATTCTGGAACCGGTGCTGCTGGTGGTCGTAGGAGGGATTGTCATGTTCATTGTCTTGGCGATGCTCTTGCCGATCTTCCAAATTGGGTTGGTGGTGCAATGAGCTGGATCAAACTAACGCGAGAAGGAGGAAGGAGGAGGGGAGAAGGAAGATTAAGGAAGACGCACGCCTTGATGAAGTGCGGTTTGATCTACCCTCTACCCTCTACCCTCTTCCGTCGAGCCATACGCCGTGGTCGATCAGGATTTACCCTGGTCGAACTCATGCTCGTCGTGATCATCATCGGCGTCTTGGCAGCGATGGTCGTGCCTCGACTCGCAGGCCGAACGGAACAAGCGAAGATTGCGCGTGCTAAGTCGGATCTCTCCTCGATCGGCTTAGCCCTCGACCTGTATGAGCTCGACATGGGAGAGTATCCGAAAGATTTACAGTCGCTCATCACGCAGCCTGCAGGCGGGAGTGGTGAGAACCGTTGGAACGGCCCCTATCTCAAAAAGGGGTTGCCCGATGATCCGTGGGGCCGACACTACGAATATAAAGTCCCGCCGGAGCATGGGCATGACTACGATCTTTCTTCGCTGGGCTCTGACGGACAAAAGGGAACGGACGACGACGTGACCAACTGGAAGTGACGAATTAGGTGAGAGGTGTGGGGTGAGAGGTGAGGGGTAGGTGGCAGCAGCAATCTTCCTTCTTGTCCTCCGTCCTCCGTCCCCCATCTCCTGTGTTCGGGTTTACACTCATCGAACTCGTGCTGGTGACGGCGGTCATCGGCATCCTGCTCATGGTGTCCATCCCAAGATTTCAACAGACCGCGCAACGATTGCGTCTTGAACAGACCGCGTTTGCCCTCGCGCAGTTATTGCGCTACACCCATGAGCGAGCCGTGTCGCAGGGTCAAGACACGGTGTGGACCTGGGATGATGTGGCGCACCGGATGCGCAGCGAACTCGTTGTGGCCGACGCGCCAGTCGGTAGTGGCGATCAGCATGCTGTGCTGCAGCCAGCGGCCGTGGTGAGCGACACGGTTCCTGAAGGGTTTTCGTTGACGCTCATCCGAAATGGGGAGCCCGTTGCGTGCCAGTGCATCCACTTTTTTCTCGATGGAACCAGCGAAGCCACTACCTTGACGCTGCGCGGTCGAGAAGCCGCGTACACCATTAAGGTCGATGAAGCGACGAGCCAAACATTCCTCGCAACAGGGGTTCCTGCTCGTTGAGGCGGTGCTTTCCGCCATCGTCATCACCGTTGGGCTGGTGGCGATCAGCCGAGGGCTTAGCAATCAACTCAAAGCATTGCGAACGATGGATGAGTACGATACGCTCTTATCATTGGCGCATGAACGTCTGCTCAAGTTGGAAGCGGAGCGACTGTGGGGACCGCCACCGACACATGAGCGCGCGGACGGTCTCTTCAAGGCCCCGTACGAGTCGTATCACTGGATGGTGAAAGCGACGGTGCGAGAGGATCTCAAAGATACAGAGGGGAATCCAATTGCCAGCGACGTGCTGTTGACAATCCAGCGTGAAGATCACGCCTCTTCGTCTCTGCGGCTGCGGGCGGTGTGGCCAAGTACGTGGATCCCACCTGAATGGTTCTAGAATCCATCCCAAGACTCATGCGGCGGGTCCTGATGCGGTGTCCAGCTCCGTGGGCCCCTCCGCCCGGTGTAGATCCTCCCACGTCGCTTGGCCACCGCATCACCCGCTACGAAGCCCAAGGGGTTGCGGACAGCACTCTTCTAAGACGACACATCGCTCAAAGTTCAAAGCTGAAGGCTGTAGGCCAGCAGCCCCTGTTCCAGACTCCAACCTCCCACTTCCAACTTCAAGGCTTCACGTTTGTGGAATTATTAATTGCGGCGACGATGATGGCGATTTTGTTCGTCGGTCTGGCCACGCATTTGCGGGGAGGCATCATGGTGTGGCAGCGGGTCACTGAGACATCCGAGCGACTGCAGCGTCGTCGCGTGGCAGTCGAGCAGCTCGAGCGAGATTTAAGTAACGCGTTCCTCTATGACGATCGAGACGCTTCCTACGGGACCCCGCCGGGAACACTGCCTGCGCCAGAGTTTGGCGCCGATCATCTCATCCTCTTTACGATCCAGCCCCATACGCGGATGCAGTCGTCGGTTCGGGTCGTGCGTTATACGTGCGAGGAGCAGAACGGGATTCAGGGGTTGTGGAGGATGAGTCAGTCGATTCGAGAAGCTTGGACCAGTCCAGCGCAGCCGCCGCAGTCTCCGTTGCTGCCGGACTGTGAAAGTCTGACGCTGCAATACGCCTATCTGCCGTCAGAGGAACTGGAGTCGGTGGCATGGGAGGATCTGACGTGGAGTCCGCAGTGGCTGCGCGATGCGAAACGAAAACTTCCGCGATTGATTGAGATGACCATCCGACTGAAATCGGATCGTGAGATTCATCGGGTGTTTGTCGTGCCCGTCGGGGTGTTGGAGCGCGAGGCGGAGGAGGTGTGATGCGCATCGCTCTGCCTCTGCGACTCGGGCGCACCGGTTCACTGTTAGTGATCACGCTGTGGTTGGTGACGATCTTATCGGCGCTGGCCATTGCGATTGGCCGCTTCCTGTCGCTTGAGGTCAAGTTGACCAAGTATCGATTGCAGCGCGAGCAAGCCAACGTCCTCGCCCGCAGCGGCGTCTATCTGGCGATGCGTCGGCTACAGCTCGATGCGCAGCAACCCGGAGAAGTGGATTGGCTCGGCGATGCATGGGCGCTACCATGGAATGATGTCGCCGTCGGCGAGAACCGCATTCGGATCGTCTCCATCGTTGATGAAGAGCGCAAACTCAATCTCAACGCGGTCGACATGTTGCAACTGCCAAGCGAACTCGCTTCGTTGATTGGGACGGGGCCAGTGGCATCCACCTTGGTGGACTATCTCAATCCCATTCCCCCTCCCGGGGGCCTCCCGCCATCAACGCCGTATCTGTTAAAGCATGGTCCGGTGGCTGCGCTCGAAGAGTTGTTTGATCTTCCAGGTGTCAGCGACGTCTTTCCTCGACTCAGACAATTGACGTCGACGTTGCCCCACGCGACACCGCCGCCGAAAGTCAACATCAACACCGTTGAGCGCGATGTGCTTGTAGCACTCGGAGGCATCCCAGCGGTGGTGGATGCGCTCATCGCCAGTCGACCAGGATTGACCGATGGAAAGTTCGGCACCTCGGATGATTGCTATTTGACGCGTTTCAGCGATGTGGCCCAGGCAGCCCACGATCTGTCGGCCTGCGCGCAGATTCCGTCTGCGATGCTTCTCCCGCTCCTATCACTGCCGACAGCCACCTTCGTCGTGAATTCTTCCACCTTTCGCATTCAGGTCGAAGGAGTGGTCGGGCCCCAACCGATTCGGCATCATCTCGAGGCGGTCATCCAGCGAACACCACAAGGCGAGCACATTGTGGCATGGAGAGACGGATGACATGGCTTGGTCGTAACCAGATTCTGTGAAGAGCGAATATGAGTACGCGCCTGGTGGTTGAGTGGACACGCGCCTCGCTCCGCTTAGCGATTGCCGAGGGGAGCGGATCGCGATGGCGGTTGCGCGGTCTTCGCAGCGAGCCCATCACGGCCACGGTGGGTGTGCGTGAAGCACTGCGAACACTGCTCAAGACGATAAAGCCGACGTCCTCTGAGATCCTCGCGGTCGTTTCGAGAGAGCAAGTGATCACGCGTGTCGTAAAGTTCCCGACGGTTGAAGCGGTGGAACTTGCGCAAATGGCCGAGTTGTACGCGAAAGCGCAGCTGCCATATCAGCGAGAGCAAACGGTGATGGATTTTCACGTGCTGAGTCAGCAAGGAGGATTCAGTACCATCGCGATCGTGGCCTGCCAGCGCGAGGTGGTGGACCGTCAGTTGCTTGCGTTGCGTGAAGCTGGCGTGTCCGTTGGACTGGTGACGGTCAGTTCGTGGGGTGTTCTGGGGTGGTATCACCAAGCCGTGTCGAAAGACACAAGCAACGAACCGGTCCTCATCGTGAATATCGATGATACGCGCACCGACTTGGTGTTGATTGGCGAGGGTCAGATTCTCTCAAGCCGAAGCGTGGGCCAGGGCGCACTGGATTGGGGCGGTGCAGGGGAGACGAGCGAGTTGCTAGCACTTGAAGTCGAGCGAAGCCGTGCGGCCATCCGCAAGGAACTGCCGGGGACCGAAGTCCGCTCCCTGTTGCTCACGGGTTTGGGAACGCTTGCCCAATGGAAAGATCAATTAGCGCCGCGGCTGAGTCTGCCGGTTGTTGCGATTGAGAGTCAGCAGACGTTGAAAGGTGTGACCCCAGCGTTGAGCACGCCGATTTCTCCGATTGTGGTCGTCGGGTTAGCGTGCAGCGACAGCGCGGGGCTGTTGAACCTGAGCCCGCCCGAGGTGCGTGTGCAAGTCCGCCATCGTCGACAAATACGGGAACTGGTCGTTGTGAGTCTGCTGTTGATGGGGGTGCTAGCACTGGGCTCGAGTCTGTTGTCTTTGCAGTTACGCCGTCAGCAAGGCATGGCGACGGAGCTAGATCACGCGCTCAACGACATGGCCCCTGCCGCGAAACGGGTTCAGGAGCAAACCCGATTCGCGCAACTCGTCCATTCCGTCTTAGCGGATCGTCGTCGAGTGGCCCTCACCCTTGGCGGCGTGTTCCGTGAAACGCCAAGTACCGTGACGCTAGAGTCGCTGACATTTGAGCACACCAAACACGAAGTGGTGGTTCGAGGTAGTGCTGCCTCGAACCAAGACGTGCTTGGCTACATCAAACAGCTCGAACAACTGAAGGAAGTCAGCGGCGTGGACCTGCGCTATTCGACTCGACATACGACGCCGACGGGAGAGCGAACGGATTTTGAGCTCGTATTGCATCAGCACGGAGCGTCCACATGAAACTGCCGCTGACGTTTCGGCCTCGGGAGCGACGCTTCGCCCTGATTGCGATGGCCCTCGTGGTGTGCTGGCTGCTGGTGTCCGTCTTAGTCCAGCCGTTGTGGGATCGCGTGCATCATCTACGACTCCATCTTCAAACGCAAACCGAGAAGCTCGACGCGCTCAGCCGGTTGCTCAAGCAGGCGCAGGCGGTGTCCCAAGGCTATCAGGCCGCCTCGATCTATCTGGAAACGGGCGATGATGAGCGAGCGCAGAGCACCTTCCTTGACGCACTGGAGGCGCTATCGCAACGCTCAGGCGTGCAACTGAATCTCAAGCCCCGACCCGCGAAACGAGAAGGGCGCATGAGCCGTTTCGAGGTTGAGTTGGATGTGGAAGGTTCCCAGGAACATGTATTGGGATTTCTCGATGCGCTCTTGGGGATGCCAAGACTGCTGACGATCGAGCGGCTGAGGATTTCCAGCGTTCCCGCAAAAGACGCCCTGCTTCACGCGAACCTCATGATTCAGAAGCTCACCCTCCACCAATAGCTGTTCCATCCCGAAAAACCGTTCGAGATCCTTCTTGACTTGCGATCCATTCATGCTATAGTGTCGCCAACTCTCTACCTAGAGAGTTATGATGCAATTAGTTTCTAACATCTATCTCATAAAAGACTTATCGCGTCGGAGCGGTCACTCGATTCATACGCTGAAATTCTATCTGAAGATTGGCCTGATCAGGGAATCTGGGAGAAGTCCTGAAACTCGCTTCCGCTATTTCGACGACACCACCCTCGCGACCCTGTCACAAATTCGTGCGCTGAGAAAACAACGCAAGAGCCTCGTGGAAATCCAGCACCTCTTAAACGGTCATGGTGGCAGCTCAGGATTGACAGCGCAGAGTTCAGCGCCGTTCCCTCCCCGGCCCGACATTGGCCAGCGCCGGGGCGGGCCAGTTTCCACCCCGCAGGTTCCTGCACCAGAGCCATGAGCTACTACACCGTGCTCGGCCTGACCAAAGAACCGTTTTCCACGAGTCCCGATCCAGATTTTTTCTTTCGTTCCAGCTCCCACGCTCAAGCGCTCACGCGCTTGGAAATTGCCATTCGACTTCGGCGAGGGCTGTCGCTGATTCTCGGTGATGTCGGCACTGGCAAAACGACGCTGGCGCGCACCCTCCTCTCCAACTTTCCACAAGAAGATGGATTTGCCTTCTACATGATTCTCGATCCATCGTTTGAATCGGAGTATCAGTTCCTCTTGCATCTCTCGCGGATGTTCAGTGTGCCCGCCGCGTTTAAATCCACCCTCGACTGCCGTGAGGCCATCGAGCATCACCTCTTCCAGAGTGGAGTGACCGAAGGCAAAACCACCGTCCTGATGATTGATGAAGGGCAAAAGCTCTCACTGGACATGCTGGAGAATCTCCGCGTGCTGCTCAACTATGAGACGAATGAGTTTAAATTGTTGCAAGTCGTGATTTTTGCGCAGATGGAACTGCTCGGGCGCATCCGGCGGATTAAAAACTTCATCGATCGCGTCGCGCTCAAATACATCATCAATCCACTGAGTGCACAGGAAACCGAAGAGATGATTCAGTTCCGACTCCTCTCGGCCGGATTGCCAAACGGCCAGACGCTCTTTGCTCGAGAAGCGATTCAGATCATCCATCGCTTCACGCAAGGCTACCCTCGACAAATTTCGCTGTTGTGCCATAACGCGCTGGAAGCGCTGGTCATGCAAGAAAAACGTATGGTCGACGAACCGATACTCCAGGAGCTCATTCGCGATGAGTCCCGATGGGTCCACGAAGCCATCGCCTGAAGAAAAGTTGCTCAAGTTAATTCGAGAAAAGGGCGCAAAGCCAAGTCCCGCGGGCTCCTCAGCGGCGTCGCCGAGTGCCGGTACCGCTGCGAGCGTGGTGTTGGTTCGAGACGTGAGCACGCGATCGCAGCCTTGGCCGTGGCCCAGCCTGGCGATTGGCGGACTCAGTGTGGTGCTGATGGTGGAAATCGTGTCGCTCGTGATTCAAGTGATGCGTCCTGCGCCAACGGTAAGGATTCCTACGGTAGGGACGGTGTTTCCGCGCGAACCCGTGTCTGTGACGGCAGCGCCTCCGGAGATGCCATCGCTTGTGACCAGTGTCACACGCCCACTCTTTACCCCTCCGGCCGATCTCACCGCGTCGACGGTCTCCACTCCAAAATCGGGTCCCAGCGCATCGGCGAAGTTGCTTGCGACTCGTCTGACACTCATGGGCATTGTCTCCGGCAATCCGTCCCAAGCGATTATCGAGGATGCGCAAACCAAGAAAACGTTTTTCGTCTCCAAAGGCCAAGCGGTATCGGATG
>OBEQ011703117.1_pt1 | contig 12101 bp, 30 predicted proteins | sample 1670901 | NCBI WGS metagenome assembly OBEQ01 (sample SAMEA104232315, study PRJEB22302) | groundwater metagenome | biome: forest; feature: aquifer; material: groundwater | place: USA | collected 2011-08-07 | depth 5.4 m | reverse complement strand
GAAAGTAGCATCTGTTAAAGAGAAGAATAGGAGACTTGGGTTAGGTATCATGGGAATAGGTGAATGGTTTATACAGAGAGGATTACAGTATGGTAGTGTTTGTCCACGTGTTACAACAGAAGATGGTAAGTTCTTATCAGTAAATGATAATATAACTAACTGGTTACATACTTACCAACAAACAGCAGATAACGCTGCACTTCACTGGTCAAATAAACTCTCCATTGCTAAACCTATAGCTACCAGAGCCATTGCACCAACGGGTACTATATCAATAGTTGGTGGTCATACTACACCAGGTATTGAGCCTATCTTCCATACAGCATACCAAAGAACATATAATACACCAAGAACCCAACAGCATAATAGTGACCATAGAGTTGAGATTATTGTTGAACCTATTGTAAGGAAATGGATGGAGTTAGGATATGACATTAGAAACATCGACACAGCATACACTCTTAGTCAATCTGCAGAAGGCATTGAACGAAGAATTGCATTCCAAGCATTTTGTCAACGATATGTTGACAATGCTATCAGTAGTACCGTCAACTTACCTCAATATAGAGAAGGAATTGAAAACATCATTGCCCCAATCCTTCTCAAATACTTGCCACAACTTAGGGGTATTACTTTTTACCCAAATGGTAGACATACCAACCAACCTGTAGTACCTATTGATATAAATGATGCATTGGGTATGTATACAGCATTAGAAGTATATGAAAGCTGTAAAGGAGATAGTTGTGGGGTCTAATAAGATCAAGGTTAGGAGAATAAAGAATTTTACTTTAGATCTTCCACCAGTAGCAGAAGATGGAAAGATTTGTCAAAAGAATCCATATGTTATTCATACAACAAAGCCAGAGCACATTTGTACATTGGAGATAGAGGAGATATATGTAACACAGAAAGAGTATGATTTATTACTAAAAGAAAGGCATATATGAAACCTAAAAATGGAAGATATTACACATATACAGAATGTAGAACACATAAGACAGACTGTAATTGTAAAGGATGCTTTGTTTATTTTGTTATTGGTAAAGAAGCAAGGGTGAAGGTATATGAATAAAGTGCAAACAATAGAGTTTCATTGGAATGGTAGTGAAAGTAGCTGGGAAGAATTGTTGAAGGATAAGTTTATTGTTCATGTTGAAGCGGTTAGGTGTCCTGATGATCTTGTATGTTGGCATAGAGTTGTGCAATATAAAGAAAGGGATGTTTGTTAATGTTAGAGGAAGTAATAAGGTTTACACTTTACTATAGGATAATGTTGACATTAAAAGAAGAAATAAACTTTAGATTATTTGTAAAAGATTTATTAACAAAGGTGAAATATGAGTGAAGAACCTGCTGATTTTGTAACGATATTATCTTCTGACATGATAGCAGAAATTGTTGAAGCATATTTTAACAGAGCTATGTATAAGAAGAAAGTAAAAGTGGTAGATTTACAGCCACAAGGAAGTGGATATGCTTTTAGCTTAGCTTTTGTACAGATGAAGCAGGCAGATACAAAGATTTTAAAGCCTAATGGTCAGCCAAATATTACTATTGAATCTGATATGATTAAAGATGATATATATGGTATAGATTATTCTGATGGTAAAGGATACCTACCTGATAAAAGAGATAACAAAGGAAGGTTTACCAAGCATGAAACTGTTAACAGATAATAAAGAAGATGGTAAGGAATGGAAGTTACTTGAAACCTTTGGAGGTGTTAGTATATATGAAGAGGTATTACCAGAAGAAGTTGTGGTACCGACAAGTGAGAAGCCTGATGATTATTGGTATTGTTAGTGTTGGTATGATAAGCTGTACAAGTTATGCTTCTTTTATTGAAACATTGAATAGTCGACAGGTGAATAGCTGTGTAGAGGGAACAGTAAATGTTGGATTTCCTGTTTCTACAGGAATGTTACATGTGTATACTGCTACAGGTGGACAAAAGGTAGGGGAATGTATACACTATTTTAAGAATATACCTGTCAAGGAGTAAAATATGCCAGTGCCAAAGGATAAAGAAGCGTTGTATGGTAAGATAGCTGGACATATGCAGAATTTAGGAAAGAGTTTGACAGAAGCAAAGGATATTGCAGATAAAGCTGTCATGTCTAAACCAAAGGTACCAAGTAAGGATGCAGGAAGTGCTAGTAGAAAACCACCTGTTGATAAAAAGTGTAAAATATGTGGAAAACAACATACAGGTGAATGGCATCAATGATTATAAAGCTATGGTATCCATGTAAAGGTGAGTTTTGTAAGGAGTATGAAATCTTTGATATGCCATTACCACAAATAATTAGACATGATATATACAGAAACATACAAAGAGAAAGATTGGTATTCATATATATAGGTGAGAAAGATTATGAATTTGACCATATTGAAAAGGGGATAGAATAGTGGATCAATGTGAAAGGTTATTACAGTTCTTTGCTTATGAACATTTACCTTTGGAATTACAGACAGTCAGTGGTGAATGTTATGTATTGGCTGATATTATGCTCAACAATCTTCCACATAATCCTGAGTTGACAGTTGGGTTGAGGAAACTACTTGAAGCGAAAGATTGTTTTGTACGGGCTAGGTTATATAAGGAGGTATAATGGCTACAACACAATGGACTTTGCTCTTTGGTACTGTTTCTGGAAAAGTGTGGCAGACAACTATAAATACAGGTGATACTTCTGCACCACTTGGACTGGACAATAACTTATCTGAAGTGATCTCTGTACAGATAGTTGGAACTATTGGAGGGAGCACAGTAGCGATACAAGGTAGCTTAGATGGGGTTAACTACGCTACTGTTGCTGATATGAATGGTAATGCAATGTCCTATACTGTTATCAATAATGTTGTAGGTATAGGTCCATCATTGGTAAGAATGCAGGTTGTTGTTACAGGTGGAACTGCTGCTGGGTTGGTTGTGAATGTGTTTGTACCTCAGCCACAACAGTAACACTTTTACTAATAGTCATACTGTCTACTAAGGATATACCACCATGATAGAGAGAAGCCTAGAGATTGTTGATGATAAAGGTATCCCTGTTATCATACTTGATAAAAATGGTATTAGTTTGCTAACACCATCACAGTTATCAGTCTTTCCACCAGCACAAACTGGAAAGGCTGGACTTTTTCTTACAACAGATGGAAGCAATGTTAGCTGGGCTGCTGCAAGTATCACTAACCTGACCCTTAACATGGGTAATGTAGCACACATTTTGACATTGGGAACTACTCCTAATACAGGTTCAGGGATTATCTTTCCTAATACAGCGACAGATACAGTAGCAATGCTTGGTACTGCCAATGTATTTACAGCAAATCAAACATTCACCGGACAATTACTTGGCCCAGATAGTACACCTTCTCTACCTGCTTTTGCTTTTGCAAGCCAGCCTAATACAGGTATCCACCATGCTGCTCCTAATGATGTATCTATTATTAGTGCTGGAAGCCGCGTTGTAGCATTTGGGGGTGCAAATGTATATTTTTTAAGTACAACACCGAACTTACTTCTAGGAGCAACTGGCGATACAATCCTGACACGTTTTGCTGCAGCCAATTTCCAACTAGGTGCTGCAGCTTCAGCGACTCCAGTAGCACAAACACTTTCTGTGCAAGATGGTGTTGGTACAGATATAGCTGGTGTTAACTGGACTTTACGAGCAAGTAGAGGCACTGGTGCTGGTGCTGTTGGGAAGATTGTTCTTGCTGCTAGTGCTGCGGTGCTGGGAACTGGTACTACATTGCAAACTGCTGTTACACATTTGACCATTGGTGGAGGGATAGGGTTTTTTACAGCTACTCCTGTAGCACAACAAGTAAGAGCTGCTACGCTTACAAATAGTATTGCTGCATCCGGTACTAGTGAGACATGTCCTGATTTTACTAACGGATCGGTGTATTCTACTGATTATGCAGCTTTACATGCTGCTGTGTATTGGCTAGCACATGCAATGGTGCAACATGACACAGCATTGAGGGCATATGGATTGCTTACATAAGGAGGAAAGATTGTGGGCACAATAGCTATTGATTTTGGAGCACCGTTGACTATAACAACTACAGCACAACAAAACACATTTCTAAGTAGGGTGTTGGTAAGGATTAATAACCAAGGTGCAGCACAAGTGCCACCATTGCCAGCAAGAACAATGGAACAGTTTATTAGGGATGTTGTTGTAGCTAGTATTCAACAGTATAGGGATGTTGCAGTGCAGAATGATACTGTTGATGCAAAGATAGCTTTTGGCAATTTAACACAGACACAGCAAAACCAGATTGTTACGTTGTTAGGTGGAAATAATCCATTTGTGTAACAGGTAACATGTTACAGGAGAAACAATGAAAGAGCAGTGTATTGTTGGGATTAATGAAGCACAACAAATGTTGGATAAGTTGTGCGAGATTTTGCCAGTGAAGTATGGAAATGCTTTTGGTATTGTGCAACAGTTCTTTGTTGAGAAGTTTAAAGATGATGATGGCGATGTTACACAGATTAGCGATAACAATGTAGAAGCTGTAAGTACATATGGCCGAAAGATTGACAGTTGACAAGACAAGCAACGGTATAAGCTTAAGTCAAGCTTTGGTGGTGGCTATAGGTATAACCTGGGCTGTGGTGTGGTATTGGGTGTAAGAAGTTAATAACAATGGAATAGAGTAAAGTATGATTACTGATGTAGAAAAGTTAACAAGTGAGTCCTTTACAAAGAAGTATGGTAGACAGTTGCTTATGAATAAGCTGAAAAGAGTATTGTACAAAAGGATGTGGCTACTGAAGCTATGACACTACAGTAGCCAGTTGTTACAAAGGTTATGTGTTTGTGTCCTCAGTTGTCTGTAAGTTGTGAAGCCTCTCTATCATTTTGTTCATGTAATAACGTTTACCCTTTCTTTGACGTCGGGTGAGTGATGGATTTAGTAATGCTTGTTGTATACGTGCAATACATGCAGCAGTAGATTGTGCTGTTCTTCTGATACTGTTTCTCTTTTGGTTTCCTTTGTTCCATTGTTGACATGCAGGGCATTCTTTTATGTGTGTGCATGTACATCGATGTGGTGGATAGTTATACCCTCTCAACATTTCCAGTAAGCTCATCTGCTCTGTAATTTCCTCTAACTGCATACTGATCCTTTCTCTTTGTAGTGATCCAAAAAAATTGTGTGTGTGTGTGTGTAAGAAACACTGGGGGTGGAGTAGGGGGTATACTGGTCACTGCATGGGTTCCCTGGACTAAGAGTTTCAGGTATGGTATAGCTGGACTAGTCCACTGTGTACAGTCCATACTGTACTATGATCAGTAGAGTACACAGTATACCGATACAGTATGTGCTAGTCATAGCTTACAATGTACTATACCAAGTGATGAGTGCTGATTAAGTTGGTATAGTACACAGTGTACGCGTATGACATTACTGTGGAGTGTGCTTGACACTATTGTTGGTGTACATTATTGTAGGTATGTTGACAATAGTGTCAAGCTAATACGTCTTCTCTACCACATCACCATAACCTTATACTCCAACCAGTTACACTGACCAGGTACCTGTGCTGTAGGGTAGTGAGGACAGTCCATATGTACATATGAAGTGAGGGTAGGTTTACAGCTATAGGCAAGGCCACCTACCCTACTTCTCAAGGGTGAGAGATAGCACAGCACAGTACCAGGGATACAGCATAACCGAGTGATAAAGGTATACTATTCCCCCCATTTCTCACGTGAGAGTTGCGCTGAGAGGAAGAGGGATAAGTTTGCTATGAGTCGAGACAGACACACAGTACAATAGGAATCTTTGATATTTCCTATGCGTAGAGTGTAAACAGCTTTATTTTTGGGACAACTATTACATGGAGTACTAAATGGTGTTGAACAGGATTCAATCATAGTAGCTTACTCCCGCTGAATGAAGATTAGTAAACAGCACCTCTTGCCAGTATACCAGGAGAGTGGTAAGAACTGTGATGATATCCTCAATGTCTACACCATCCTGCTTACATACATCATTGACAGCACGTTGAAGTGCTAATTGTGCTGGTACTGACATTATAACTTCTCCCTCATCATAGTATTGTCATGTCCCTTGTGCATTGCAGTGCATAGTCAACAGCTTGACTTGCTTGCTGCACAGCTTCAACCAATGCTGACTCAGTGATAGAGTATGGCTGATCAGTGTAATTGTATACATTACTTGCATACACCTGACCACCAACATGATGAACAACTCTGATCACAGTGCAATGTTGAATGTTCGTATCAAGATACGCTGTGAAGTAGAACTGAACATGATTCATATTACTCCCATGCTTTTATGGACATTAAAGAGCCTTCATCCTTATCAAAGGTCATCTCAGAGTAAAAGCCAGGGTAACCTTCCTCTATATTGATTGTAGCTCCTTTCTCAGTATAATAGATGCTAAAATCAATCCCTGCTTTACTCAACATATCTACCATAACCTGTAGGTCTGTTCTGTCCATTAATGTTCCTCATAGCTACAGCAACAGAGGATGAGTAATATAACCAATAGGATCACCATAATTACTGCCTTTCATACGTGTCGAACCAAGCACCAAGTTGCTTAGTACGGCGTATATTATGTGGTAACTTGCAGGTAGCACTGCTTGTTTCTGGATTATTGCAGTGTAAACTGGCCTCTTCTCTCGTGAGACCAGTGATAATAGTACGCTTTCTATAGTTATTTTCATACACTCGGACTATCTTATACATAACATCTCCTCTTAGAAGATAGGTCGGTTCATGAAATCATCATTGCTATTGTCATCAGTAGCTTTTAGTACCCATAACCCTTGCTCATTCCTAGAGAGCAGTATCTCTTTATCCTTAACCAGTCTCCCTTTCTCTATCCGTAGTTTGTTTTTCAACAGATGCCATTCATTGCTGCAGTTTGCTGCCAGACTATGATGCCCAGCAGCCCTGCTTTCATTTTGTGGTGGATGGTGGATCAGTAGCCATGGTACATCGAAAGCAATCTGTTTCATAACATTAATAGGGTTTAACACAGATTCTGTGTTGATCGCCCATGATGTCAGGTTGTACAGACTGTCAAACACCAAGTACCCTGGCTTGATCATGTTCTTCAAACTGATAATGTCATCAACATACTTAGGATTTCCCAAGCACTTCGCTGGTACATCGACGATGGTAAAACCTGTACTCTTTGGTGCTATGCGTTTCAGCATCTCCCTCCATTCCAGTGTAGGACTGTCTGCTTGGATATACAATATGTCTCGTTGTATCACCTTACGCTCAAGAAAATCTCTCCCACTCTGTAATGATGCACAGAGTTGCATAGCGAAGGTGCTTTTGCCAAGACCTTGTTTACCGACAAGCAATGTCCAGCCTACACTTGGTAACAGATCAGCAACTAGCCATTCTATTGGATCTTGTTCTTCAACAAACTTTGAGATACGAACATATCTCATAAGTTATACATCCTCAGTTACACACAGCTCTACCCTCTCATCGCTGTATACATGAATAGGCCCAGAAAACCACCATGGATAATTTCCTAATACCCTCCATTGGCGTTTGCTTGTAAATGGACATATATATGTCTCCTTAACACATGAGACAGTAACAACAGCAGTTCTATGCTCCTTAATCACCCAGTCAGTTTCTACAATGAACCTATCACCGGGTTTCAGGTTACGGTACAGTTTTGTTCTACGTTTCATAGATTATCACCATTAATCTTTTGTACTAACGCACGGTGGATAATATGTAGCAGTCTGAAAAACTCAGATTGCTCATCTGTATTGAGTGGTTTAAGTACTGCTCTTTGTACTAGTTCATTGTACTTGTTCATCATACCTGTTGCAAGGACAACAGACCTTTGTTTAACAGGTTTCACCATATCTGTTCCTTTATCAGCAATTATCCCATTCCCATTTACGGCCTTCAGGATCATTCTGTTGTTCCTTGATATGAGTGAAAAATGCATTGAGTGCATCACCACTCATAGTAAACACTTGTCCAAAGTGAGTAGACGATGGACACAAATGGATCTCCAGCTTTCCAGAAAAATCACTGTTGTAATGGAATGTGTATTCTTCATACTCGAAGGTGTTCATAGCTTACTCCATCCTTGCTACATTAGAGTAAATTAACATAGTCGTGCACTGTATGACACCAACAACATGTTGGGTAACTGTCCCATTCAGATTCTGCAAAAATAGGGCTAACATCTTCATGTGTGACCTTTACAGTATCAGGTAAACACTCGATACAGTAAACCTCACTATCCCATATAACTGCTTCATAATCATATGGTTGCATATTTTACCTTCTTTCTCTTTGGTTATTCCATCCTTGTTGCACGACATCGATCAAATCGACACCATTCACGTACTTTGTATACTCGTCGTTCGTGGTCTTGTACAGGGATGTTACTGGGTATACTCTCTACAATGATAGTAACATTGTCCTTATACACTACTCTCCATTCTGCTTGGTGAACACCTCTGTCTTGTATTGTGACAGAGGCACCATTGAAAAAACTCTCATGGAAGGTCAATGTGTGGGCCATATTCTTCCTTTCTATTTTCTTATAACAGGTACAGCAAACAAACTCACTTGCTTTACTGTGCCATTGAAGTTGGGATATATGATGCATAGGAGTTTGGCAAGACTCACAATGAATGTTCATTTCCTTTCTCCATCGCAGTTATTAACATCACAGCTAAACGATGTTTGCATAGATTCCCCCTTGCCTTCTCATAATCAGGACAGCTACAGCTTTGCTCTGTTACTAGGTAAGTAGCGCTAGTATCTTCTAGCAAGCTAGTGCTCGCTTTATGGATACTATACATTGGCTTACCTAATACTGTCTTATTACACAGTTTCTCTATAGAGTACCCCTCTCCATTACATTGTACAATACCATAGGCTCTGTCGAGTCGTTGTCTCATCTTAGGGTCAGTAGCAGGGATTCTATCGCTAATCCATAAGTAGGCTTGTATCAGAGTCATTTTTTCTCCTTTACTGGACAGTCTTCTTCACAATGCCATTCAGTCATATTTTGATCCGTGATCGCATATGACTTATATAACCCATATTTGACAGGTATCCTAAATCGTTCTGGTGATCGCAACCAACACTGTGTCTTACCACTACGACGTACTTTAGTCACTTTCTTTTCACAGTTACCATAATGGAACTCGTTACATGTCATAGCCTGTTGTAGAGTCATACTTTGTCCCTTTTTACACTGTACCTTATAATGTTTACACTCGGAAATGCTGCTAGTACAAGCAGAAAGTCATCAAAACTGTCATAGCAGAATTCAAACTCTTTTTCACTATCATAGCCTTTTACATGTATACAGTACATAGTATGGTCTCCCTTAAGCAGTATGAAACTGTGCTTGATAGGTTGCTTCCACTGCTGCATCCTCCAGCCAGGCTATCAGGTCAGCAATACAACCATCACACATATCAGTGTCCTTCACTGGTACTACAGTGCAATGCCAACAGTATTGTTGGTTACTCAGCATAATATCCAGGTCATTTGCAAGCTGAGTCATTTCTGCCAGATCGCTAATGGTCCATTTTGATATAGACATCACTGTCTCCTTAGCTGTGAGCATTGTGTGTGTTAGCTGTTATACTCTAGCCATTGTTGTAGAGCGTTAAAGGTTAAAAAAGGCACATAATCAGTTGGTCCTTCACCATACCTGAGACAGTACGAAGTGCCATAATGTGGGTGTCTATACGGTGTGATATCGTACTTATCATGTGGGATATCCTCTCCATTACGTGGAAAGTGGGGATCAATATCATGGTGGCATGGAATAGTGAAGTGTCTCGCCATGTGATTCTCCTTTTTATGTTGCACAGATATGCATGATACTATTAGGAAACAGTCTCACCTGGTAAACAGCAACACCAGTAGTGCACACAGATGCCCAAGTAACCTGCACTTTCTGTTTCGACTTCTACGAAGAGCCTTGAGGAGTCTCAATGCCTGCATAGTCATATTCACACTCCCATTTCGAGGTATCTGATCACATCTAGGCTACCATGCCTAGCGATGGGATATTTATGCCTTTTACCAGGTGAGAACCCAGTACACTAGACTTATGCGAGTTAAGCCGCTAGTCCCAGGTATCCCTGCCATGTGTCATAAGAGGCATATATTGTTTTCAAAGAGTAACCATATGTTGCAATAATAGTGTAGCCAATGTAGTCAACTATTGCAAGCAATTTTTAGATAACGTTAGACTTATCTGTGAAAAGCCATACTGATGAGTGTAGTCTGACCAGTATACACTTTGGTAGCTATTAGAGAAAGAATAAAGGTAGTATATTGCAAGGATCATGCCAGTTATGCTGCTGAGCTGTAATTATCGCTACTGTGAAGTGTAGTCAGGTAAGTGTAGACTCTCATGACTACACTCATCAGTATAGACTGGTAAGTCAACAGTTCATAGGTATATAGCTATATAATGATAGTGTTATTTAGTACTAAGTTGTAGAATCATGAGTGATAACAAAATCAACCTGTTATGTGTTTGTATCCTTACGCGCATGTCATGCACACGTATAGACTTTGGAAATTCACTATTAGACAGCGTAATTGTCTATTTTCCTAGGGTAAATTACCCTGTCTCCATCGCCTCAGTTGCAAATTACCAGATATCCTGGAATCTCTGCACTGGCTTATCCTCAACTCTCAACCTGGAACAAATACAGGGCAATCATTGCTGGTTACATATTACAGAGAAAAGAACGCAGCGCGACGTTGAAACTTCACTGTAAACAGTGCCCAGCAATAATCATGCCAAACATACAGACAGTGCTTAACTATTTTGGCATAGGTCTATCTGTACAGGTTACTATAAACAAGCTGTTCTATAAACTGTTGATATTGTTACGCACAAATAATCCTTGACAACTTTGAGTTATAGTAATACACTCTGTTACCCCGTGAGGGGAGGTTCCAAGCACTAGGTTGTGTGTTGTGTCTTAGCCTGGTAACTCATAGTCTCTGTGCTCTGTTTTGTTATTGCGATAGGTAGTTATCTGCTGTAACCAGTATGATTCTCCATCAAAGGTTCCACCCTGCATATGGATGATTTCATATCCCATTCGTAAGAGGCATGTAAACAGCTCACAAGGGTCGTCCAAGGTATACTTCTCAATCATAGCCTGCATCAACCTGTACTCAGCTTTGGGTAGCTGTTTCATACGAAAGCTGGTGTTGAACATTGGTGCCTTTCGATCCATATAAAATATCTCAAAGAAAAAGTGTTGAATAGAGTTGACAGCAATGGACAGGTGGAGTATACTGTATACAGATATGAGATGCAAGTAGGGTAGCCCAGAACTGAGTACAATAGACTTTATACCGCTGAGTATACCCGGTATAAAAAGTGATACACTCAGAGCTATACTGAAGTCTGTTGTATAGGTATAGCTGTTACCCTACTTGTGTATAGATTGAAGCCTTGAGAGAGACATAGCTTAGTAGGCAGGTAAGAAATACGTAGGGTAATAGAAAGGAGGTTATATGCGGTAGATAGTTGTTAAAGTCTACCAACAATGATCATGGTGTCAGTGACATTTAACAAAAACTGCGTGAATGGACAGACGGAGGAAAGGGTTGAGGTAACTTTGAGCTTAGAGTAACTAAGACACTGTAAGACACTTACAGGAGTTACCTCAATCTCCACAACACAACAGAGGGGTGAAGAATGCCAGAAGTAGCAGTAAAAGAACGTTGGACAGTACAGTTGCCATCTTTGGATAATCTTGAAGAGCTTGATTCATTTTGTGAATATCTTACAGCTCACACAGATAAACGTGGTGTGAAGAGGTTGTTATCACAATTGCAGAAGCATAGGAAACACGTGAATCTTGTTACAGCTTTTGCTAAACGTGCACAGAAAACTGCGGGGTATATAAACGGTATTCGAGTACGTAGTGATGGTAACAATAACCTGAAGAAAACTGCTCAGCGTTTCTATGAGTCACTTAATACACCAGGTCTCCGTATGCAATGTGATTTGTTTCATGTAGACTATGAGAGCTATGATGACCAAGAAAGCATTATTGCTGTATTGGTAG
>OBEQ011506312.1_pt1 | contig 12102 bp, 11 predicted proteins | sample 1670901 | NCBI WGS metagenome assembly OBEQ01 (sample SAMEA104232315, study PRJEB22302) | groundwater metagenome | biome: forest; feature: aquifer; material: groundwater | place: USA | collected 2011-08-07 | depth 5.4 m | reverse complement strand
GTCAGAGGGACCGCGGCGGTTTCCGGCTGGAGATGGATTACTTTACCTCCCCCTCCTCCACGCATCGCTCGTTTCCCCGCCGCTTCGAGCGCTTGTTCGGGCCTCCGCGCGATCCGAAAGCCCCCTTCGTAACGGGCGAATACGGCGATGAACTGGACCAGAATCCCGAGTTGCTTAAGCAGAGCAAGCACTATGCCGATATCGCCGCGAGCATCCAGCGGGTGACGGAAGAGCTGCTGCTGCGATTGGCGCGCGAGCTCTACGAAGAAACCCGCCTGCCGCGCCTGTGTCTGGCTGGCGGCGTGGCCTACAACAGCGTGGCCAACGGCCGGATTCTCCGCGAGACGCCGTTTCAAGATCTCTATATCCAGCCGGCGGCCGGCGACTCCGGAGGGGCGGTGGGTGCGGCGTTGTACGCGTATCATGTCCTGCTGCAGCAGCCTCGGAAATTTGTGATGGAGCATGCGTATTGGGGACAGGCCTACGGCGAGGACGCCATCGCCGCCGCCATTGCGCGGCAGGGGTTGACGGCGCGCCATCTGAAGGATCAACAGGCCGTCGTGAAGGAGACGGTGGAGCGGCTGGTCAAGGGTTCGGTCGTCGGGTGGTATCAGGGACGCTGCGAATGGGGGCCGCGGGCGCTAGGCAATCGCAGCATCGTGGCCGATCCTCGGCGCAAAGAGATGAAGGCGATCGTGAATCAGAAGATCAAATTCCGCGAGCCGTTTCGGCCCTTCGCCCCCTCGTTACTGGACCGCAGCGTGCATGATTATGTGGACTACCCGAAGGACAAATCCCTTTCGCCGGCGACATTCATGCTGGTGGTCAGCCCCATCAAGCCCGAGCGCCGCGAGACCATTCCCGCGGTCACACACGTCGATGGCACCGGGCGGCTGCAGGTGGTTGAGGAATCGACCAATCCGTTGTATTATCACCTCATCCAGAACTTTGAGCAGGAAACCGGGGTGCCGGTGGTGTTGAATACCTCGTTCAACCTCAAGGGCGAGCCGATCGTCAACACGCCGGAGAACGCCATCTCGACGTTTCTGCGCAGCGAGATGGATACGTTGGTGATGGAGTCGTTTCTGATCGATAAACGCGCCGGAGGCGTCTCATGAGCTGGTGGAAGGGCCTGACGCGTCGTTCCTCCGTCATCCGCGAGTTGCTGCAGTTTCTCTGGCAGCAGCGGTTGTGGTGGTTGATCCCGATGGTGGTCGTGCTGCTGGTGTTTGGGGTGCTCTTGCTCTTCGCCCAAACCTCGCCGCTGGCCCCGTTTATTTACACCCTCTTCTAACGCGCGTGGCTTGAGGACTCGTCCTTGCGGAGTCTCCACGGCTCAATTATAATCAACTATCCCTCCAGAGACGGGAAAGGGAGAGTTTTTTGTGTCTCAGGAAAAGCCTCCACGCCACCAGTCAAGAGCGGGTGAAAAACATTGTCATGGATATTAGCATTATCGGAGCGGGCCATGTCGGGTTAGTCACCGGCGCATGTTTCGCCCAGCTCAAACACCGGGTGGTGATTGCGGATCATGACGCCCGCAAGATCGCCATGCTCAAGCGTCGCCAGATGCCGTTTTATGAGCCGGGGCTGGAGGCGCTAGTCAAAGAACAACTCGCCAAGCGCCGGCTGACCCTCACCACCTCGATTCGCGAGGCCGTCGGGCATGGCACGGTGATTTTCATTTGCGTCGGGACGCCTCCGCGGCCTGACGGTGAAGCGGATTTGTCCGCCGTCGAGCATGTCTGCCGGGACATCGGCTCTACCATGCGGTCGTACCGCCTGATCGTGGAGAAAAGCACGGTGCCGGTGGAGACCGGGGACTGGATCAAGCGGACGATGCGGTTGTGCGTGCGCAAGGGCATCCCGTTTGATGTCGCCTCCAATCCTGAATTCTTGCGTGAGGGATCCGCCGTCAAAGATTTTCAGGAGCCGGATCGCATTGTGGTGGGGGTGGAAACCGAACGGGCTAAGCAGCTGCTCTTGGAGCTCTACCGGCCGCTTGAGGCCCCCATCGTCGTGACCGATGTGAAGAGCGCAGAGCTGATCAAACACGCCTCGAATTCATTTCTCGCCGTGAAGATTTCCTTCATCAATGCGGTCGCGCAGTTGTGCGACCGGGTGGGCGCGGATGTCCTGAAGGTGGCCGAGGGTATGGGATTGGATCCCCGCATCGGCCGCGCGTTTCTGAATGCGGGTGTTGGCTACGGCGGCTCGTGTTTTCCGAAAGACGTCGCGGCGTTTATCCGAATCGCGGAAAAGCTGGGCTACGATTTTCGTCTCTTGAAGGCCGCCGCGCAGATCAACGTTGAGCAGCGCCAGTTCTTCGTGAAGCGGCTGGCGGAGAGTTTATGGACGCTCAACAGCAAGGTGATCGGCGTGTTGGGATTGGCGTTCAAACCGGATACCGATGATCTGCGGGACGCGCCCTCCATCGACGTGATTCAGGAGCTGCAACGGGAAGGGGCGACCGTGCGCGCCTATGATCCGAAGGTCCTCGCGCATGCCAACGGTCTCTTCCGTGGGGTGAAGCTCTGCCAGAATCCGTATGCAGTGGCCAAAGGGGCGGATTGCTTGGCGATCATGACCGAGTGGCAGGAATTTAAGCGCCTGGATTTTGCGCGCGTGAAGAAACTCATGCGGCAGCCGGTGATTGTGGATGGGCGCAACGCGCTGGATGGCGCCGCGTTGAAGCGGATGGGATTCCGGTATCTGGGCATTGGGCGGGGCCATGGGATTGATTAAGGGCGTGCGCGTCAAATCGTTAAAAGTGATTTCGGATGAGCGGGGGCGCTTATTCGAAGTCCTGCGCTGCGACGAGCCCCTCTTTAAAAAATTCGGCCAGGTGTATTGCACGACAGTGACGTATGGCGTGGTGAAAGGCTGGCACTACCACAAGCAACAGGTGGATAATTTCGTGTGTGTCAGCGGCATGATCAAACTCGTCGCGTATGATTCCCGCCCGCGCTCCTCCACGAAGGGGCAGATCAACGAGTTTTGCATCGGGGTGCACAATCCGATGGTGGTGCAGATCCCGGCGGGCGTGTATCACGGGTTTAAAGGCATCAGCCAGCCGGAGTCGATCGTCATCAACATTCCCACCGAGCCCTACCATCATCAAAAGCCCGACGAGTACCGCCTAGATCCCCATCAGAACGACATCCCCTACCAATGGAATCAGGTGGATCGATGAGCGCGGGCACGAAACGGAGTGCGATCGTCAAAGGGGTGGTGTTGGCCGGTGGGTTGGGCACGCGCTTGGAGCCGCTCACGCGCATCACCAACAAACACCTGCTGCCGATCTACAACCGGCCGATGATTTATTACCCCATTCAGACGTTGGTGGACGGAGGTATCGACGAGATTATGGTGGTCACCGGCGGCAACAACGCCGGCGATTTTTTGCGGTTGCTGGGCAACGGCGAGGAGTTTGGATTGAAGCGCTTGCATTACACGTATCAACGGGGCGAGGGCGGGATCGCCGACGCCTTGCGTTTGGCGGAGCCGTTCGTGGATGGAGACCGGGTTGTGGTGATCTTGGGGGACAACCTCGTCGAGGATTCGATCCGCCCGTATGTCAAAGCATTTCGTCACCAGCCGCGCGGCGCCAAACTGCTCTTGAAGGCCATTGACGATCCGCAGCGGTTCGGGGTCGCGGAAATTCGCAATGGCAAGTTGGTTGGCATTGAAGAAAAGCCAACGCGCCCCAAATCTTCCTACGCGGTGACTGGCATCTATCTGTACGACGCCACGGTGTTTGATATTATCCGCACGCTCAGCCCTTCCAAACGAGGTGAGCTGGAGATTACCGACGTCAATAACGCCTACATCGCCCAGGGCACGGCGACCTACAATCTCCTGCGGGGATGGTGGACCGACGCGGGGATGCCCGAAACGCTGTATCGGGCCTCCACGCTGGTTCGGGCACAGGTGGTACGCGCTACCGCTGCCAGGCCGGCCCGCCGACAAAAGACGCGCGCGCCCGCTCTGCGATGAAACTCTTCGTGACCGGCGGTTGCGGGTTCATCGGCTCGAATTTCATCCGCTTCTGGCTGCGCCAGCACCCCGCGGATGCGGTGGTGAATCTGGATGCGCTCACGTACGCCGGCAATCGCGCCAACCTGGCGGATCTTGACGGCAACTCCCGGTACCGGTTTGTGCACGGCGATGTGACGGATCCGGCGGCGGTGGAGCAGGCGATGGAAGGGTGCGAAGCCGTTGTGCATTGTGCGGCCGAGACGCACGTGGATCGCTCCATCACCAACGCGAGCGCGTTTTTGCGGACCAATGTCGAGGGCACCGGCGTGGTCTTGGAGTGCGCCCGCCGACAAAATATCCAGCGGATCTTGCACGTGAGCACGGATGAAATTTACGGCTCCGCGGGGCCGACCGGCGCCTTTGCCGAGTCCGATCCGTTTCAGCCGACCAGCCCGTATTCCGCAAGCAAGGCGGCGGCGGATCTGTTGGCGCAGTCGTATGTCCATACGTATCGTCTGCCGGTGGTGATCGCCAGGCCGTCGAATAATTTCGGCCCCTACCAATTTCCGGAAAAGCTCATGCCGCTCTTCATTACCAATGCGCTGGAGGATCAACCAGTCCCCGTCTATGGGGATGGGCAGCAGCGACGCAATTGGTTGTTCGTCGAGGACACCTGCCGGGCATTTGAGGTGTTGCTGCAGCGCGGCACGGCGGGAGAGGCCTACAATATTGCCACACCGTGGGAGTTACCGAATCTTGACGTCACACGGATGATTCTCAAATTCGTGGGGAAATCCGAGCGGTTGATCACGCATGTGCAGGACCGGCCGGGCCATGACCGGCGCTATGCGCTGGATTGGCAGAAACTCCGCGCGTTAGGCTGGCAGCCGACGGCCACCTTCGAGGAGGCCTTGGGGGTCACCGTCGAGTGGTATCGGCAGCATCGGTCGTGGTGGAATCCTTTGCGAGAACGCCTCCGTGACGATCCTTATCACTGGCTCAACCGGTCTGCTGGGTCAAGCCCTTCTCCGGCGGCTTCAGTCCTCCGCTAAGGTCGTGGGCGTTTCGCGTCACGCGCCGACGGTTGCAGGCGGCGGGTCGCATGTGCTCTGCGACCTGACCGACGCCCAAGCAACGCAGCGGATGATGGACGCCGTCAAGCCAGAGGTGGTGATTCATGCGCAGGCATTGTCGGATGTGGATCGCTGCGAGCTGGAGCCTGAGGCGGCCCAGGCGTTGAACGTCCGCACGACGGCGCATGTGTGCAACGCGCTCGCCAACACCGGCGCGTGGCTGATCGCCCTCGGCACGGATTATGTGTTTGACGGGATTAAGGGTCGTCCGTATACCGAAGCGGATGCGCCGCATCCGGTGAGCGTGTACGGACAGAGCAAGCTCGCTGCGGAAGAGCTGGTGCGGCGATACGCCCGCGGAGTCGTGGTGCGCGTGAGCACGCTCTTCGGGCCAGGCCGGGCGAATTTCTGCGATACGATTGTCCAGCGATTGACTCGAGGCGAACGGATCGAGGCGTTTCGGGATCAAACCACCTCTCCGACGTACACGGACGACGTGGCAGAAGGAGTGGAGCAGTTGCTGCGCGTGTTCGTGGCGGAGAAGGGAGAACGGCATCCGCGGCTTTATCATATGACCAACGCCGGAGGATGCACGCGCGTGGAGTTTGCCACGCAGGTGGCGGCGAATTTACGGAAGGACGCGTCGCTGATTCGCGCGATTAGCATCCGCGACCAGCAGCGTCCCGCGCCGCGCCCCGCGTATTCGGCTTTGGCCAGTGAGCATCTGACAGCAGTGATAGGGAGGGCGTTGCGTCCATGGCAGGAAGCACTCAGCAGTTATCTCGCGCGTCAGCGTTAGCCACGCTCAAGACGCGCTTGAACAACAAGACGGCGCAGATTGGCGTGATCGGCTTGGGCTATGTCGGGTTGCCGCTGGCGGTTGAATTTGCGCGGGAAGGATTTTCCGTGACCGGGATTGATTTGGATCGCGGCCGGGTCGAGGGCGTGAACCGGGGGCGCTCCTATATTCCCGACGTGCCCAGCGATGATTTGGCATCGTTGGGGGCGAAGGGACGGCTCAAGGCCACCACCAACACTAAAATCCTCAAAGAGCTCGATGTCATCATCGTGTGCGTGCCCACGCCGCTGCGCAAGACCCGCGAACCGGACATCTCCTTCATTCTCTCGGCGGCCGAGGATATTGCGGCTTCCTTGAGGCCGGGCCAGCTCATTGTGCTGGAGAGCACCACCTATCCCGGGACCACCGAGGAAGTGTTGCTACCGCGGTTGGAAGCCAAGGGGTTAAAAGTCGGCAAAGAATTTGCCCTGGCATTTTCGCCCGAGCGGATTGATCCGGGGAACACGACCTACATGACCCGCACGATTCCGAAAGTCATCGGCGGCATGACGCCGGCGTGCCAGGAATTGGCGATGCTGTTGTACGGCCAGATCATTCACACTATTGTGCCGGTCTCATCGCCGAAAGTCGCGGAGATGGTGAAATTGCTGGAAAACACGTTCCGAGCCGTGAACATTGGATTAGCCAATGAAATCGCCTTGCTCTGCCACAAGCTTGATGTCGATGTCTGGGAAGTGATCGACGCGGCCAAAACCAAACCGTTCGGATTCATGGCGTTTTATCCGGGGCCCGGCATCGGCGGCCACTGCATCCCGTCGGATCCGATGTATCTGGCCTGGAAGGCCAAGGCCCATGGATTTGAACCGCGCTTTATTGAGCTCGCGGATCAGACCAACCGCTATATGCCGCACTATGTCGTCGAGCGCGTGGCGGAAGCGTTGAACAACCAGCGCAAATCCCTTAAGGGTTCGCGGGTGCTCTTGATCGGGATGGCCTACAAGCCGGACGTCAATGATATGCGGGACTCGCCCGCGGTGGATGTGGCCAATGAACTCTTCGAACGAGGGGCGGAGGTGAGTTTCCATGATCCCTTCATTGCCCGCGCCCGCGTCGATGGCCGGGAGCTCAAATCGGTCGCGCTGACAGCGGCGTTTCTGAAACAGACGGACTGCGTCGTCATTCTGACGAATCATTCGCAGGTGGACTATGCGCTTATCCTCAAGCAGGCTCTCGCGATTGTGGACACCCGCAACCAGTACCGGCAGCTGCGGCGTCAACATCCGCAGATTCTGTCGCTGTAAGGAGTATTTGCCATGCGTTATCTTGTCACTGGAGGGGCGGGGTTCATCGGTTCGCACGTCGTGGATCGTCTGGTAGCTGATGGACACACAGTGCGCGTGATCGATGATCTCTCAACCGGCAACATTAACAATCTCTCATCGGTGCGCAGCCAGATTGATTTTCTCCAAGCCGACATCCGTGACCGGCAGGCAGTCGCCAAGGCCTGCCAGGGGATCGAGGCCGTGATCCATGAGGCGGCTTGGCGCAGCGTCCCGAAGTCGATGGAAGATCCGTGGGGCTACGCCGATGTCAATGTGCTGGGCACCGTGAATCTCTTAGAGGCTGCCCATCGGGCGAACGTCAAGCGGGTCGTGTGCGTCTCCTCCAGCTCTGTCTACGGCGAAACCAACCAACTGCCCCTGCGGGAAGATCAGCCCGCCAAGCCGATTTCGCCCTACGCGGCCTCGAAGCTGGCGGATGAATTGTTTTGCGGGATGTTCGCGCGGGGATTCGGATTGGAAACGGTGTCCGTGCGGTATTTCAACGTGTTCGGGCCCCGGCAGAGCTTGGATAATCAGTATGCGGTGGTGGTGCCGAAGTTCATCCTCTGTTTATTGAAGGGCGAATCGCCGCCGGTCTATGGCGATGGCCAGCAATCCCGCGATTTCACCTATGTCGAGAATGTCGTGACCGGCACGATTTTGGCCTCGCAAACGCCGGGGATCAGCGGCGAAGTGCTGAACATTGCGTTGGGAGAAGAGCACTCGGTGTTGGAGCTGCTTCAGGAGTTGAATCAAATTTTGGGGCTATCGATCCACCCCACGTTCTTGCCGCCGCGGCCCGGCGATGTCCGGCGGACTCAAGCCGACGCCTCAAAAGCCCAGCGCCTCTTGAAGTGGAAGGGCACGATCGGATTCGCAGACGGAGTGCGGCGCACCGTCGACTGGTTTCGGGTGCAGGAGGAGTTATGTCTCAAGTCCCGTTAGTGGATCTTCGGGCGCAATATCATTCCATCAAACCCGAGATTGATGCGGCTATTCAGCGCGTGCTGGAGCGCGGGCAGTTTATTTCCGGGCCGGAAGTCGCGGCGCTGGAATACGAGATGGCCGCGTACTGCGGCACCGCGGACGCCGTCGCCTTAAACTCGGGGACCGATGCGCTGATCTTGGCGCTGCGGGCCTGCGGGATCGGGCCCGGCGATGAAGTGATCACGACGGCCTGTTCATTCTTCGCCACTCCCGAGGCGATCGTTGCGGTGGGGGCCAAGCCAGTATTTGTCGACATCGAACCGGTGACGTGCAACATCGACGTGGGGCAGCTTGAAGCGAAGATTACCGCACGGACCAAAGCGATTCTACCGGTGCATCTCTACGGCCATCCCGCCGAGATGGATTCGATCATGCAAATTGCCCAGCGACGGGGTGTGCTGGTCATCGAAGACTGCGCGCAAGCCATCGGCGCCACATATCACGGCAAAAAAGTAGGGACGTTCGGGCGCGTCGGATGCTTCAGTTTTTTCCCAAGTAAAAACCTCGGCGCCTACGGCGATGGCGGAATCATCGTCACTAACGATCCGCAGGTGGCCGCGCAGATTCGCCTGCTGCGTGTGCACGGCAGTCGGGATCGTGTCGTCCATGAAGCCATTGGTGTGAACAGCCGTTTGGACGAACTGCAGGCTGCGATTCTCCGCGTGAAATTGCCTCACCTGGATCGGTGGAACCAGGTGCGGCGCGCGCACGCCCAGACCTATACGCGGTTGCTGCAGCAGGCTGGCTGCACGGAGTTGGGATTCCCGCAAGAGCAACCCAACTGTGTGCCGGTGTATCATCTCTACGTGCTCCGCCATCGCCAACGGGACATACTGCAGCCGGCGTTGGTCCAGCGAGGGGTGATGACGCAGGTGCATTATCCGCGCATTTTGCCCACCCAGCCGGCCCTGGCGTTCTTGGGCCACTGCCCGGGCGAATTTCCCGTCGGAGAACGACTGGTCGCGGAGACGTTTTCCTTGCCGCTGTATCCAGAGCTGACCGCTGAACAAATCCAGTTCGTCGTCGATCAGGTGGCCCAGGTGTTGGCGGAGTCCAGCCGGCCGATGGCCGCCCGCTCATAAGAGGAGACCATCACGTGCGCGTGTTGATTACGGGTGGAGCGGGGTTCATCGGTTCGCATTTGATCGATCGGTTTGTTGCTGCCGGCGACGAGGTGATCTGCGTGGATAATCTGATTACCGGCGATCGTCGCAACTTCCACCACCATGCCGGCAATCCTCGCTTCACGTTCCTCGAACATGACATCAGCAAGCCGTTGGACGTGGTAGGCGCCATCAACTGCGTCCTGCATTTTGCCTCACCCGCGAGCCCGCCGGATTATCTCAAATATCCGATTCAAACCATGAAGGTCGGCTCGTTGGGCACGTTGAACGCGCTGGGAATCGCCAAGGCCAAGCGGGCTGTCTTCATGCTCGCCTCGACGTCGGAAGTCTACGGCGATCCCCTCCTGCATCCGCAGCCGGAACGGTACTGGGGGAACGTCAATCCCGTGGGTCCGCGCGGGGTGTATGATGAGGCCAAGCGGTTCGCCGAGGCGCTGACGATGGCCTACCACCGCGAGCATGATGTGGACACGCGCATCGTGCGCATCTTCAACACCTATGGGCCCCGCATGCGCCTCAACGACGGCCGGGCGATCCCGAATTTCGTGTGGCAGGCCCTGCGCGGCGAGCCCTTGACGGTCTACGGCGACGGCAGCCAGACGCGCAGTTTTTGTTACGTCGATGATCTGGTGGAAGGGATCCTGCAACTGCTGCAGAAAAATTGTCATGACCCCGTGAATCTCGGCAACCCGGAAGAATATCCGATTCGTGAATTGGCGAAAATCATTCTGCGCGTCGTGGGTGATAGTCCGAGCCAACTCGTCTTCCGCCCCTTGCCCAAAGACGATCCCAAACAACGCCGGCCTGATCTGACGCAGGCGAAGGCGTTGCTCGCCTGGCAGCCGCGCGTGCCCTTTGAGCAGGGGCTTCCGAAGACCATCGCGTGGTTTCGCCAGCAATTCCAGTTGTCGGCATCGACGTCCTCCGCACCACACGCTCGCTAATTCCGTTTCGGAGATGAGCGACGCCATTCTCGTCACCGGAGCCACCGGATTTATCGGACAAGCCGTCGTGCCCATCCTCTTGGCGCGAGGGTGTCATGTCCGCGCCGTGGTCCGCCCAGCCAGCACGATCCCATTTCCTGAGCATCCGCATCTTGAGCTCCTCGTCGGGGACGTGACGGATGCCGACTCGCTGGTTCGTGCCGCGCGGGGGATCCGCGCCGTCGTGCATCTGGCGGCCGCCAAATCGGATGAGCCGGACAGCGAGGCCATTAACGTTGGCGGCGCGACGAACCTGATTCGCGCCTGCCAGGCCAACGACGTGCCACTGATGATCAATGTCAGCACGCAATCCGCGAAGCTGCGGCGGCCCGGCCTCTACGGCCGCACGAAAGCGCAGGCGGATGCGCTGTTTCAATCCTCCGGTCTTGCCGTCATTACATTGCGGCCCAGTCTCGTCTATGGTGATTTGACCAGCGGCGTGTTCGGCAGTCTCATTCGGTTCACCAAACTTCCGATCATTCCCGTCATCGGATCAGGCGCCGCGCCGTTTTGCCCGATTCATCGCGAGGATCTGGCCGTGATGATCGAGCGGCTGCTGCATCGGGATGATTTGCGCGGGCAGACGTATGATGTCGGCGGCCCGACCAGTCTGTCCCTGAATGCGCTGCTGGAACAATTGCAACAGGTGCAGGGTGTGCGGCGGCCCATCCTGCATATCCCTATTGGTCTGGCGTCGATGTTGACGCGTGCGCTGAGCGTGTTGCCGCGTCCGCCGATCACCATCAGCAATGTGCGCGGAGCGGCTGAGTCATTGACGATGGACGTCGAGACGCTGCCGCGTGAGCTGAATGTTCAACCGCGGGATTTGGTCCGAGGATTACAGGACTTATTTGCGCAGTGCCCAGCGGCGCCATCCGCCGAGGATCAAGAAGCCGCGGTGCTGTTGCGATACGTGTGTTCGGCATCGGGCATCCGGTGGCAGCCAGGTCCTCAAGAAATTGCGCGGTATCAGGCGGCGCTGCGCGCGCACGGCATTTCCGCGTCACATCGCTTGGATCCAGCCGCGTGGCATTGGCCTCGCTTAGGGTGGCTCGACACGGCTACGCGCTGGCGCTGGCCGCAATGCGTCCTCCAACAAAAATTGTTGATCGCGGCGGCGATTGTGGAAGCGCATCCGGTGTCCTCGTCATGGCTGCTGCCGCGCAAGCGCTCACTCATTGGCGTACTGTTTGCAACAGCACAGATAATAATCAGGATGATCGGGAACGTGTGTGGAGCGGTGGCGTGTTTCTGTGTGCCTGGATTCGTGGTGCGCAATGCCGGACGTATTTGACGTCATCATCATCGGCAGCGGCGCGGCCGGCGCCCACGCGGCGTATCCGCTGGTCCAAGCGGGCAAACGCGTGGCGATGCTCGATGTCGGCTACGACGCGCCGCCGGCGATGGCCGACGCCCCGGACGTCTCGTTTGAAGACATGCGCCGGCGTCGGTTCGACCAGCATCGATGGTTCCTCGGCGATGACCTCACCAATATTCCGGTTCAGGGGTTGCAGGGAGGATTGGGCGGAGGCATGGTCAGCGGCAACCGGTCGTATGTCGTGCGCGACGTCGAGCGGCTGTTGCCGACGACGACGGATGCTGCCATCATCCAAAGTCTTGCCAAGGGAGGCCTGGGCGCGTCGTGGGGCGCGGTGTGCGCCTATTTGCCGGCTGGCGAGTTGGCCGACATGGGACTTCCGGCTGAGGAACTCGCGCGGCATTATGAAATCGTGACGCGGCGGATTGGCGTGTCGGGTCCGGATGCGCAGCCGGGCGTGCAGCCGCCGCTTCGCCTCGATCATCACGCAAAGCGGCTGCTTGAGGCGGCCGCTTCCC
>OBEQ011103240.1_pt1 | contig 12102 bp, 11 predicted proteins | sample 1670901 | NCBI WGS metagenome assembly OBEQ01 (sample SAMEA104232315, study PRJEB22302) | groundwater metagenome | biome: forest; feature: aquifer; material: groundwater | place: USA | collected 2011-08-07 | depth 5.4 m | reverse complement strand
GCTGGATTTTCTAAAAAATCTACTATTGTTTTGTGGGGAAAAATTTTAGACACGCTTTTTGCAAATTAGGGTGACGAAATCTCTTGGTTTATTAATATCAACTATCTCGTCCATGGCAAGATTTATACCAAATTCCGATTCGATCTCCGAAACTAATTGCAAATGGGCAAGTGAATCCCAGTTTTCAAAATCATTTCTACTTTTTTCCAAATCAAATGTTTTCACATTAATATTCCCGAATGTTTTTAGGAATACTTGGACTACTTTATTTTCGATCTCTGAATCTTTCTTCGTAGAAAAACTTTGTTTCTTCTTCATTTTGTATTTAAACCCCTAGAGTCCAAATTTATGGCAAGGCAAAAAGCTTGAGCCATTGTTTTATTATGACTTAAGCTAACCTGTATTTTGTACCTGTTTTTCATAAGCGGATCAAGTAAATTAACTTTTGGCTGTCCTTTTTTTTCATTAACAATTTCAATTAAGTTATATCTCAAATTTTTATTCAAGCATTTTTGAACAGCTTCTTTTGCGGCGAATCTCGCCGCAAGGGAAGCTGCTTTGTTTTGCTTTTTGCCGCAATCCCTAAGTTCTCGCATTGTGAAAATATTAGCTGCAAGTCTGCCGTTAAAATCGAAATTGTTAAATCTATCCAGTTCTATTAAATCTGTACCGATTTTAAAAACACTTTCACTAAAGGTTTTTTTTGAAAATGACTTCATGCCTAGTTGATAAGTAATTTTACGTTTTTTCCGAACAAAAATCCATTATCTATCTAAAATGATGCAAAGTTGTAATGTAGCCTTGATCTTTTGGTATAATTGCAAAAAGATTTTATCTGATATGAAATACGCGCGAGAAACAAAATTTCCCTTGAGAGTTTGTGTCATTGGAGCAGGCTACATGGGACAAAACCATGCCCGGGTGCTTAGCACGTTTGAAGAGGTTGAACTGACATCGGTGGCTGACCTAGACATGGAAAAAGCCGCCAAATTGGCCCGTCAATACAAGCTAAACGCCTATAAATCTTATAGCGAACTTCTAAAAAGGGAAAAAATAGATGTCGCAATCATTGCTCTCCCCACAGCCCTGCATTACAAGTGCGCCAAAGAAACAATCAAAAGAAACATAATTACTTTTTTGGAAAAACCAATTACAATTAATGTAGAGCAAGCCAAAGATCTGATTAATTTTGCGTCCAGGAACAAAGTACCGGTAATGGTAGGACATATAGAACGTTTTAACCCCGTTGTCCAGGAAATTAAAAAAAGGCTCTCGTTTGGAGAATTAGGAAAAATATTTCAAATTCACACACAAAGATATTCACCATCCCCCGACCGCATTAAAGACGTCTCGGCGGTTGTTGATCTTGCGACACACGATGTTGATATTATTAGCTTCCTAATTGAAGATGTTCCATTAAGGATATATGCCGAAACCATGACAATGAAGCACGGCAAAGAAGACATTATGTCCGCCACAATAAAGTTTACAAATGGGGTAGTTGGTTTAATTGAAGTTAGCTGGCTTCACCCCGTCAAAATAAGGAATTTAAATATATTGGGTGAAAATGGCATGTATCGGGCAAACTACTTAACCCAGGAATTATTCTTTTATAAAACCAACGAGTTCTCAAGCAAAAGTGCTTACAATGCTGGACAATTCAGTAATGCCGATGTCGTTAAAATAGCATTCGAATCCAAAGAACCTTTACAGATCGAACTTGAAGCATTTATTAATGCACTAAGAACAAACTCAAAAATGCCAGTCACCGCACAAGAAGGATTGTCGGCTCTTGCAATGGTGGAAAAGTTTCTTGAGTCCGGACGAAAACATAGTATCATCAAATGAAAATAGCAGTTGTCGGATTAGGATATGTGGGTTTACCCCTTACAATAAGACTAAGCCAGCTTAACTTTGACGTTTCAGCAATAGATATCAATTCAGAAAAAATTGAAAAACTCCAAAGAGGCATACTTCCCTTTGCCCAAGACGAACCCCGCTTAAAAGAATATTTTAAAAAAGAATACAGTAAAGAAAAAATGACATTTTCTTGTGAGTTTACAGAAGTAAGAGATTGTGCCCTGGTTTTTATAAATGTCGACACTCCAATTCTTGATAAAAATCCAAATTATTCCTCGCTAATAAGCGCGCTAAAAAGTATTTCAAATTTTTTGAAAAAAGGCTCAATAGTAATTATAGAATCTACCGTTGCTCCAAAGACTACAGAGGATTTGGTTATCCCGACAATAGAAAAGTATTCGAAGTTGAGAATAAATAAAGACTTTTTCGTCGCGACGGTTCCGGAAAGAATCCGGCCTAATCATATTTTTGAGCAATTAACTACACTGCCTAGGGTTATTGGAGTTTCAGACAAGTCGATCACTGCAAAATTAAAAAACATTTATTCCAAAATTACTTCCGGTGGTCTTGATTTTACAGACGTTACAACCGCCGAAGTTGTAAAAGTTGCAGAAAATACTTACAGGGATGTTAATATCGCTTTCGCCAACGAATTGGCGCTCGCCTGTGAAGAATTAGGGGTAAACGTTTATAAAATTAGAGAATTAATTAATAAATCCCGATTCCATGATTTACATATGCCCGGCGCCGGTGTCGGAGGCCACTGCATTCCTAAAGACCCCTGGCTTCTAGTCTCGTCAGTCGCCAGAGAGGAATTAGGTATAGTTATAAGGTCAAGACAAGTGAATGACAGTATGCCGCAGCACATGTTTGATCTAATCAAACTGGCACTCGCAAAAAGTGGAATCAGTCCCCAAAACTCAAAAGTTGCCATTTTGGGTTTTTCCTTCGTTGAAGACACGGACGATAGCAGAAACTCCCCAACACAATCATTGGTCGAAATCCTAAGATCTAAAAAGATTAAATTCAAAATTCATGATCCCTTTGTTGTCCCCTATAAAAACTCAAAATTGGAAGATGTTATAAAAGGCTCGGATTGTCTTGTCCTGATGGTTGCTCACGGCACTTATAAAAAGTTAGACCCGGCAAAATTTGGCAAATTAATGAGAAATAAAATCATAATCGACGGCAGGAATTTTTTCGATGCCGCAAAAGCCAGGAAACTTGGTTTTCTCTATAAGGGAGTTGGCAATGTATGAAAAAATTGTTTGCCCTTGGGTTAGTCATAAAAATAATAATTGCTGCCGCAACACTTCATGATGACCTAATTTTTGCCTGGGAGAGGCCGTTTAATAATTCCTTAAACCTTTACCAAACAAATACTTTCTATCCACCACTAACCTATTTTTTCTTTAAAATCCTGCAGCCGGTCTACTTCTTAATCCAATACGTTTCGGTTCTACCGATCAAGTTATTGCTGTTAAAAACGCCCTATCTCTTAGTTGACGTTTTCATTCTTTGGATACTACTAAAAACGGTTGATCAAAAACTAAAAAAAAATACCTTAATACTTTGGTGGTTTAATCCGGTTGTTATCTATTCCGCTTACGCCATGGGCACTTTTGATATACTTTCCGCTTCAATGGTTGTCCTGGCCATCTTGTATAGCAAAAAAAATACTTGGTTGTCACCCGTGTACCTATCCGCAGGTGCCGCGTTTAAAACTATCCCTCTCTTTTTGGTTCCTGCGTCAATCTTATATCTTACAAAAAACCTAACATCAAGAATTAAATTCGCTTCTATAAGTTTATTAATTCCACTGCTTTCCGGAGTGCTAATGTGGATTGTTGCCAAGGCCGATGTAATCAATAGTTACATTCCAAGAGGCATCGCTCCCACCAAAGCTTTGTGCGGCCTAAGGCCGGACGCGCTGTGGAAGTGTTCGACAACGGGAGCTGGAGTTTTTCTCTATTTACTGCTCTTATTGCTTTTATTTATAAGAAGAGACGTTTTCAAAAAAGTTCCTCACGTTAATATCTTATTTTCGGCGTTCGCGTTTATTTATATATCCTTCCCCGCAAATTCGATGCATAGATATGTACCGTTAATTCCCTTGTTTGTAATAACGATTGTAAAAAACAATTTTTCCAAAAAGTGGTTGTGGATTTTTAGCGCTTGCTTAATTTTCGGGTATTTATACATCTTTAGACTGGAATGGGGGCTGCTTGTGCCCATATTTCCCCAAACAGCCCATTTCAAGGCTCTTCGCGAGGCTACCGCCCCGCTTGTAAACTATGAGAATGTTGCTTTTCTGCTAAGAGTAATGTCGGATATTATACTAATAATTACCGCTGTTAAAAGTCTTGAACTTGCTGATATCTTGTCCTTAAAGTCTCGCTTATTTTCGTTGGATAAGTAATCTTTGATATTGCGGGAATAACAAGCCCAACAACAAAAAGTGCCACAACCAAAGTCGTCGCCAAGTACCTGAAATATTTTGGCAAAGCCTTAAATAATCCTATTATTTCCCCAAGCCCTAAACCTACAAAAATCGATAATGGGGGAATAAATAACAAGTGATAATACTCATGAGTCGCTATGTGTTGATTAAAAACAATCGCGTAAATGGCGCCAAGTATTAGCCATAAGAACCAAAACTTCAACTTCGCGTTTTTTAGATTTGTAAAAATTCCAATAATAAAAAGGAACAAACCAAAAGTCGAAAGGACGTTAATCTGCAGTATTTGAAAAGTTGACAGGTACCATTTATAATCAATAAAAGATAGTGGATTAAACCAGTTTGCTAAAGAGTAATTTCCCCCGTAAATATCCCCTTTCATTATTAGACTGGCCCTTAAACTCCAGACGATAACAGGTATGGACGACAAGAGAATCAGCAATAATCGTGTACGGATGTCAAACTTCTTCAGCCTGTTTGGAAAAGCTAACAACAAGCCAAATATCGCACTTGGCAGTTTAACCAGCGCGGCCAAACCCAAAATAATCACAGAATCAAAATAAATACTTGCAAGAAGCAGCATTAAAGCAAACTCATCAGGCTGAAATGACCTTGATGTCAAAATATGGATAGGGGAGAAAACAAAAAACAGTAAACTCATTCGGGCGGTACCCATCGGAATGTATTTCCTCAATATTAAATAGAAAAAAACAGAAGACGAGCAGTATGAGAGAATCGATAGCAGTCTGCCATAAATCAAATTAGCTCCGAGTAATTTATACATAAGGGCAACAATAACGTTGTAGACGGAAAACTCCAATACCAAAGGGGTGGGATGACCTTGAGCGTAACGGATTTTTGGAGTCCAAAAATCTACCCAGCCATTCCGGTAAATGTTTCGCGTCATTTCCGCAGTCTCTGTCTGCCTCTCCGGAAAAAACTCCAAAATAGGCTGATTGATTTTGTAAAGGCGAACCAATAGCCCGGCAAAAATTATAATTAGCGCTAAGTAAAACTCATTTTTGATTTTCACCAGGTATATAATAGCTTAGATTTATGCCAATTCAAAATATTTTCAAATTACAACTAATCCTCTTTCTAATTCTTTTAGCGGCTTGGACCCTTTTTTTCCCCGTTCTGGAAGCGGCTGACGAACCCAGCCACTTCTGCCATGCCGACTACATTGCAAGTCGCAATAGGCTCCCGAATCTTAACATAATGGACGGCTGCTTCCTTCTCTATCAGCCGCTCTACTACCTGACTTTGGTGCCGACCATCAAGCTGTTTAATAGACCCGAGTATAGCCAAAGAGACATCACCCCAAACCCCAAAATGAACCAGTTTAGAAACGGGCAATATTCTCAATTTGTCCATAGCAAAGACGAACTACGCTTTAGCTGGAATTCATTTATTTTAATGATCCACACACTAAGAATTAACTCGTCACTATTTGCCATAATCATTTTTTTACTTACGTGGAAATTATCAAAATTTATCTTCCCAAATGGGAAAAATAATTGGTCTCTTCTACTCTTTATGAATCCTATGTTTCTACATTTATTCTCATCAATTACCAATACTACCTTAACAATCCTGTTAGCATCTATTTTTATAGCGATTGACATTTTCCATGCTAACAAAGCAAAAAGTCTTAAAAGCAATTTTATTCAGGGGATTATTCTAGGTCTTGGGCTAATCACAAAGTTAAGTATCTACGGCCTGTTTTTCGCGTACGCACTAATTACGTTTCTCAACTTTAGACGATATGGACAAAGTATAAATTCAAAATTAAAAGAATTGACAGCCTTTGCACTCGGTGTACTGTTAACCTCCGGATGGTATATTTACAGAGCCTTTAGGCTATATGGGGAACCGCTGGAAATTAACATTCTTAACAAAGTTTATCCCCAAAATCATCACCTGAATCTTTTAAGAGAAATAGGGCCTGTTAATTTCGCCAATAGTTTTTTTCTAACTATTTTTAAAACATTCTGGTCTGGCTACGGCGCTTTGACGATTAACTTCCCTCAAATTGTCAACGTCATACTCTTAATTTTGACCCTTGCCGTTATCTATACAGTCCACACTAATAGAAGTAAATTAAATATGCCGCTAAAAATTTGCATATATTACTTTTTCGCAATTTTAATAGGTTTAATTATCAGTAACTTCAAACTAGCGGCAATGCACGCTAAGGATTTATTCCCGGCATATATCCCTATTTGCCTGCTTTTTGCGTTCGCGTTTATCCGCATTAAAGACTCGGCATCATCCCTTTTAAAAAACAAAAGACTTACACTGGTATTTCTGGCGATCACCTTTTATTTCTATGCCCAATCAGAAATCATCAGTAGCCTGAAGTCACTGTTCTTACCAAAGACAAATTTTCTCCCTCTCTCGCTCAAAGGGTTAACCGTTCTGGCCTCGTATATTTTAATATTAAAACATCTAAGCAAAGCAAAACTCGATGACAAAAAATTAATCTACACTACTTGGGGACTTTTCGCAGCTAATATTTTGATTGTAATAGTTTCCAACTATCTCTTATACTTTAAGTACTAATATCTCTCTTTGAAATAACTGTATCGACAAACTTTTCTATTTCGCGACACGAATCCTTGCCAAAGTATGCGCAGTAATCTTTGATGAACTTTTCCTGATTTAACCTTTGCTTTTCCAATAATGATTTATTTCCCATCAATTTCAAAATATAGCCGTTGACATTATTGAGCTGATCAATAGGCACTTCTATTGCGGATTTACTGCTCACAAAAGGATGTCCAAACTCTAAGTTAAGCCATGAATTATCAAAAAACAAAAGAGGCTTCCTGTGCAAAATAGCAATAAAACCGGCAGTTGTTTGTTGAGTAATGACTAAATCGCTGTTCGCCAGCGCCTTATCTAATGGCTCCTTGTTAAATATCTTTATATTATTTTGAACCTTTACGTCTTTCAAATCACTATTTATGTCGTAAGAAACATGACTCCGTATAGTAATTATCCAATCTTTAGGTAATTTACAAAGTCCCTCTATTAAAAATTCTAGCGTTTTTTTTGATGGGAATGATTGAAAAAGGGAAAGGGATCCAAAAGGAGGTGTCCACAAAACTAATACTCTTAATTTTTGTCTATTAACTATTATGGAAGACTTGATAGTCGGTTTAATTAAATACGGACAGCCAACAGGGTAAGTAACTTTTTCAATGCTGGGTTCGATACTTGCCAGAACCTTTCCCCATCCAAGCTTCCAATCAATGCTTAAAAAAGCATTATCTATTGCCCAAGCTGTAAACCCATGATCAAGTTCCGCTACTTTAATGCCTACTTTTTGAGCGGTGCTGCAAAAGGATGCATTAAAAGTGTCATTACTGCTTGTTGTTATAACTAAAAAAGGCTTTTTAACAAGAAAAAGTCTTCTTGCAAAATCCAAAGTCGCTTTAATTTCTGGAAATTGAATCAATTTCAAATACCACAAACGTTCGCGCCAGGCTTTTGTGTCAAGAAATTTATTCGCAGAAAAGCTTTGCTTATTACCCTTCTTAATTTGCCAACTTCGCAAAGTAAAAAAAGCGATGTTTCTTAGTTTCTGCATGGGCGACAGCAATTGTGTACCGTTTTCCAAATTTATAAAATTTATTGAAGATTTTCTCAAGCTCTCTTGCAATTTTTTGGAGATTTTTCCGATTACTAATACCCTGAATTTACTATTTAGATATTTTACCAAAGGTAGTTGATCTTCCAGATGCCTACCGCTGGATAAAAATATTATATCTACTTTTTCTGCTTTGAGATGTACAAGCTTTTGCTGCTTTGAAAATATTATCCACAATAGGTATTTAATTCTAAACAGGGGTCTTGTTACTTTAAAAAGTTTTTTCTTATTTTCCAGCTTATCTGTCGGTTGAGGATATTGAACCCAAATATCTTCGATATATCGGTTTTCAAGTAAACAGCTAAAAAAGTAGTGTTGTGAAAATGCCTGGATTTTTTTTAATTTAACGCCATTAATTGAAGAGTCGTTTTGCGGATAATATCTTCCGAGCCAATTTAAAGATAAGTCAACCGACTTTTGGTAAAAATCATTTGCCTGCTCAAAGCTTTTGGGAATTGACATAGGTTATACAAAAAGAGGATTTGCTCCCAGAGGTATTATACTCAACTCTTTTAAATAATTTACAAAATCCAGAAGTAGATAATCATTATACCGGCGTGCCGCAAGTTGTACGCCGAAAGGCATCCCATCCATTGAAACAAAAGCGGGTATATTTATTGCTGGCAAATATGTCATTGTCCACATGAGAGCCGGGTCTGGATCTTCCGTTTGCGTTCTTAATGGTGCTTCACTGGCTGTTGCAAGCGATACCAGAATATCAAAATTTTTGAGAAATTTATCCATAGCATCGGCCATTTTTATTTGGGTTTGTAAGGCATTTTTGTATGTAGACAGACTAATTTTATTGCCATGGTTTATTAGTTGATACATGATTGGTGAAACTAAAGTCGACTTTTTAAATTCTTCTTTGAAGTAATAAGAAAGGGACTTGTCATAAATTTGAGCATGAGTCTCGTGGGCATATTTCATAATGTCTGGCAAATTAACATGAGATACTTCAATATCTTTAGCCCTTGAAATTTTATCAGTCCAGGAACTTATAGATTTTTTGACATACTCTCTTGCGTATTTCCAAACATGAGTTTCAACGAAAGCGATTCTCCATGGCCGGGGAGTTGGTTTCCTTTGGCGATTTTGATCGTTTAATGCATGATCACTAATAGGGTAATCTTTACCGCGGACTCTGATAATATCAAAAAAATATTTGAGGTCATCCGCATGAGACGCAAAAAAACCAACCGTGTCTAAACTGTCAGTTGTTTTCAGCATGCCAGTCCTTGGAATTAATCCGAATGACGGCTTAAAGCCATAAACTCCGCAAAAACTTGCCGGTCTAATAATTGAACCCGCGGTTTGAGTTCCCAAGGCAACAGGCACCATTCCTAAGGCAATAGCTACTGCTGAACCGCTTGATGATGTTCCGGGCGTGCGTTTTATATTATGAGGATTGAGAGTTTTACCAAGGGTATGTACGGCAAATTCTGCAGTAACCGTTTTACCTGGAATCACTGCTCCGGCTTGTTTGATACTATAAACTACTCGGGCATCATTTCCCGGCGTAAATCCTTTCCAGATTTTGCTTCCCATTTGGGTCGGATAATCTACAGTATTAAAAATGTCTTTTATTCCTACCGGGATTCCCTCAAGAGGTCTGATTATTTTGTTAGTATTAATATACTTTTCAGAATTTCTTGCCTGAAGAATTAATTTTTTTTCATCAAAATATTCCCAAGCTTGAAAATGCTTTTCAAATCTCTTAAATTCATCAATACAAATTTTAGCTATATCAACAGGAGAAACCTGACCCTTTTTGTAGGAGTCAATGATGGATTTAATCGTAAGATTACCAAATCCACTAAGCTCTTGGTGCTTTGGCGGCCTTTTGCTTTTGATGTGAAGATCTCCCATTCTTTATTTTTGGATCTGAGTTTTTATACTTTTCGATAAGTTGTTGCGCATAGGGCAACAATCTTTCTTCATTTGACTTTTCCTTCCTGGCTATTGGTAGTTTGACATTCTTAAGCTGCGGCATCCTATGTCCCTCCATGATTTTGTAAAATTCCTTCTCCGTTAGGCCTGTAATCTTTAAATAATAATCAAGAACTTCCGGACGCACAGGATCAAATTTATTTGCAAGCTCAAAGCCCTCTTCTCTTGTCAAAAGTCCGCTTCGAACATCAACACTTGCATGAAATGACGCGCGACTATAGCCCCTTTTTAAATAATTAGTAAAATCATGAACTCCAGGCATGATGCATTCAGCACTTTTATATCTCTTGTAAGTTCCTTCAATCTCAGTTTCCCGCCAGCCATAAGTATCTCTAACAAATTCTGTTTGTCGCTCGTCATCCCAAAAAATAAAATCGCCCAGGTGAATTCCTTTAAGACCAATCGCTTTACATTCTTCCATGGAAGGCGATTCAAAGGGACATAAATCCCGCGCCGTTAATTCGCCATTTACCATCTCTTCGGGTTTTAGTTTTGCCGAAACTTTTGTAAAATAATCTCTATCAAATTTTCTCACCGGATTATAATAGGTAGCTCGTCCAGATGATTCTGCGATTGATTCTCCCCAGACTATTAGCGGTATTTTAAATTTTACGGCAATTTGTAGGGGGAAAGCACCAACCCCCGCGTGACAGTGCCAACACGCATCCCCAATACCGGAAAGAGAACGTTTGGCGATTCTGTTAATCAGATCTCTGTTGGGAGTAAACATTATATGATCAACATTAAAAGTTTCAAGAGCGTTTGTTAAGTTATACCAGCCGGTCTCACTAAACCAATTGTGGTTAAAAGTAACAGCCAAAGGCTTCATTTTGTAAACTTTAGTTAAGACATGCAATTGAAAAGTACTATCCTTACCTCCACTTATGGGGACGATACAATCATAGTTATCGCCAGCTTTTGCCTTTGCGTCTTCTAAAATTTTTCGCAGCTGTTTTTCCCTTTCGGCCCAATTAATGTGAATTTTTTGCTCGGAAGATTGACACGCCTGACAAATTCCCATCTTGTCAAATTTAATGCCTTCTTGGGTTTCAGGCATACAACATCGAATACAATATTTCAGATCTTCCTCAAAAGGAATATTTTTGTGTCTACTTTTTTTCATTGTATGAATTTTGTTTTAAGTTCACTTCTTAACACACCATATTCTACAATATCCGCGTAGTTTCCGTCCTTGAAAAGCCCTTTTCTCCTTCTCCCTTCCTCTATCATCCCCAAAGAAGCTGCAAGTTTTTGCATCGCCAGATTTTCTGATGAAGCGCCGCAATAAATTCTATTTAAGTTAAGTTCATCAAATCCATGCCTTAAAATCAAAAAAGCAGCCTCTTTAGAATAACCTTTGTGCCAATAGTCTTTTTCTCCTAATAAAATCGCCAGCTCGGCACTACGATTAACTGGGTCAATATTTTGAAGGGCTATGTTACCAATGTGTAGCTTTTTCTTCTTTAAGATAATGGCCAAAACAATTTTGTCTTTTGATTTACTACTTTGTTTAATATATTCAAGGCCTTCGCTATAAGAGTATGGAAAGGTATGATGGGAATTATATTTGGAAACTCCTTCATCATTTAACCAGGAAACATAATTACCGCGTAAGTCATTTTCATCCAAAGGACGCAAATATATACGTTCACCGGCCAGAAAATGATTTTCGACAAAAGTTTTTTTTGAAAATCTGCCCTTTGTCATGTAAAGACTTAAATGATTATTTTCTCCCTTTGAGAATCATCTCAACTTTTTCAAAGTCTTTTGGATAATCCACATCAATATTTTCGTCCTCATCCATTATTATTACGTCGGATTTATCTGCGGCGTACTGCCGCTTTAGAATGTGCGTCTTAGTCAAGTAGATCGCGCCGTTTTCCCTAACAAGAGGGATTTGGTATTGGCTATTAACTTGTTTGATAGGGTAAAGCCGCTGCCATCCGCCGTCTACTTCTATCCAATAATGCCCCTTGTCCAGCGTGGCGGAAAAAACCGTGTCTGAATCCATTTTAACAGCCAAGTCTATTGCTTCCTTGATTCGATGGCGGGATAAAAGCGGTGAGGTGGGATAAAGTAATAGCACATAGTCCGGTACATAATTTTCTTTTTCTTTAAGTACCGAAAGCGCGTGTTGGAGAACGGATATTGTGGGGACATCATCGCCCGTCAACTCAATGGG
>OBEQ010457394.1_pt1 | contig 12104 bp, 8 predicted proteins | sample 1670901 | NCBI WGS metagenome assembly OBEQ01 (sample SAMEA104232315, study PRJEB22302) | groundwater metagenome | biome: forest; feature: aquifer; material: groundwater | place: USA | collected 2011-08-07 | depth 5.4 m | reverse complement strand
ATAAAATATAAAATATAAAATATAAAATATAAAAAAATAGTTATTAACATCACATGTAAAAAATATGTATAGCATTATATGTAAAAATTATATATAGCAATATGGATAATTTGTAATTTTTAAATAGCAATCATGACATACTAAATGATTATTTATTTTTAATATTTTTTAAAATAATAAATCGTTCAATGTCAGCTGTAATGCAATGTGATGCAATGCAATGCAATAAACATGTATTATTTACAATTTGTTAAAAAAATTGAATTAAAAAATACATTTGCATTTTTAAAATAAACACAATAAAATAAAACAATCAATAATATACAACAAATTAAAATATGTCAGAATTTAACAGTATTAACGGTATTAACAACAATAAATTTAATAGTTTGAAACAAGTTGAAAATAAATATAACACAACATTTGATAAAAAATATTATGATGTTGAAAATAATATATTAAAAATATTCAACAGTAATAACATAAATGAAAATGAACATGATCTAACAAATGTTTTAATTTTATATATTTTAGGTGTATATTACCAACTGGTCAATATAAATTACGATAAAATGAAAAAATACTATTTGTCGGCTATTGAATTAAATAGTTCTGATGCAATGCATAAATTAGGATACTATTATCAATTCGTTGAAAAAAATTATGATGAAATGAAAAAATGGTATTTAATGGCTATTGATTTGAAACATGTTAAAGCAATATATAATTTAGGACACCATTATCAATATGTTGAGTATAATTATAAAAAAATGAAAAAATACTATTGGATGGCTATCAATTTATATAATTTGTCGGATGCTATGAATAATTTAGGTGTATATTATAAAGATATTAAAAAAAATTATGTAAAAATGAAAAAAATGTACATAATGGCTATCAATTTACATAATTCATCAAATGCTATGAATAATTTAGGTGTATATTATAAAGATATTAAAAAAGATTATGGTAGTGCAATGAAATATTTCGTGATGTCCATCAATTTATGTAATTTAACCGCTTACGATAATATTAAAAAAACAGTAGCAAATGAACTTGAATTATTTTTAATCGTTAAAAATATTGGAAATAAAACTGAAGAATTTAAAAAAATATACAACGATTTAAAAAATAAAATATTGATCAATCATTACAATTATGAACAAAAATATGATGAATCTTTACAAAATAATTGTGTTCAAGAATGCATGATTTGTTATGAAATTAAATTACATATTAAAATGAATAACTGTACACATTCAGTATGTTATGAATGTTATTTAAAAATTACAATTTGTCCATATTGCTATGTATAGTAAAAATACCATGATTTTTATAAAAATAAAAATTGAACTAAAAATTACATTCATATGTTTTAATAAATATTGTAATAAACATAAAATAAAACGAATTAAATTAAATTAAATTAAAATATGAACAACAAAGAAAATTTATTAAAAATATATAGCGAATCTAAATATTTGCAGTATATGTTAGAAGATAATGATATTAATGATATTGAAGATACTGAAAACATTGAAAATTTATGCAAACAAGCTCACACATTATTAAATTTAAATATTTCATATGATACTTTTATAAGATATTTAATAAATTTAGCGAATGAATACAAATATATACCATTTAATGAAATAAATATTTTGCAACATGTTATATTGTCGGATTATTTTCAATTAGATGAACAATTAAATTTTATCATAGAACATTATGTTTTTAATTTAAATGTGTTTTATGATAAATTATATGTTTATAAACCATTTAATTATTATATTTTAAATAAATTCAGTAAAAAAAATAACATAAGCAATGCAACATTCAAATATATTTTTAATATAAATAAAGATATATGTAAAAAAATAAAAACATTGTGTTCAGAAAATATTGATAATTGTTCATTAAAATTATGTGTAAATTTAATAGATTTAGATATTAGCAATAATTTAAAAATTGACAATGTAAATTATTTAAATAATTTTAAATTACTTGAAAATTTAAATGTATCTGAAAATTGTGGTGTCAATCAATACGGTATTTATCAATTATTGTTTATTAAAAATTTAGATATAAATAGCAATTGTAAAATTACGGATGTTAACCATTTACAACAATTAGAAAAATTAAATGCATCTGGAAAAAATTGTGGTGTTAATCAACAAGGTATTTCAAATCTTATAAACATTATAGAATTAAATGCATGTGACAATGATAAAATTAGTCATGTTATTCATTGTGACAAATGCACTAAATTTATTAAATTTAGAAATTTAAAACATGTTGAAAATAAATATAACACAACGTTTGACAAAAAATATTACGATATTGAAAATGATATACTAAATATATTTAACAATAATTGTAACAATATTGATGTAAACAATTATGACTTAACAAATGTTTTAATCGTATACAGCATTGGATTTTATTATCAAAATATTTCAATAAATTATGATGAAATGAAAAAATGGTATTTATTAGCAGTTGATTTGAATAGTTCTGATGCAATGCATAAATTAGGATATTACCATTGTAATATTGAAAAAAAATATAACGAAATGAAAAAATGGTACTTAATGGCTATTAATTTAAATAATTTGGCTTCAATGAATAATTTAGGTATTCATTATACAGATATTGAACACGATTACCGAAATATGAAAAAATATTATTTAATGGCTATTAGCTATAATTATTCAATTTCTATGTTTAATTTAGGACGTCATTATCAATGCGTTGAAATAAATTATGATGAAATGAAAAAATGGTACTTAATGGCTATTGATTTAAATAACGCGAATGCAATGAACAATTTAGGATGCTATTATAAAGATATTGAAAAAAATTATGATGATGCAAAAAAATATTTTTTAATGGCTATCAATTTATGCTATTCATGTGCATATATCAACATTTTATATATGTATGATGATGTTAACAAAATACGCATTACTGATATTGAATTATATACAGTTTTAAAAAATATTAAAAATAAAACTGAAGAATTTGAAAAAATATATGAAGAATTAAAAAACAAACCAGCTGTTAAAAATCATATACAAAAATATGATGAATTTTTATAAAAAATAATTTAAAATATTCAAAATATTCAAAATATAACAATGTTTTTTTATATCAACTAATTTGTATTGTATTTTAATTGCACGCGCGACAGCAAGGACAAATTGTAATTTTTAAATAATATTCATGACATACTGAATGAACAGATTTGTTTTACAAATATATTTTTATTTCAATTTTTATTAAGACATACATTATACAATGAATATTTATAATCTAAAAAAATTGAAAATATTTATACATTTATTGCCACATAATAATAACACAATAAATTACAAATAATTGTAACAATGTCTGAAATTGTTATTGCAAATGAAAGCAATAATAATAATAACAACACACAAATTACAATAAACGTATTATCTATTACAAACAGTAGCATAATTTTCGATTCAGTTTTGCCATTTGAAAATGATGTAAATGATGTAAATGATGTAAATGATGTAAATGATGTAAATAATATAAATGACACAGATAATACAAACGACACAAATAAAACAAATAACACAAATAACACAAATTATACAACAACAAATATCAACAACAATGAAACATACATAAGCAAAATAATATATGAAAAAATTAACAATAAATTAACATTTGCAACATTTGATGATATGAAATATGAACATCATGATTTAATGAAAATTATAAATAAATATCCAAATGTGTTTACAGAAGAACAATATATTCATCCAATCAAAACAGGATGCATTGACAAAAAAAAATTAAAAGAATATGATATTCAATACAAAAATAATTCAGATAATTTGTATTCAGATTTAATTGACAAAATAACTGATACAACATCAAATGAAACAATTTATCAAATCATTTATAAAAAAGGAGAAAATGTTGTTAATTCATTAGGTTATAATTTTATAACAAAAATGTTTGACATGTCAAATGCATTATTTAATACTAATATTGCAGGATTTTATTTTGACGATTTAAAAATAGATAACTTGGTGTTGCATGACAATAAAATTAAATTTATTGACTATGCATCACTGATAAATTTAAATTCAAAAACACAAAATATTATTTATCAAATTAAGGCGTCAAATTTATCATTTATATTTTATTTTCCATATGATGTTATTTCAAATTTAATGTTGTTGGAATGTGTTGATTATAATTATGATGATTATGATATAAATTGCAATTACAATTGTAATAACAATGATTATACACAAATAATAAAAAAATCATTAAAAAATCCAGAAAATTTTGAATATGCAAATTGTAAAATCAAAATGTTTGCGGAATTTGCAGCATTGTGGAAAAAAATATTTTTAACGTGTGAATTTTGTGTTGAAATTATTGTTCCAAATGCATTAAATTCAAATGATAATTCAGATAAAAATTCGAATGAAAATATATCATATAATGTTAAAAAAATAAATGTTAATCTTAATACATTTATGATATCAATAAATTTATTATATTCGTGTTTTAATAAAATTAATAATGATGAAATAAGTGATATTGAAAAAATAACAGATATTAATAAAAAATATATCAATGACACAAAACAAACTATTGAAGACAAAATAAAATATTTATTACAATGTTTAAATATTCATTCATATGGAACAATATTTTTAGAATGGATTAAAAATAACGGTAACCATATTGCAAAAAATTATAATAAAAATAGTAATATACATATATTATTGGTAAAAATGTTTGAAATTATTATTAATTCATGTTTAAATTTTGTTGTGATTAATGGTGATATTTATTTAGTAAATAAAAAAATTGGTAATATCATAGATATTATTTATATTTAATTACATTTAGACTAATTTAGCAAAAAAAATCGACAAAAAATATTTTTATAAAAAATAAAAATTATTAAATGTATTATACAAATGTTGTCACTTAACACAATTGCAACATATTGTTTGTTGCTGAAACATTGCAACATATTTTTTGTTGCTAAGACATCGCAACATATTTTTTGTTGCTAAACATATCACAACAGTTCTTTTTGTTGCTAAGACATCGCAACATATTTTTTGTTGCAAAAACATCGCAACGATTTATTTTGTTGCTAAAAATATTGCAACATATTATTTTGTTGCCAAAACATTGCAACATATTATTTGTTGAATAAAAATTGAAACACAAACTACATATTAAATATCTAATAATATCAATAAAAATGGCAACTGAAGACAATATTGTAAGTAATTATTTATATGGAGAATTAGATTATATATACAACAAATATGGAGAAGAACAATGCAATAACATTTGTAGAAATACATTTGTAAATACACGTAAAGTTGCATGTGCATCAACAAGTGTTAAACACTATGAAATTTGGTTTAGAATGTTGTATTTGTTTAGATAAAATTCTTACAATTAAAACTGCATTTATCAATGACTGTGGTCATTATTTTCATCGTAAATGTATTTTTAAATATATGAATATTTGCAATAATTCAAACACGAGTGAAGAAGGATTATGTCCATTATGTAGACAACGTGTTAATTCTGATGATTTGGATTTACATGAAAAATATAATTCAAGACATAAAAATTTTAATTATTTAGACAAACTTGAAAATTTTTACAATGATGATAATTATAAATATGATCAATATTATTGTAAAAGTTGCAAAAAATTTTCAGCATGGAAAAGATGCATATTTTTTCCATGCAGGATATGGTAAATTTTCAGCATGGAAAAGATGCATATTTTTTCCATGCAGGATATGGTAAATTTTCAGCACGAAAAGGATGTATATTTTTTTTATGCAAAATATGATAAATTTTCAGCATGGAAAAGATGCATATTTTTTCCATGCAGGATTGGTAAATTTATTTATTTTTATTTATTTTTTTCATCTTTCTAAAAAATATTTTTTTAAATCGACACTTGGGTCATATCGTTTGCCTGAAAATTTTTCGTATAATTCTATCGCATGTTCTTTTTCACTTTGTATTGGATGGTGCGATGTCGTTGGTTTATTATCAGATGTAAGTGATGATTTTTCTCCAAAAATAATTATATACAAACAATGCAGAATCAAATACATAAATGCAGACATTACCATTATAAATAATGGCGATGTCGCTATTCCACTAAAATTTTCAATTTTACTATTATAAATAAATGCATAATAATAAACACACAATATAACTAATAATAATAAAATAGTCATATCAACTGTTGAAATTGCGTTAATATTCATATATATTTGATATATAAATAATTTAATTTTACATTATACGTTATATGAAATAAAAAATAAAAAATAAAAAATTGAAACAAAAATATGTTTAATGTGCAATTCAATTACTAATAATACAATAAACATTACATTCAATTACTAATAATATAACAAACATTAAATTCATAACATAAGTATAATAAGTATGGAAAATTTATTAAAAATATATAATGCATCTGAACATTTACGAAGTATATTAGATGATTCAAATAATGTTAACAAAGAAATTTCTGAACTTTTACAAAAATCTCATGAATTATTAAATTCAGATGCAAATACAGATACAAATATTTCATACGAACAATTCATTGAATACCTATTAAATTTAATAGACAACTATAAAAATATTAAATATACATCAGAAAACATTTTACAATATGTTACACTGGTTGATTATTTTATATTAGATATTCAAGATGATTTTTTCAACTATATTTTAGACAAATATATTTTTACGTATAATATGTTTTACGATAAATTATATCGATATAACATATTAAATTATTACATTTTAGACAAATTTAGCAAAAAAAATAATATTAAAAATAAAACATTCGAATATATTTTTGACATAAATAAAAATATATGCAATGAAATTACAACTTTGTATTCGCAATATATTAAACAAGATGCATTGAACAAATGTAATTTTATTGTTAATTTAAATATAAGTAATAACACATATGTTAATGACATTAATCATTTACAATTTATTGAAAATTTAGATATATCACATAAAAACACAAGATATTGTAATTCTGAAATATTTTGCGATAAAAGCATCGCAAAACTACGTAAAATCAAAAAATTAAATGCATGCAACAACAATATTATTACAAATATAAACCATTTGCAATTATTGACAGAATTAGATGTTTCACATGAATGTGGAATTAATAACAAAGGTATTTCAAAGCTTTTATTTATTAAAAAATTAAATGTGAGTCGAAATCAAAATATTACAAACATTAATCATTTGCAACTTTTAGAAGATTTAAATATATCATACAGTTCACACAGATCATCAGGCGGAATTACACAGAATGGAATTTCAAAACTTTTATTTATTAAAAATTTAAATATGAATGACAGTGATATAATAAATGATATAAAGCATTTAAAATTGCTTACTAATTTAAATATTGAAAATAATTTCAATCTTTTTAATGTAAATATTTACATTACATCATTTATATACATCACTACATTAAACATAAGTAATTCAAAAACAATTAAAAATGTCAATTATTTGCAATTACTTGTAAATTTGGATATCTCTGGTAAATCATGTGATGTTAACCAAAATGGCATTTCACAACTTTTATTTATTAAAAAATTAAATGTAAGTTATAACAAAAAAATTACCGATTTAAATCATTTACAACTTTTGGAAGATTTAAATATTGAAGGAAGTTGTTGCGGTGTAAAACAAAATGGTATTATGCAAAATATTTTTATTAAACGATTAAATATAGGTTGGAATGAAAAAATTACAAACATAAATCATTTACAAATGATTGTTGAACTAAATATGGAAGGTATATGTAATGTTGAACAAGATGGTTTTTCACAAATTACATTTATTAAAAAATTAAATTTAAGCAATAACAATAAAATTACAAGTATAAATCATTTGCAATTGTTAGAAGATTTAAATATTTCTACTAGCAATTGTTATCAATACAATGGTTGTTGTTGTGTGAATCAAAACGGAATTTTACATGCAAAATCTATTAAAATATTAAATGCATCCGATAATGAAAAAATTACAAGTATCAATCATTTACAACAACTTGTTAACTTGGATATTTCTGGTAAAAAATGCGGTGTTAATCAAGAAGGAATTTCAAATAATTCAACCATTAAAATATTAAATGCAAGAGATAACCATAAAATAATAAATGTTAATCATTTGTTACCATCATTAAAAAAATTTTATACACCAGATTATAAAATTTTAAATGAAGATATGTTATTGCAAATAAAGTCTATTTAATAAAAATGCATTATTTAACAATATAATGCAAATATTTAATAACATAATACAAATATTTTTATACATTATTGCAAAATATTTTTATATTTTTGTTAAACAAAAAAAATTGCAAAAAATATATGTTTATGCATTATTTAACAGTAAAATTACATAAACATATAAAACACATTAAAACACATTTAAAATACATTTAGATAATTTTCGAACAATTGTACACAAACTAATATGAAAAATTTATTAAACACACATAATACTACATATGACATCACACACGAATATTCACAAAATACATTGGACAGTTCAAACAGCATTGTTATAAAAGCTAAAGAAATTACAAATATTGATAATTTATTAAAAATATATGGTGCATCAGAACATTTACGATGTATATTAGATGATTCAGATAACAACGTTACAACAGAAATTTCTAAACTTTTACAAAAATCTTATGAATTATTAAATTCGAATGCAAATACAAACACAAATATTTCATATGAAACATTTATTGTATATTTATTAAATTTAATAGACAACCATAAAAATATTAAATATACATCAGAAAACATTTTACAATATGTTACACTGGTTGATTATTTCATATTGGATATTCAAGATGATTTTTTCAACTATATTTTAGACAAATATATTTTTACATATAATATGTTTTATGATAAATTATATCAATATAACATTATAAATTATTACATTTTAGACAAATTTAGCAAAAAAAATAATATTAAAAATGAAACATTTGAATATATTTTTGACATAAATAAAAATATGTGTAACGAAATTACAACTTTATATTCGCAAAATATTAAACAAAATGTACTGAACAAATGTACATATATTATTAAATTAAATATAAATAACAACATGCATATTAACAGTGTCAATCATTTACAAATGTTAGTTGAATTAGATGTGTCTCGCAAATATGACTGTGGTAAAATAGAAGAACATTTATTTCGTATTAAATTTCAAAATGCAATTAAACAAGATGGTATTTCGCAACTTTTATTCATTAAAAAATTAAATGCATGTAATAATTCTCATATTACTGATGTAAATCATATGCAGTGTTTGACTGAACTAAATATTTCGAATGATTGCAGTGTTAAACAAATCGGTATTTCACATCTTCAATTCGTTAAAAAATTAAATGTATATAATAATCACAAAATTAATGACGTTAATCATTTACAGTGTTTAACAAATTTAAATATCTCTGGCGAATCATGTGGTGTTAAACAAAATGGAATTTTACAGCTTCTACTCGTTAAAAAATTAAATATATCTAACAATGTAAAAATTACAAATATCAATCATTTAAAATTTCTTAAAAATGTTAATATGTTTGATAGTGATTATTATGATGGTTATGATAGTGATAATGATGAAAATAATTTAATAATACTTGTTAAAAATCAAATATTTATATCACTTTTAAACATAACAACGTTAAATGTTCAAGAATGTGAATTAATTACAAATGTAAATCATTTACAATTACTTGTAAACTTAAATATTTCTGGTAATTTATGTGGTGTAAATCAAGAAGGTATTTCACAACTTTTATTTGTTAAAAAATTAAATGCTAGTTATAACCAAAAAATTACAGATGTTAATCATTTGCAGTTTTTAGAAGATTTAAATATTTCAGATCATCGAGACGGTGTTAACCAAAATGGTATTGCAAAAATCACAACAATTAAAAAATTAGATATCGGATGCAGTAAACAAATTACAAATATTAATCATTTACAACTTTTAGAAGATTTAAATATGTCTAGTCATTGTGATGTTACACAGAACGGATTTTCAAAAATTGTGTCAATTAAAAAATTAAATATTTCAGCAAACAGTAAAATTACATGTGTCAATCATTTAAAACAATTGGAATCGTTAAATATCTCTCATAATTTGTGTGGTGTACAACAAGAAGGAATATTAAATACATTATCCATTAAAAAATTAAATGTATCAAACAACAGCAAAATTACAAATATAAATCATTTGCAATGGCTTGTTGATTTAGATATCTCTGGTGATTTATGTTGTGTTGATCAAGAAGGTATTCAAAATTTGTTATTTGTTAAAAAATTAAACACTAAATATAATTATAAAATAATAAATATTAATCATTTATTACCATCATTAAAAAAATTTTATACACCAAACGGTAAATGTATTGAAAATAATGCAATATTATTTATGGCAAATATTTAATTTATATATAATTCATATGTAATTCATATATAATTCATATCTAATTTACATACAATTTATATTTTATCTACAATTAAAAAATCATTATCACCATTATTTTGTTTCATATGATTCACAATATTTTCAATATGAACATCTTTAATTAATTTTACATCAATCATATTTTTATTATTTGTATTCTGATATACTAATTGATTTAAAAATTCATCATCCAACAACATAATATTAAATCGTAATTTTTTATTGGTAATATCAATATTTTTTATATTTTTATTATTTTTTTTATCAAATGTGTAGGTCATAGTTTTTATATCATATGTATTATTTTTTGCTAATGCACCACCGTTAATATCTTGCAATTCAGAATCGTAATTTTTAATAAAAATTAATAGTCCTGATTTTATTAATGAATTATTAAAATTTAAATAGTTATTAAATTTTAAATTTGATATGTAAGAATACATTGATGGAAAATATGTTGAATTTTCAATATGTGTGTTAAATTTATTAAATAAATTATCAATTACATCTTTTTTATTTGTAAAATTTAAATATTGTTGTGGTATTTTATTTATAATATTAAAATCAATATTTTTTCTTTCAACATCTTTTTCATTAATTTTTTTATGAACAAAATTATTTTTATTTTCATCAAAATATAAACAATTAAATAATCTATCATAATTTTTATCTGTCAAATATTCATTTGAATTTATGTATATTGGATTTTTAGGAAATATAATATCTTCCAATATGTCACTTAATAAATAACCAGCCATCATGAAATTTATTGCTTTTAATTGTTCATTCTGTATAACATTATTTGATTCACCTATTGATGAAAAATTTTGATGTGTATATGATAAATATGTATATTTGCTGTCGTCAAATTCATTTATTGATTTAAATGTATATTTTTTTGGTATCATGCTAAAAAATAATGCTAATTCTAATTTGTCAGTCATTTTATCATTTAAATGTTTGTTGTAGTTTGTACGAATGATGTTAACCAATATTTGTTGTTGTTTAAAAGCTTTGTTTGTATTGTTTGTATTGTTTGTATTGTTTGTGTTATTTATGTTGTTTGTATTATTCAATAAATTGTTATTCAATAAATTGTTATTTAATAAATTGTTACTGTCATTTGAATATCCCAAATACATATTCAATTGATATACAATCAAATTTTTTATTAATTCATTATATTTTATGGGTATATCTCCAATTTTAAAATCAGTTATTGGATCGATAGAAACATAATCATCATTTAATTTATATGTTAAAATATCAATAGGAACACCTAATTTTAACATGCATGGATAATTTTCAGATTTATTTAATCCGTAATAATATTCATTAACATGTTTATTTGAAAATGAACCAATATTTAAAAATAATACATTTTCAGAATATTGTCCTTTTATTTTTTCAAATACATTTGCAAGTATAAATTCATCATTTAAAAATCCTACTTGTAAATTGGTTGAATTTAATGACAAAAATAATATATATTTAAAAAACATTTCTTTTTTTAAAATTTT
>OBEQ012974203.1_pt1 | contig 12106 bp, 15 predicted proteins | sample 1670901 | NCBI WGS metagenome assembly OBEQ01 (sample SAMEA104232315, study PRJEB22302) | groundwater metagenome | biome: forest; feature: aquifer; material: groundwater | place: USA | collected 2011-08-07 | depth 5.4 m | reverse complement strand
GGATTGGGGATTAGGCGGGGACGAGGCGTTCACCCCTGATCCCTGATCCCTGATCCCTCTTCCCTAAATCCAACCCAACCACGAACCCAACCACTATCCACCAACCACTAACCACTAACCACCAGAAGGCCGATAATCGGCCCATGGGCGACTTCGACGACGACCTCGATCATCTTGCCTCCGAGCTGAATCTCGCTTCCCCGCAACGAACAGCCGAAGCCCCCGGCAGCCCGCGATCGATAGAAACCTGGCTTCGGCGGCTGCGGGAGCTCCAGGGAAGTGACTTGCTGCTGGTCGCGGGCGCGCCGCCGGTCGTGCGCGCGTCGGGGCGGCTGCTGCCGACGTCGGAGCTCGTGCTCGGCCCTGGCGACATCGACGCCGCGGTCCTGCCGCTCGTGCCCGAGCGGCTGCAGGAGGCCTACCGCCACGGGGCCTCCGTCGATCTCGCGTTCACCGTGCGGGGCCTGGGCCGGTTCCGCATGAATTTCCACCGCGAGCGCGGACGTCCTGCCGCCGCAATCCGCGCGCTGCCGCTCCGGATCCCGAAAGTTGCCGACCTGCATTTCACCCATGACATCAGCGTCCTCTCGACGCTTCAGCGCGGGCTCGTGCTGGTTGGAGGCCCGACCGGCTCGGGCAAGACCACCACGGTGGCGGCGCTCATCGAAGAGATCAACAACCGCGATGCGCGGCACATCGTCACGGTGGAGGACCCGATCGAGTACGAGCACACGCACCTGCGCAGCCTCGTGGAACAGGTCGAGATCGGCGTCGACGCGCCCGACTTCCCCACCGCGCTGCGCTCGGCGCTCCGGCAGGCGCCGGACGTGATCGTGGTCGGGGAGATGCGGGACCCGGAGACCATGCGGATCGCGCTCGCGGCGGCCGAGACCGGACACCTCGTGTTCGCGACGGTGCACACGACCGATGTCGCCGCGGCGATCTCGCGAATCGCGGACGCCTTTCCGACCGAGCGCCAGAACGCGGTGCGGCAGGACCTGGCGATGGCGCTGGCCGCGGGGCTCACGCAGACGCTCATTCCAACGACGTCCGGGACGTTGATGCCAGCGGCGGAGCTGTTGCTGGTCAGCTACGGGGCGCGGCAGCACATTCGGAAGAATGCCCTGCAGCACCTGCATCAGGAGATGACGATGACCCGGAAGGCGGGATCGTTCACCTTCGAGGAGTCGCTGGGGAAGCTCGTCGAGCAGGGCGTGATGGATCGAAACGAGGCGCGGCTGCGCGCCCCGCATCCCGAGGAATTCGACTCGGTGGCGAGCGCCTGAGCGATACACCCGGGGGGCTATTGCGGATGAGCTGAGAATTGCTGTATAACTCGCGGCGCGATGTCTAGCCGCCCCCCGGTCGTCGAGAGCGTCAGCGGCCTCAGGGTCCGTTTCTGCCCGATCAGCCGCAGAGCCGCAAGGCTGATTCTGCAGACGGCCGTCGTGCTGGCGACGGCCTGCAGCGTCGAGAACCCGTCCGCGCCGTCAGTAACCTCGACCGCGACGACGCCGCAGACCACGGCTACGGTCACAACCCCGACAGCCGATCCAGAGCCAACTCCGACGCCCACGCCGACACCGACACCAACCCCGACCCCAGCGCCCACGCCGGCTCCAGCACCAGCACCGGCACCCAGCAGGCTGGCGTCTCTGACGATCGATCCGCTCGTGCTGCGCGGAGGCGATTCGACGACAGGCACGGTCACGCTCGATGGGCCGGCGCCAGGCGGCGGATTTGTTGTGACACTGCAGAGCAGCAGCATCGACGGCCGTCCCCCGGCCAGCGTCACGGTTGCGGCGGGCAACAGGAGCGCCACGTTCACGATCGTCACGGCCGGCGTCTCGAACGATACCGAAGTGCTGATCACGGCGACCGCCGGCGGCATAAGCAAATCCGTCCAAATCCGGGTTCAACCCCTGTCGCGGCCGGCGTCGACTCGCGTCAGCGTCACAGGGGTCGTAGGTTAGGAAGGCGCAGGTATGAGGCGAGGGCGCATGGGAACAGCAACCCGGTGGATCGTCGCAGCCTTGGCGCTTCTGGTGGCGTCTGCCGTCGTTTCGCTGCGGCATCCCCAGCCGCAGCAACCGGGAATCACCGTGACGGCGCTCGACCTGCTGCCTGCGATCTTCACGACCTCGAAGGCGATAGGCCCGCCCGTCACGACCGGCTGCAAGGGAACGCCGGTGCCGCCGGCCGACAAGCTGCAGATCACCCTGAAGGCGCTCGCATTCAAGGGTAAGGACGTCAACAACGTGGACGTCACGACAAGTGTCCTGCCGGCGGCCGTGACCCTGGATTTCGCGCAGAATGCCGGAACCACCGTCGGCAATTTTGTGTCGAACGCCACGCTGGATCCCGGTGTGACGTATACCAAGCTCTCACTGACAGTCGGCTCGGTGCTCAGCATCTCGTGCACCGTGACGTGCGATCCCATGGACCCGGCCCATCCGGGAATCCAGAACTGGGTCACCAAGGGAGGATCGGCGCTGACCTCCCCCGATCTACCTGGCGGAGCCGCCATCACGTCGTCGATCACGATCAACAACGGGGTTGAGACGTCTCAGGACCTGACCTTGCCCACGCCGATCGTGAACGGCAACAACACGGTCCCGATCAAGTTCAGCAACAATGCGGCGTGCGAGCTGTGGGACATCTCGAACCTGACCGGCAACCCGGCGAAAACGGATTTCAAGATCATCCCCGGCGCGCCGTCGCCAAAGCCCTAGCTCGTAAGCCCTGCCCCGCTACTTCGCAGCCGCATCGCGAGCTTCCTTCGTGACCTGCGCCACGATCTTGTTGTATTCGGTCATCACGGCGGTCACGGTGGCGCTGGCCTGGTCAACGTCAGGCTTGGCCGGCATGAGCTGACGCTCGATCGTGACCATTCCCTTCTCGATGGTGTCGTACGACTCGCGCGAGCGCTCCTTCACGAGGTCCTCGATGTTGTCCCAGTTGTCGTCGAACGCCGAAAACGACTTGCGCGCCTTCGCGATGTTGCCCGCCTTCAGTGCCGGGGTGACCTCGCGCAGATGCGCCCGTTCGATCCGCAACCGCGCCACGTCGTCAAAGTGGGCGTTGAGCGGCGCCGCCTTCTCCACAAAGGCAAGCATCGCGTCGTAGGCGGCGAGCATCGACTTCGCGTCAGCAAGTATCGCGGTGGTGTCGGGGTTTGGCTTGTTGACCGCCTCGGTCACCTTCGTCTGCCAGTTGTGCTCGATGTCGTTGTACATGTCCATGCTGCGGGTGCTGACATAGACTTCGACGCCGTTCCATGTCGAGTCGTAGTTCTCCATGTCGGCCTTGGCGGCCGCTGCGTCCTTCTTCGTCAGGTCGGCAATGGCCTTCACGAGAATCGGGCGTACTGACTTGAGGCTCGTGACCTCGAAGCGCGCCGCTCCGCCGGCCGCTTTCGCCTGGCCGGCATAACCGGCGAGCGGCATCGACAGCACGACGAGCGAGAGTGTGAGCAATCTCATCTGACGCATAAAGTGGCTCTCCTTGAGTGCCGCGGATGTTACACCCGCGCGGATGACGGCGACGTTAACAGGCGCACGAACGAGGTAAGGGGTTACGGCGACGGTAACGGATTCCGGGTCGAGACTCCATATTTTTCTATGATATACACCCATTTGCGCGGGCATCGGGCTTGCTGACGCGCACGTCATGTGCAAGACCGTTATTGGACCCGGCCTGCTGCTCGCCTGCGCCGCGACCCTCTGGAGTTGCAGCGGCAGTGCATTGCCGTCGGCCCCGTCTGCGCTGACGCCGCTGACCGCGCCCGGCGCCGGAGGCGCGAGGCTTCGTACCCTGGACGACCCGCCGATGCCACCGGCGCCGGATCCGAACGCGCCAACACCGATGCAGGTCATCATCAGCATCATCGGCACGTTTGGCGCCAATGCGTTCATGCCGAACCCAGTCCAGGCGAATGTCGGCGACATGATCGTCTGGACGAACAACGACACCAGGCTCCACCACATTGTGTTGGACGGGACCGACCTCGGGGACGTAGCGCCCGGTCAATCGAGCGCGCCGATGGCGTTGACGACCCCGTCGGCGAACTTTCACTGCACGATTCATCCGTCGATGGTCGGGACCATCAGCGACATGCCGCCCGTGCCGCCGCCTGCGCCTCCGCCTTCCGAGCCGCCGCCCTACGACTACTAGGCGTACTGCTGAGAATGCGGCATCAGAATCGCAGTCGCAGACCTGCTCCTGCCTGGACACCGCCCACTTTTACGTCAGCGGTTCCGCCGCTGGCCGAATGCAAGGGCATCGTGGTTCCGGCAAACTGAACCAACGCGCCAACGCCCAGTTGTCGCGTGAAGAAAAAAGCGAAATCACCGCCTGCGTTTATTCCGATTTTTGAGGCTGTTTGTGTGCCGCTGTTCGCACTGCGGTACGACGCCTCGTCATAGGGATAGTCGTCGGCGTACGTGAAGTCCGTGACAACATCCTGCTTCAGTTGAAAAAACGACGGACCGCCAAAGATCATTAATTGGATTCGGCGCCCTATGTCGGCAACGAGTCTCGCCTGGACATGGACCGCGAGCTCTTCGCGCTTCAAGCCCCCTACGTCCCCGCCAACCGTCCGGGGTCTGTTGAAGAAAAACGGGTGGGGGATCGATCCGGTCAGATGCGTGGGCGTCGCCAGCGAAAACCGGCTGACTCCGACCCCGATGCCAAGGTGGCGCCATGGGACGGCACCTCCGGCCACGTCGAAAGCGGGTCCCGCCTTGACGGTGTAATCGGTGTCGAATCGCGCATCCTCTGCGTTGCGGCGAAAGGTGGCGCCGTCATGGAAATTGTTCGCAGTCGCTTGATAGCCACCGTTCACTGACACAAAGCCTCTCGTTTGCGGAGGTGCGGTCTGGGCCCACGTCGTGCCGCCGACAGGTAAGAATAGAAGGCCGCCGACAACAATTGTTCGAGTGTTCATCGCATCCCCCTCAGAACACGCCGACCGCTGTCCACGCCTGCGTGACAGCCCGTTCCACCGCACCACCCGCTCCGTACAGGTCCTGCGCTGCTCTGGTTGTCGCAGCGCGCGCTGTCGAGAACGTCGAGTTGGCCGGCATCAGGAAGACGAAGGCTCGGTAGTAGACCTTCTCGATTTGTTCACGGTTTGCGGCGCCGACGCCCTGAACAGTCGCGCCCGACGTTCGGTTCGCCCCGCCTTCGATTGCCAGATAGAAGGCCTGGTTTGCAATCCCCGAATTCGTGTGAACGCCGCCGTTATCCGCTGTGCCCGTATAACGGCGGGAATAATGATCGGGATCGCCATACAGCGCGGGGTTCGCCATCGAGCGATCCCCATTAAGCGATCCAGCCCGCACAGCCCGTGAGATGTCTTTCCCGAGTACGTAGTCAGCTTGTCCCACGCCGTTTCCCGCAGCGTGGTAGAAGAACTCCACACTCTTGCCCATGATGTCCGAGAACGCTTCGTTGAGCGCGCCAGACTCGCCCTGATAGATCAAGCGAGACGATGACGACGTCACACCGTGCGTCAATTCGTGGGCGACGATGTCGAGTGCCCCGGAAAAGTATGTGTAGTTTCTGCCGTTCACGATCAGGAACACGCCAGCAGGAATACCGTTGCCGAAGTAGATTGCGCCGGATCCGCCTGGACCACAGACATCGCACCAGAATGCGTTAACCGCGAAGATGAACGCGTCCGCGGCTGGCAACGAAAGGGCGCCCTGCTGTGTGACCCCATTGGTGAGAGTGACGATTGACCGATCTCGGTTATCGAGCCCTCGGCGTCCGAATCGCTTGAAATAGTAGTCGTAGGTCCAGCCGACGTGAACGTGCGCGTCCACGACCGCGGGATCCGTCCACACGTTGTCCGTGTCGCTGGCAACATCCGACGCAACCAGCGCAGCGCCGTTGAGAACGTTTTTGGCGCGGCTGAGATTTCCTAGCATGTCGAACGTGGTAAGAACGGGTGGTCGATGCTGATCGTCGGCAACGTAAACGCCGGTTCTTCCCAACACACTCAGCTTCTTGTTATCTCCGAGCACACCGCGCCCCGTCCCGACTGCCGCCTGGGTTTCGATTTCGCTGAAACGGAGGAGCTCCATTCCAGTCCCGGCATCGATGAATACACGAACGACGTCGCTGTTTCCGAATAGTGGCGCCGTATATGCGAGTCGATGCTCACCCGACGTCTCCAGTCGCAGAATCACCAACTGCGGCTCCTTGAGTAACGCCGCGTCGCTGGCGCCGATCGCGAGAAGCGCTGCGCGCGCCGCTTCAACTGACAGCGACGGTTCTACAGAAAGTGCGAGATCAGGTGAAAGCGAGCCAAAGATCGATAGCGGCACCCCGCGTTCTGAATCGCGCACGACCTCGGCTCCCCAGACTGGAACTCCTTCGTGGTACTGCTGAAACCGTTCAACCGTGTGAGACGGAACCGAAGGATCGCGGTCAACCGTGCGAACGCGCAGTTCGCCTGACCGCTCCCGTTGCGTGACATAAGCGTCCCACTGGCGAAGTGCTTCATTTGAAACGGCATTGATTCGGAGGACGGAAGACTGCTGCGCGTGTGTCGCGCGTTGGAGCAGCAACGGGACGAGCGCAAGCAAGATGAGACCGGCCAGGGTGCGTTTCATCGTCAACTCTCCGAGTTTCAGCGGAATGAGTGTGGCGCAGGTACGCCGTGTCCTTATATGACGCGCTTGGAACGATTAAACAAGCGGAATATTGACTTGCTTGCGGTGTTGTGGTTTGCTACGCGCCGTATCCCCAGTCAACCTAGGTTTGGGCACCTGCAGCCACGGAGGCGTTTATGCGTCAGGCGAGGGTGTTCCCGTTCATTGCAACCGCTGCGTTCGCGGTCGCCATGTTGATCATCGGCTGTGGAGGAGGCGGGAACCCGGCGAGCCCGACCCCCACGCCGACCCCAACGGCAGTCCCGACGCCGACCCCGACGCCGACCCCAACGCCAACGCCGACCCCAACGCCAACCCCAACGCCAACGCCAACCCCAACGCCAACCCCAACGCCGACTCCCGCCCCAGCGCCCTCGGCGGCGGGAACATGGAGGGGACGGGCAAATTCTACGTCCTGCACGGACAGCGGCGCGGCCGAGGGCTTCTGCAAGGCGTACCCGGCTATTAGCGACACGTTGGCCCTCACGCTCGCCCAGACCACCACTGGCAGCGTGACCGGCGTAGTTGACTTCGGGGGATATCCAATAAACGCCTCCGGCAGCCTGCAGGGTGACCGCCTGCAGATAAATGGCACTGGAAGCGCGAACGGCGTCGAATACGAGTACAAGAGCTGGAACGGCATAATTTCCGGTGCAAGAATGACCGGCGGATTTACTTTCCTTGAGTACTTGAAGAGCGGCGGATTGGTGCAATACGTCATGACTCTCGTCAACGTCGTCCGGACCTCCACCTCAACGTCGCACTTTCTCGAGGTCCCGACAGGCGTGAGTGCCGGGCGACCAGCGCACGGCATGTTGGTGGCGTTCTTCCGTCCTACCATCGAACAGTACCGGTGACACCGACCATCGGACGCGACAGCAGTTAAGTTAAAGTGGAGGCCGACCTAACAAGGTCGGCCTCCACTTTCTACTTACTTTTCCACTTTCCACTCTCTACTTTTCCACTTGCAAGGCTCCTCCTCCGGGAGGATAGTTCGCCTGCAGATGACTTGGTCGTGTCTCCGGATTGGCGTCGCTCTCCTGTTGATGGGCGTTCCTCTGTTTGCCCAGGAACAGCAGCCGCCTCGCGCCCAATCTCCCGGGACTCGGGACTCGGCGAGGAGAGCTCGGAACACATGTTGTCGGCGAATCAGAACAAGAATTAGCGGAAAGGACACATACCTATGAATAGGGTTTTCTCGATCGCGGCCGCCGTCGGCGTCGCGCTGTGCGCCGCGCCGGTCATGGCCCAGGGGCCGCCGCCACCGCAGCCGGTGATGATGAAGCAGCTGAAGCCCGACGTCTGGGCGGGCATCGGCGGCGCGGGCGGCAACAGCACGATCGTCATCGGCAAGACCGGCGTGATCGTCGTCGACGCGAAACAGACCGAGGCGGGAGCGAAAGATCTCCTGGCCGAGATCGCGAAGATCACGCCGAAGCCGGTGACCACCGTGTTCCTCACTCACAGCGACGGCGATCACGTGAACGGGCTCGTCGCGTACCCCGCCAACGTCAAAGTCATCTCGCACGAAAACAACAAGAAGGAGCTCGAGACGGCGCTCGCCGCCGGCGGCCGCGGCGCACCGCCGCCGGATCGCCTGCCGTCGCAGGTCGTGACGAAGGGCAAGGAGACGATGACGATCGACGGCGTGAAGCTGGAGCTGTATCACCGTGGCCCGGCGCACACCAACGGCGACCTGATCGTGTACCTGCCCGCGCAGAAGGTCGTCGCGACGGGCGACATCATCGTGGCGAACCGCGCCGACGACAATCCGAACCTCCACATCGACAAGAACGGCTCGGCGGAAGGGGGGATCGCGAACGTCAAGGAGATCGCCGGGCTCGACGCCGACGTGTTCGTGCCGGGACACGGCGATCTGCAGACCAAGGCCGATATTCAGCGCAAACTCGCCGCGGTGATTGCGCGGCGCGCGAAGGTCGCGGCGATGGTGAAGGAAGGCAAATCGCTGCAGGAGATCAAGGCCGCGTTGCCGGACGCTCCCGCGCCGGGCCCGCGCGCGGCGCCCCCGCCCGCCGCGGCTCCCGCCGCCGGCCGCGGACCTGCACCGGGGTTTGTGGATGTCGTCTACGCGGAGCTTACGAAGAAGAAGACAACGACTTAAGCGGGCAGCAGGCAGCGGGCAGCTGGCAGTAGTGGGCAGTGGGCAGTGGTTTCACTGCCAGCTGCCCGCTGCCGGCTACTTCCCTTTCTTTGAGCCCTTCACGACCGCTTTCACTTCCGCCTTGTCCTGCTGGATATCGATGCGATCGTTTCGCATCTGAGCCTGGAGATTGCGAATCGCGTCGCGATCGCGCGCGGCGCGGGATCGATCTCCGGCGGTTTCGGCGGCTCTCAGGTCCGCCCGGAGCCGCCTGAGCTCGGCTTGATCCTGCTTCAGATCCCGTTTGTCGCCCTTGATGTCTTCCTTGACCGCGCGCTTCTGATTCTTCGCCGCCGCATTGTTCCCCTGAGCGTCTGCCATCGGCGCAGCAGCCATGCTCATTCCCAAAGTGAGGATGATCGCTGCGGTAACCTGGATGAGCTTCTTCATATTTGCCTCCGCTGATACTTCAACTGAGTGATGCACAGAGAGGTCCACGCTACCGATGGCACCCTTGTTGTAGAGGTGTGTCGCATGAATATTCAACGAACTGCAGGGATCATGCTCCTGATCATCGGCCTTGTCGCGCTCATCGCGGGCGGAGTCTCGTGGACTCAGACGAAAACGGTCCTCGACATTGGTCCGCTCCAGGCGACCACGCAGGAACGCAAAACGATCCCCGTGTCACCTGTGCTGGGCGGCATCGCACTGATTGGCGGCATCGCGCTGCTGGCGATTCCGTCGAAACGACGCGCGTAGCCGGGACGGGTGAACGACAGCGACGACGACGGCGGCGGGGCCGCCGTTGTTTTCACAGCGCGTTCAGCCACTTCCGAAAGTCCTCGAAGAGCGCGGATGCGTCGTCGGTCTTGGTTTCATCTGTCAGCGCTCGTGCGAAGGTCGGTTTCACGCTCCGCAACAGGCGGCGGTGGATGTCTTCTCCGAAACGGTCGGCGAGATACGCCATGAACAGCGGCCGCCGTTATAGACATCTGAAATCTGCGCCAGACCATCCTGACAACAGGTGAATGCTGTCGAATTTGCCTTGCCGAACTCACGCAGTCTCCTGCCGACGACCGACCTATTGAAATCCGTGGTGTGGAAGATCCCGTCGTATTCCTGGAGGCCCTGGTAGACCCAGGGCGGCGCCGTGCGATACCTCCATCCTGCGGGCTGCCCTCGCGCTGCCTGTGCTGCGGGATGACCGAGCGGAATGTATTCCGACATGATGACCTTCGCGTGGAAGTTCTTCGTCATACGGAAATCCAAGACTGGTCGTGCGCGCGCTCGCCTTCCAGCCGCCACCCGGAAGAGCATGATCGAGCCTGTCGTCTGAGCGGCGATTATGGCCGGGGCGTTGAAGATGTCAACGAAGAGCCCAACAGCGCATCGCATACCGACCTGAACGGGTGTTGGGCACCAACCTTGCGCACGTACATCGTGAGGGAGGGCCAATGGGAATCGAACGCCGCGAACAGGCACGCCGTGCGGAGGTCGTCCGCGCCGTTGTGGATCACGTCGTCCACAAGGCGGAGGGGACTGTGACGCTGGAAGGCCTGCAAGACTTTCTGCATGTTCCTCCCGACGCCGCTGGGAGGATCGTGTCGAGCCTGGTGAATGCTGGAATCGTACGAGAGGTCAGGGACGGCGTGTGGCGCCGCATGCCCGACCTGCCGACAACGTCTTTCTGAGACCGCGACGCCTCAGCGCGGCACAGCCGCTAGTCGCCTTCAAAAGTTCTTGCCGTCCTCAATTTGAGCATTCCGATACCGTTCGTCGCGATCACTCGAGCTCACCGTCCAGTTCCATGTAGACGCGCTTGAGGCGCGCCCGCCGCGTTGTCGAGGCGCCGCGTCCAGGCGCCGCACGGCCGAACTCCGCCTTGTTTACCGCACATCGACCGGCAGAGCGACCAGGGCATATACTGGCGACGCTCTTCCGTTCGACGCGTAAAAAGGAGTGCCGTATGACGCGAAAGATGTGGACCCTCGGAGGGACTCTCGCTCTGGTCGCCGTGGTTGGCGTCGCGATAGCGGTGCCCAGGAATACCGCGACCGCTCAGGAGAGCCGGCAGCAGGTGCCGCTGTTCGAGCCGGATCCGCTGTGGTCGCAGGCCTTGCCGAACAAGTGGGCGACCGGACAGGTCGGTGGGGTCGCCGTCGATTCGCACGACAACGTGTGGATCTTCCACCGCCCGGCGACGATTCCCGAGAGCGAACGGGGCGCATCGCTGAAACCGCCCGCGTCGGAGTGCTGCATCCCGGCGCCGTCGGTCCTGGAATTCGCCCCGGACGGAAAGTTCCTGCAGGCATGGGGAGGCCCCGGTGCCGGATACGAGTGGTTCAAGTCCGAGCATGGAATCTTTGTCGACTCCAGGGACAACGTCTGGTTGAGCGGAAGCGCGAAGGAAGACAACCACATCCTGAAGTTCACGAACAAGGGCACGTTCCTGATGCAGATTGGCCACGCCGGGAAGAACACGGGCAGCAACGATCTCGAGAATGTCGGCGGGCCGGCGAGCCTGTTCGTGTACCCGAAGACCAACGAGCTGCTCGTGGCTGACGGCTACTTCAACCACCGCGTCATCGTCTTCGACGCGGACACGGGCAAGTACAAGCGCCATTGGGGCGCCTACGGCAAGAAGCCGGACGACACGTACAAGTTCCCCCCTCGCGCGCAGCTGATTCAGGGACCGCCGCCCGAGCAGTTCAACAATCCAGTGCACGGCGTGCTGGTGTCGAACGATGAGCTCGTCTACGTCGCCGACCGCACGAACAACCGGTTCCAGGTGTTCAGGCTCGACGGCACCTTCATCAAGGAGATGTTCATCGCCAGGAACACGCTCCAGGCGGAGGGCACCGTGCACAACTTCGCGTTCTCACCGGACAAGGAGCAGAAGTTCCTGTATATCGTCGACGGCTCGAACAAGGCGATCCGCGTCCTGGATCGGCCGACGCTGCGGATCGTGTCGAACATCGGCGGGCATGCAGGACATAACGCGCGGGAGTTCTTCCACGCCCACAGCTTCGCCGCCGATTCAAAGGGGAACCTCTTCATCGGCGAAGTGAACGACGGGCAGCGGTACTACAAGTACGCATTCAAGGGCATGGGGCCGGTAACGGCGACCCGATAGGTCATCTCCAATGCCACGTGAAGCCAAACTATTCGAATCGGTCAAGGGTTCTCCGACACGCGCGCTTTTCAAGCTGCAGGGCAACATCCCGCCGAGTTGGATCAAGCGGGCGCGCGGATCGCGCAAGAGTCTCGAACCGGACATCGTGCGGGCGATGAAGAGAGTCCAGAAGCTTCGCCGCACGAGGCCGAAGGCGCGCGCCACAATCGGAGCGGC
>OBEQ010027942.1_pt1 | contig 12106 bp, 14 predicted proteins | sample 1670901 | NCBI WGS metagenome assembly OBEQ01 (sample SAMEA104232315, study PRJEB22302) | groundwater metagenome | biome: forest; feature: aquifer; material: groundwater | place: USA | collected 2011-08-07 | depth 5.4 m | reverse complement strand
GATTCCAGACCTCCTGACATAGCCCCGACCCGTTTTGTCCGCTTTCTGCCGAGCCGGGCCTCATGAAGTCGCCCCGAACCGCATCCGCAAGGCGGTGCCCGGGAACCGGACGTCCATCCTGTTGAGCGCATCGCAAAGGACCGCCGCCGCTCGGTCTCGGTGCGCGGAACTCAACGGCGCCAGCGTCACGCATAGCTCCCCGTCTCGAACCTCCAAGTCCGCGGCGCTCTGAAGGGCCGTCGCGACCAAGGTCCGGCCCTCTTCATCCGCGCGCGCGTAGTGAGGCCGCAGCACGGCCAGCAGGTCGCTCTCCGCCTGATAGGCCACCATCTTGATGCAGTTGGTCAGGTGCTTGCGCTCTCGCGAAAGCCGCACCAGCGGCTCGCCCCCCAACTCTGCCCCGGGCCCCCGCGCCGGGGTCTGCCCCCGCCGCTGCTCGATGAGCGCAATCTGGCCTTCGATCTCGCGGATGCGCTTGCCCGTCTTGCCGTGCGCGATCTTGAAGCCTCGCATCGTCGGCCGTTCGCCCTCCTCGTTGGCCGCGGCGGCCTCGCCGTAAAGCGTGTGCGCCTCGCGAAGCTCTGCCCGCGTCGCGGCCAACTCCTTGTCCGCCTTGCGTCGCTCGGGATTGGGAACCGTCTGCTCCGGCGCCAAAGGTTCGGCCGCGTAGTCCACCAAGGCATCGAGCGCGAACTCCTGGCGGAGGTACTTGAAGAAGTTCTCCTGCCGCCACCGCTCGAACATCCGGTAGGCCAGCACGGCGGCCGACAGGTCGCGCCGGCTCGTCACGATCGGCGTCTGGTGCCCGTCCGTGCTCAGCCGCGTGATCTGACGAAGGCGCAGTCCGTTCAGAAGCCGGACGTTCCGGTCGTTGAGCTCGTAGCGGACCCTGCGCCCGTCGACTGTGGCGACATAAGGCGCGAACCGCGCCGGCGGTATCCGCTTCCAGCGGCCCTTGCGGTAGGTCAGAATGTCGAAGCCGGTCTCGATGAGCCGCTTGAAAAGCTTCGGGCTCCAGCCACCGCGGTCGAAGACCATCGTGATCCTGCGCTTGGGCCCCACCAGTCTCCGGATCTCGGCGGTCAGCGCCGGCAGCATCTTCGCCAGCCCCGCGTTCAGCTCCGCGGTCACCACGAATAGAGGGTCGCCGTGCTTGTCGTTGACCCAATAGTCCGTCGTCGCCGGCAACGCCAACCGCATCCGGGTGACGTGCGCCTTGGACAGTCTCCGGCTGCCGTGGTAGACCCGCACGTGTCCGTCCACGTACAGAAACCCGAGCGCGCGGCCGCGACTGGCGACTCGGCGCTCCGCGAGTTTGCGTCCGAACACTTCGGCTTGGCCCGCCAGCGCCAGGCGGCTCAGCTTACGCCGCAGCGTCTTCACCTCCGGCGCGCGGTCCAAGCCCAGCACCCTGCCCAGGTCCACGGGCGCGCGCTCCTTGAGCTCCTCCGGCCGCTTGATCCTCAGAAGCGCCATCAGCAGAAGGGCCATCACCGTCGTCCTCAACCCGTAGAATGCCGGACCGATGTGGCCGTAAACCTCGTCGGCGACCGAGAGGACACCGCTTTGCACCAACGCCGGAACGGCCAGCAAGACCCCGGCGTGAGGGATGCGCCGGCCGGGCGCGAAGATGGGCTGCGCGTCGTCGAGCTTGCCCATGCGGGCCAGGATGCGGTCCAACACGCGGGCGCCGGGATCGGGATCAAGGCCATGCACGAGGGCCGCAGGCTCGCGCGCCTCTTCGGCGACAGCCGGCTCCTCGGCCGTCCAACGCCCGGCGGTGCTCTTGCTCACGCCGAGCCTATGGGCGATGTCCCTCACGCTCAACCCTTGTGTGCTGAGCGACTTGGCCGTGCCCGCCCACACGCTCGGCGCGCAGCGAGTCCCGCTGGGCCGCCCCGCTTCGCGGCCCAGCGCGCTCATCCCGCCGGCCTCGAAGCGCCGCTCACGGCGGCGCAGCGTCCGCGTCGAGCAGGCAAACACTCGGGCCACTTCGCTCTGGTCCGCGTAGCCGCACCGCACCAAGCTCACCATCGCGTGAGCCTCAGCCATCCGGTCCCCATCCGTCCAGTGATACGCGGGCAGCCCGGCGATGTAGACCGCGCGCAGGACGCCGTCCTTCTTCAGCGTGCACCGGCCATTGATGGGTACGGTGTCGGAGGCGACGGGAATTGCCAGTGACAGTTCGGGGTGGGGACTCGCGGGCTTCATCCCGCAATGCTACCAGCCGCCGGTCGGCCAAGAAAGCGGACACATTTCTGGGACAGTTTGGAACGGGCCTCCGTGCTTGCTGCCCCGTCGGAGCGGTGCGCTGGCTGGATGAAAAAGCGGACATATTATTTGGGACACCAAGGGGGTATGTCCCCTGGGGTCTACGACGGAGCGGCTAGGCTATGTCAGGAGGTCTGGATTCTAGCCGCGCCGCGTGAAGGGAGAGCAACGGGAAGATTTGTTTCGTATGTCGGCGCTGCCCCGAGCGGGATATCTCCGTCGAGACGCTCTGCGAGCGGCTCTCGAACGCTCCCCAAATGAGACGTCGGATTCCTTGCTCGCCCTGTTCTCCGATGAGAGTCTCGCATGCCCGCGACCTCGCCCGGGCAAAGCCACGCGGTCGTAAGGATGTCGATCGCATGGGTAGCTGGTCGTCCATGCCGCGATCGCATACATCGACGCCGTCACGATCCATGTGGGTGGGGTTAAAGCGGAAGGGCTCGCGGTCTACGAGGCGCGCGACAAGGCCCTGGGCAAACGCCGCCTCGTCCTGACGTCGCTCGAATTCATCGACCGTCTCGGCCGGCTCATCCCGCCGCCGCGCTGAACGCCGCCGCGAAGGCCTGGGCCCGCTGCCTGAGCCGCGTCTTCCAGGTCGATCCGCTTGTTTGCGCCGGCTGCGGAGGCCCAATGATCGCCGCCGCGGCGATCCTCGACGACAAAGCGATCGTGAAGGTTCTGGCGCACCTCGGCCTGCCGACCGAGTTCCCTATCCTCATCCCGGCCCGGAGCCCTCCGGAATCCGCGGATGCCGACTCGCAAGCGGACGCGAGCGCGGCCTTATACGACAACATGGATCCGCTCCCTCCCGACGACGACCGAACTCGCGATAAGGCATAAGGTTCTATCAGCAGTGCGGCCGTTCGCATTGCTGATAGAACCTTATGCCTTATGTCTCCTACTGGGCTCAGCGGCAGTCGGAATAAGTGTCGAGCGAGAATTCGAAGCCGAAGCGTGCGAGGCGACTGAGGACTTGGGGTGAGAGACGAACGGTGCCGGCCATTCCCAGGGGGGCGTTCGTGTAGTGCGCGCACCAGAATATTCCCTGGGAGCGGGCGGGAATTGCGGCCAGCAGACGGCGCTTGAGCGGCTCTAGGGCGTCCAAGAGCGCACTCAGGTGTGTTTCCAGGTCGGCAGTCTCCGGGCATTTGGACCGGATCGACCACATGGTGTCTTCCCACTTCCCTTTGCCGCGCCGATCGCCTTTGCGGTGGGACTCCGACGGCTTTAGGCCAGTTGCTTCCGAGAGGCGCTCGATGTCGGCGTCCTGGCCCCACACCCGAAACGCCGCGTCAAAACGGTGGTAGATACGAGTCTGCGCCTTCTCGGTCGAGCCTCGAGGGGTCATGGGCTCGGCTTTCCTTGGCGTAGCCATTCTGCGTATGCCTCTTCGAGCGCCTCTTTGGATGCGTCTTGGTCTCCCGGTTGCTTCCAATTTCGATGGAACCAACGACGGAAGTCTTCGTCCCGGAGCCGGCCACTCCGGTCGTGCCCGCGCTTCGAATCGCGGCCACGGAGTCTACTACTTTCATCATCTTCGGAACGCGCGAAGGAATACCCCGGAAAATCCGTCTTTGTTTCGACCGTCGACAAGCCTCTCGACCCAACGTACGCTCCGCCGACCAAAAATCCAGCCTTGACGGCGCCTGCCGCGGTGGTTTCCTCCGCGACAAGCGTGCCCGCCGCGGCACCGCCGCCGGCACCGGCGAGCGTCGGCACGACTTGCGTCGTGATCGGGCCTATTGTGGCGAGCAGAGGCGGTAAGTACGTGACGGCAGCCCAGCTCGTCACAACAATCGCGCCGGCAGCCAGCGCCGATTTAATCAGCCGATTCGTCCGGACCGCCCCCGGCGTCGGCTCGCCTTTAGGCGTTGGGTTGAGCCCATCTTCGGACACGTAGCCTTGTCTGCCGCGGTAGATCCCGTACCCGATCAGGCCAACCCCGAGCGGAATCGCGATCGGGAGAAGCGGCGACGGTTCGCCCGGACTCAGTGGGTCCGGCGCGCCGACAGGAGGCACATCAGAACGCCGAAGGGTAAGCAGGCCCTTGGACGAGTTCGCATTCGGCGTGGCCGCGCTCGGCGCATGGGCCGAGCCCAGCGCTGCTTCTTCGGGCATGGAATTCCTTTCGACAGGATCCGGTACCTCCTCCCGGATCCCGCACGACTCGCCCAGAAAGCAGTTCATCTCTGCGGCGTCTCTAATACGGCCCAACGCGGAGACGTTCGCCCGATTCGCCGCGATCGCCGCCTCAGCCTCTCGATCGCGTGCGGGAGGAGCGCGGGGCTCCGCGTGCGAGCCGTCAGGGTCTTGAGGTTTGATCCAGCGCGCGTACGCCGCGCTTACATCTCTGCTGCCAGCGCTTATCCAGGCAGGGAATGTCCTCTCGTTGATCGGCGGTTGGAGTCTCGTCGGGTCGGAGTCGCCGGCGCCGGATCCCTGTCCCCGCTCTTCGATGCCGGCGGCTTTCTTCGGGTCCTTAGGCGACGCCAGAAACTCGAAGGCCCTTTGGACTTCCGCCTTTCTGCGGCGAGCGGCCTCCAGCTTTCCGGCGTAGGTGGCGGCGTCCCGTTCCCTCAGGCTCGCCAGGTTTTCAGCGCCGCAGGCCGCGTCCGTCTTGGACTCGACGTCCTTCAGGTAGCTGCAGAGGACTTCATCGTCGCCAGCCAGCCGCGCTCGGCTGACTGGGACCTCGGCGCCTAATGAAACGGATTGAAGGCCGAAAAGAAGCGCCGCGATCCCGGTTATCGCTCGCATGGCCATGGCAAGGTCTTGACCTAGGTTAGCCCCGGAAGCCGGCAATTCGCAAGGACCACAACTTCGGAAATCGGGAACCGACGAGGCCATAGATCTGCTCACTCCCGGCCTTATAGAGGAAGCGAAGGAAACAGTTGCCTACTGCTGTACTTGAGTCTCGCCGCTCCGCGACTCACGATGTTCACGGCGCCAGCGGCGTTCGAGCTCCCGCTCGAACTCTTGTTGGCGCTCCCACTCCTTCTGCTCCCGCTCCGCGGTCTCTCTGGCTCGATCCCGGGCGGCTTCTCGCTCAGCCTCCCTCCAGGAAGCTTCCTGCAGCGACCGCGCGTAGCCGGCCGCCGTCTTGCGGAAGCCCTCGTACCCCGAGCCCGGCCGGTAATGATCGGACATATAGTACCTCTACTGTGCCGGTTGTAGCCCCCTCCCGCTGAATTGTCGTAGTATCTCGTCCCTAGACGAGCGCCGAGCACCTCCAACGAGGTAGCTGGAAGGGAAGAGGACGTGCCCGTGCTCCGTCGACAGGACGTTCCCGCCGAGCGATGGCTCGATCGTTGTCACACTCAACCGCAGGATCTGGAGGAATGCTTGGACCGACTAAAGGAATTCATCTGGCCGTACGCTGGCTGTATGGATCGAAGCGAACAGCGCGACCACTGCGAGGATTTTGACAGGGGCCTTCTATCCGACCTCGGCCGTAAGAGCACCGAGCCGATTGCCGAGCGCGCGGGTAAGCACCGACGACTGCTGCAGCGCTTCATTGGCGAATCGACGTGGGATCATGTGCCGCTGCTCAACAAGCTTTGCTGGCACGTCGCCGATCAGATCGGTTCGCCGGACGCCGTGTTGGCGATAGACCCGACGACAATGATCAAGAAGGGAAAGGCTTCCGTCGGCGTCGCTCGCCAGTGGTGCGGTCGGCTCGGCCACGTCGAGAACTGCCAACTTGGCGTGTTCATGGGCTATATCTCGGAGAAGGGGCGCACGTTGGTGGACGCCCGCTTGTTCCTTCCGGAGGAGTGGGCCAGCGATCCCCAACGGCGAGCGTCGTGTCACATCCCGAAGGCGGTCAAATACAAGCCGACGTCGGAACTGGCCTTGGAGATGCTGCGCGAAAGGCGTCTCGAGTTGCCGCATGCGTGGGTCACCTTGGATGCGGAATTCGGCAGGTCACAGAAATTCAGAGCGTCGCTTCGCCAGATGGGCGAGCGTTATATCGTCGCCACCGAACCAAGGCACAGGGTTCGGGAAGCGGAGTTTCCGGCGAATGCAAACCGGCGCCGGACGGCGCCGATGACGAGCGCGAGGCGTCTAATCGAGGCGCTGCCTGATCGAGAGTGGACACGAGTCAAAATTCGAGATGGAGCGAAGGGCCCAATCGTGGTCTGGGCGGCACGAGCACGAGTGCAGGCAAGCCTGAGACAAAAAATCGACCCGGCGGTGGAATGGCTGCTGGTGATCAGAACGGACGGAGAAGCGCCGGATTACAGGTATTACCTCAGCAACGCCGGAACGGACGTGTCTGTCGAGGCGCTGGTGGAGGCCGCGGCGGCTCGATGGCAAATCGAGGATTGCTTCGAGAGGGCGAAAGGCCGGGTTGGCCTTCACCATTGCGAGGCGCGTTCCTGGGAAGGATGGCATCACCATGTCACGCTGGCGATGCTCGCTATGTGGTTCCTGGTCCTCGAGCAGCGTCGAATCGGCTCGAGAACGCCTGCCATCACGCTTCAACAATCAGCTGAAGCAATCCCGACGCGCGAGGACCGCTTGCCGGGCGAAAAGCTCGCGCATCTCCATGTCGGGGCGGTGGCCGTTCGGGCCGTCAGCGGACATGAACTGGTCATAATGGGTCCGCTCGTGCAGGATCACGGCGGCGGGAAAGGCGGGGGAAACGAAGGGTTGGGGCGAGATCGAGATCTGGCCGTCGGCGAAGGCGACGCCAAAAAAACGTGTGACATCGTGGCGTAGGGCATGGGTCTTGCCGTGAAGGTCCGTGATCGAATGCTCAAAGGGCAGTTCGTCGAATCTAACGCCCCACGTCATCGCGATGCCATATGCCGGCCCGCCTTTGTCTCGATTGATTTCCCAGCTTCGTGGTGGAGCGAGGCCGTAGGCATCGATCATCTGTCGCAGGGCTTCCTCGTGCCGCTCCTGGTTCTCCATCGCTGCCGCATCGGCCTTCAGCTTAAGCCCTTCGATCTCGCTTGTCACAGGGTCGACCGCAGTTCGGGCTTTCCGAAGCTGCCGGCGGAAGGAATTCAGGCGCTCCTGTGATTTGTTGGCCGCGTTGAGCGTGAGACGCAATTCACCGATCTCACTGGACGTAGGCGATCGAACGCCGGCGCTTGTCGCCGCGGCGAGCACAACCACGGCGATCGCGCCGATCACCGGATAACGTGGATTTTGGCCCAGTTCGTCGCCACGCGCACGTCTTCCGGCCGCCGGATATTCAGGCTCTTGAGGACATCCTTGATCGCCTCGTACTCCTCGTCGTAGACGGCGCGAAGCTTGTACTTGCCCGGTTTCTCGAAGCGGAAGGCTCCGAGCTCCTGAAAGCCCGGAAATCGGATCTGCCGGCGGACCGGCGCGCATCGGCGTGGGTCGACGGGCTCGAAGACGAACTCCCTCGTCCTGACGCTCTCCCCCGGACCTAGATTTCGCGCGAAGTGCGAGTCGTCATCGCGCGAATCGCCGCCTACGGAGGCTGCCACGGGAGGGTCGTCGCTGCGACGGTTCCACTCGAGGCACTCGTCCGGGAACTTCCGGTAGCCGAAGTTGAACTCTTCGCCGTCCGGGCCCTTCAACTCAAAGAAAATGCCGGGCCCCTTTCGCCGCTCGTGCGCCGGCGCGATGTCGGCGGGGCGATCGCTGAAGAGCTCATCGACGACCGTAATGGTGCCCTTGCCCACATTCCTCAACTCGATGGCGATCCAAGGGGCGTTCCCCGTCCCGATCGTGGAGGAGGCGACTTCGAGCGTTAATTCGACCGGACCTTTCTTGCTGGTTGCTCGCTCGATCTCTTGGGCGGAGACAGGCGTGGTCAATTGAACCGCACAAAGGAAGAGTAGGCCTCTCATCGAAGGTTACTCCCAGTCTTCAAGTGGAATCCCACTGCCTTCGATGATGCTCTTCAGGGTTCCGAGCGGCAGTTCCCTGCCACTATGATAGGGAACGATCACCTGCTTTTCCGCGGCCGCGTGTCTCCACTTTTGGTGGCTGCCCTTGGACGCGACAAGGACGAAGCCGTTCCGGCGAAGGACGCGGATGATCTCCCTGGTCTTGAGCCGCGGGAAACGGGCCGACACTACAGCGCCAGTTCCCGGACCTTGGCTCTTTTCGGCAGGCGGATGGGGGAGGGTTCGAGGTAAAGCGCGACGGCTTCGGAGAAATTCTTAAGCGCCTCAGCTTCGGTATCGCCACAGCTCGTGCAGCCCGGCAATTCGGGACAGTAGACCGCGTATGCCTTGGTCTCCTTGTCGTATTCGACAACCGCCCTGACGTTCATAGCCTGATTATAGCAGGGGGGCCTACGTGGCGCCAGCACTGGCCCGTGACATGTTTGTCGGCGAATTGCCTCTCGGGATCTTTGTCGAGATAGTGGCAGGCGCAACGTAGCATTAGCGTAGCACGGAGGTGTCCAAACGGGCCAACCTGAGCCAACCGGCTCAAAGGCTCTCCGACGAGAACTTCAGGGGGAGGGGACTGCTCCGAGGAGGGGGAGGGGATTTACAGACCAGTGCATTTGACCGCTCTGCCACCCAACCTTTGTTTGCGGCACAACAACTTTTCGACAATGCGCCAATTCGCCGTTGTGCTTCAACGTAGCATTAATGTCCCAGTAACCGGGCGGCACACGCGACGTCCAAGCCCGCCCATTGTAGCGCTTTCCCTCTCGCTTGGCAAAAATCTCGAACGACTCCGACGGAAATCACGGCGATGCACTGGATTGCAAGACCAGTGCTTGCAGTCCAGTGCATGGCGGTTGTGGAGAGGGGCGCACCCATCAAGTACCCCGCAAGTGCCCCTCAAGTACGCGCTGGCTGCGGAGGTACTCAGGCCGGCGAGGCTTCCGCCGGTATTGAATCGTTCTTCGGTCGACGGATATACTTGATCCGTGAAGCGCAGCCTCTTCTCAATGGCTTGCTTTCTGGCAACCGCCTCGGCGCCTGGAGCCGCGATGGCGGACGCGATCGGCCAATTGTGCTCCGCGGCGGGAGCCGCGAATTGTCCCGGTGCGCCGACGCTTCGGGGACTGGAGAGACCTGGAAGGCCTGTGGTGGAACGACCCGAGCCGTGCTTGGAGTGCCAGCGTTGGAGGGCCGAGGCGCTCGCGCGGATGGCTCACTTGCCTCCAGAGGTTGAGCATCCTGTCGTCACCGATGATGAGATCGCGCGCGCCGTCGCCGCGCAGATCGAACGGGACGACCGCAAAAAGCTCGAGCGGCTGACTAAAATCCGAGCCGCTTTGAGTCTCCTGCGGACGGACCCGCCAGAATTCCTGACGATTCGACGTTCGCGGGAGGAGAAGAAAGAGGGCGAAATGCACGTTGGATCTTGGGTTGTCCTTTCCTTCTGTCCCGAACCGCTGTTGCTATCGATGCGAACTGTTGCAATCGAGTTTTTTGGAATGCGGCAGCCTCGATCAGTATGGCAACACCGAAGACGGTGTAATGACTTGCAGGCCTACGCTCGACTGACCGAATACGGCCATGGGATACCTCGCTGACGAAACTGGGCGGTGGAAGCGAAGATGGCTGGACATCCATCGGATGCCCGCGGCGCGTCGGCTGGACGTCTCAAGTAAGGAGATTCAGGGATTCCGAGAGGTCGAGGCCTGCCTTGCTAGAGATCTGCTCAAGTTCCTCCGCGAAAGGCTCAGGCGCCGAGGCATTGGGACAATGGTAAAGACTGGATTGGGGCAGGCGGCCGCCCGTGGGCGCCGCATTGAGTGGGCGGTCGTCGCTCGCTCGCAGTTCATCACTCAAGTGCGCCCACTGATACGAATCGCTGCATCGACGGATCGACCGGAGCCTTCCTTTGATGTCCTAGAACTCGATTCTGTCGAGCGTTGCGTGCGTTGCCTCGGAACGGGCGGATATGGCCTAGATAGATCAGGGCGGTTTGCGACGAGGGAGACTGCGAGGACGACTGGCGTCGGGTCGAATCGTGGGGGATCAGCGCTTCCCAGGAGTCTGCAGGAAGCGGAGAGCGCCTTGTTTTGGTTGCTGGATGAATGCCGAGCAGACGGAAGCCTGGATGGCTTGGTCGAGAGAATCGACGAGGCACTGTATTCGATGCGATCTAAGCACATTATCGACTACTTCATCGATTTCTCTGTGTGGTACAAGCTCGGGCAGAAGACTTTGACGCGGGGGATCGGAAGGCTGACGCCCGCGTCGGCGTGCGTTACTGAAGTTGACGGCAGCAAGCGCGCCTTCAGCTCTTGGTCGGAGGCTTACGAACACCGGGGCGAGGCCAGGCCCGTGTTGCCGGGAAAGTACCGGCCGCCTTGTCCGGACTGCGATGGGCGGGGAGCCGGCACTAATCCTCGATGAACTCTTCCTTTCGGGTCCGGTGGAAGAGCCGCCGAACACCCGTCCAAGCATCTCGGGCGAGCCAGCCTATGCCTCCCTTCGCCGAGTCTCCCCAAGTCGCTCCGAGATAGAGGAAGGTCTTCACGTACCACGTCGAAGCGTATCGCCGGCGGAACGCTCCCTCGCGATCCGTCTGGAAAGCGAATCGACCCGCCGCAACTCCCCAATACGCGCCGATATCCAACCGAAGGCCGTAGTCCCAGTAGGAGGCGGGGACTCCACCGCCGACTCGCTGGCGCTCGGGCTCTCCCACCGAATTGATGGCCTCCTCCGTAAATCCCCACATCCTTCCCCAGCCGCAGCCTCAATCCTCCCCACCGTCGGATGGGCCTAAGATGTGGCCCGATGCGTCCGGTGAGCCTCGACGGGGAATGTCCCAGCCATGCAGACGGCCGTCGATGAGAGTCGTGCCGAGCCCAACACCGTAGCGCTGATGATACAAGGCAACATCGAGCAGTCGAGCGCCGACGTAGGCCGAGCCGAGATCAGCTCCTAGGAATTCCGCGCGCCCCCAGACCGCAGCGGCGGGGGATGCCAAGAGCAGGAGGAAGAGCGGAGCGGACCTAATGGCCTTCAAGCAGGGTGAAGACGGCATCGTGGTTCCGCTTGTTCTTCGCGACACGTTTCGCAAGCTTCCCGCGGCTCTTCCAAATCTTCGCCAATTCATCCCAGTCGACCGTATCATATGCATCCGCGAGCAGTTCGTACGCGTCGAGAGCCCACGGCGCGTCACGGACCAGATCCTTTAAGGCGAGGATCGCATCGTTCCAGTGATTTCGGCCAGCTAACTCCTGAGCCGCGCGCAGGCGGCGTTCGGCCGCCGTGGGATCGGCGGCGTTTTGCCCCGCTTGCCCCGTCAACTCGTCCAGGGGCGCCTTCGAAGCGCTCTCGATCGACTTCCCTTCGACCTGGAGATAAGCGAGATAGTGCCAGAGGGCCTGTTCGCGAGCGTGCAATTTCGCATGAGCCAGCGCCAGCCCATAGTGGAGCGACCCGGATGGGAGCCCGCTCTCCAGCGCGAGGTTGAGAAACTGGATGGCCTCATTCCACTTTTCGTCCTGCAGCGCCTCAGCGCCCTTCTCGGCGAGGGCGTACTGGTTTCCGCGCAAGTACTCAGCGAGCGCGGGCTCGATTACGCGCCGCTTTTCGGCAAGCGTCTGGGCGATCAGCTTAGCCGTCAACCACTCCTCTTTCTCTGGAGGAACCTTGGTGACGATCATCTTGTAGATTTCTCCTCCGTCCCGTGTTCGATCAAGGCGGATCGACAGCTTGCCTTCTTCCGTCTCTGCGCACTTCAGCTCGAAATCCGGCTGCCAACCGGGACCAGGCTCATTCGGTGCGATCATCCAAAGGAAAGTCCGACGACGGAGTGCGTCCACCAGTACGGCTGAGTCGCATGCTCCCCCTGCGACGTCGGGGCGAAGCTGCACTGTCACTGGCAGGCGGGGCAGCCAGTACTCGTCGGCATCGGCGGGGCAAGCGCCGGG
>OBEQ010242171.1_pt1 | contig 12107 bp, 9 predicted proteins | sample 1670901 | NCBI WGS metagenome assembly OBEQ01 (sample SAMEA104232315, study PRJEB22302) | groundwater metagenome | biome: forest; feature: aquifer; material: groundwater | place: USA | collected 2011-08-07 | depth 5.4 m | reverse complement strand
TTTCAATCCCCACTTTTCCAGGTTGTACAACGTCTCCCATGTCGCCACGTCGTTGGCAATGAACGCGTACGCGCTTTGCGCCCGCCGCTCGCTCAGACCCTTCGCATCCTTCTCGCCCTTGTCGGTATGGCCGAATACGGCTATTTGGGACTTCTTTGAATACTTCTTGTCCCACTCATTGAATTTCGCTTCTACCGGCTTGAGGCTGTGCGCGCCCTTCGGAGGAATGAGGCTGGATTCGGTCTCGAAGGTGATTCCGGGAACCAAGACATGATCCGTCGATTTCAAAGCCATCTCCGACACCTGACGGGACTGCTTCTCGCCGCTCAGCATCTTGGCAAGAGAATGATAGACGCGAAAGAAATATTCCACCGCACCGTCCACATAGCCCTCGGGTTTATACACCGGTAAAGTTACCACGGCCTTGCCGTCTGCTTGGGCCCAGGCTTCGCCTTTCGAAATGGATTTCGGTCCGGAGGGCGTCTTGGCGAAAAGTTCCGCCTGGACCTTGGTAAGGTGTTCTTTTTCCTTTGGCAGTGTGAGTTGAACGGACACTTCCGCTTCCTGGTGGAAAAGCGTATCGGATTGGACCTACTTCGGCTCGGACAGGACTGCGGTATCGGCTTTCGTCGTATCTTCCGTTGAAGCCGTGTTCTCGGTAGGAAACTCATATGTTTCCGGCGGGGGCTCTGGCGGTTGATTTGATTGCTGTCGCTCCTCAAGAGTTTTCTGCGCGGCTCCGCCTCCGCCGCCTCCCTTGCTCCTGACGAGCACGCTATCGGCGGATCGGGACGTCGAATCCGGTTGCATCGGATTCAGAAGCCCCATTTTATCGAAATCTTTGTCGCCGGGTCCGCTCATAGGATTTAGTTCTTTCCTGGCTTTGGCAGTACAATCCAGCATTGGGCCTGGAGCGACTGATAGATGCCCTCCAGCTTTTCCCGAAACGCATGAACCATCCGGGAGATCGCAGAATCCGGAGGCGACTTTGTCTCAGGGTTCACGGACCAACTCCATTCGGGAAACTCCATGCCTCTAGCCGTTTCGTGCCGAGACCGCGCATTAGACGCGGCTGGGCTGCGCTTTTGTAAACGTTCAAAGATAAGAAATGCGGAACGGGGAGATCGTGTGATGGGGAACACAAGTCGCAGTCGCTGTCCTTGAAATTGAGAAAGTGCAACATTGTTGGGGAGAACAATGGCCACTTGGTCCCAATCCCCTATAAAACGGGCTTATTGGGCTTTTGAAGTTCGTCCCTTTGAACGAATCTTGGCTTCAATTTAACCTTCGGAAACGGGGTTCTTCATCAATGCAATTCGAATTTCCGGAAGAGGGGCCGGGCTGGAAATCCGGTCGTCCTGCCTATCCATTCGTTCGTTAAACAGGTTGCAGGTGGCCCTTTTGAATCAACACTTCAAAGTTGCGTTGCAATCGAGTGACCACCAGCGCGTCCCTGACTACAAACCCTGCCTCAATATTCCGGCACAACGCAGTAACCCTTCCCGGGCATAGATACTTCACACGTGTAAACTTTAACCACCACGACCTCAGCCGGACGCAGTGTGCGCCTGGTGCGCCGAAGCCGGCTACTTGAGAATCCGATACCGCGCGGTCAGGCCGAATTCGGTTCCGGAAGCATCCGCAGTACGCGCCGCCGTGAACCGCTCCAGCTGTCCGGGAAAGCTGATCAGGCCGTCCACGCCCACCTGATCCCGCAACAGGGCCAGGCCGAAACCCAGTTGGAATGAGCTATAAGCCGCGGGGGCATCGGGCTTGGCGTTGAGCGAGGGCAGGCGCGTCGGCACCGCGGTGGAAGGCACGAACGGATCGAAGTGGAAGTCCCGATAACCCGGCTCTTCCTTCGGTTCCTGGCGCCAGGTCCAACCGGCCCGCACGGCCAGGCTCATGCCTTCCGGAAAATGCATGACGGGCAGCTTATCGACCTGATGTTCCAGTCCCAGGGAAAACCGATCGTAGCTCTCTTCCCGCGTGCTGTCCGATTTGTAGGAATGGCCGGACGTTTCCCACTCCAGCATCAAGGTGACGAGTTCCCGGAACCCGAAATTCCCGCCCAGGCCGTAAGACGTGATGCCGCGCTGCACCTTGAGCGCCGCGACCTTGTCGCCCTTCTTGAAAGGGTTCTGGTTGCCTTTGATGCCGAGATACCCTTGCACGTCCTCGGAGCGGTGGGCGAACCGGATCGCGGGCTCGATGCGGAAATCCCGCGCCTGGATCGGATACAGCCATTGCGTCTGCAGACTCCAATAGTCATTCCAAACGATGGGATATTCCTGTCCGGTTCCGTTCTCCTGTTTGTATTCCCCGAAGAAGCGCTCCGTCCCGAATTCCATGGCGACATTGCCTTGCAATGGAATCACTTCCAGCCCGCCCACGTCCGCGAGGAAGCCGTAACGTGGAATGGTCACGACGGCCACGCGCTCCAGGCGCTTGAGCGGATTCTCCAGGCTGTCGAAATGCCCGCCGAAACCGACGAAGCCCCCGAACTCCAGGCCCGGCACCACACGGCTGCCCAGGTCGAACCGCAACGACGGCACTTCCAGGAGCACGCGTTTGTTATCGCCGGAATAGCTCAGGTCGCCCAGACGCGCATGCGCGCTGAAGCCGAAGCGGAAAATCCCCGAAGCGGGTCCCGCCGCCAGATCCAGGCCGAAGCGGGATGCCCCGAGCTCGACGCTGTCCCCGCCCTTGCGCTGGTAGGCTTCGGATTCGCGCTGGTAATACAGGACGGCGCCGAAAACCCCGGGCTGGAAGAATCCCAGTTGCGGGATGAAATAATCGTGATGCCCGATGGCCAGGGAATCCCCTCCCGTAGCACGGTCGTTACCCAGCAAGCCCAAGGTCGCGCTCATGCGCTCCGGATGGATTTCCAACAGGCCCATCGGCGAACCACCCTGATCATAAAGGTTGTACAACCGTTCGTTGGTGAAGCGCGGCTCTCCCAGGGCCAGGTTGCGCGGGGAATAGGCTTCGGAGGCGGCGCGGTTGACGGGCGTGGTACCGGGATAGGTTTGGGCGGGCGCGGGCAATCGTCCCAAGGCGGAGACCATGAGTGCGAACAATAATATTTTGGACAACGGGATCCCCTCTTATCGTCTTTTGAAGTAGGAGACTAAATATGCAAAATCGGAAGGGTCTTCCCATGCGGACAGGGCCTGGAAATGGGGGCAAAAACGGAATCTTATCCGTCCGGAGGGCAACTTTCCGCCCGGCATCCAGGTGATGCATCAAAGGAGGGACCCGATACCCAGGTTGATATGGTAGGCGTCCTCGGCGATCAGGGAAGAAAAGGTTTGAGCGACTGCCGGGCGGCTTCGGCATCGGAGAAGGTTTTCATGGGAATCGCCAGGGGCTCGAACGCGAACAGCACGTTCATGAGGATTTTTCCCAGCCCGGAATCCGAAACCATGGCCATGGCGCAGCGCCTACTTGCCCGCTCCCGCGGTCAAAGACGCTTGCGGTACCAACGCTTTGAGCTTCCCGATGTACAACGCGATGCCGTGATCGTGCAGGGCCTGCTCTTGCGCTTGCGCCCACCATGAGTCCGGATCGAAACGCTTGCGATAATGTTCCGTCAGGCATTCATAGCTCTTGCCGTCCAGGAGCGCCACCTCGCGCCCGAAATGCTCGTAGGATCCGAGGTTGCCGGGCTGGTAGCTTAGCGGCGGAACCTGGGTCACCAGATCCTCGCCGTTGAGGAAACGCGTGAGGTTCAGGGAATCGGCCCGACGCGCGCCCGCCTCATTGGTTACCTTGGGCTGGCCGAAGGTCTCGACTTGGACGGAGAAGCCCTGGGCCCGAAGGTATAGGCCGGTTATCGCGGCGATGGCGCCGCCCAGGCTATGGCCGGTGACGCGCGTGCGGTAGCCCGGACGCAGATGCGGCATGATCAAGGGATATAGATCGCGCGTGGCCGCCGCGAATCCGCGATGCAGACGGATGTGCAGGATGGAGTCGTCGGTCTGGGTATAATCCGCGTCGAGCTTCACGTCCGTGAAGGTCTTGGTGCCCCGGAAGGCGATCCATTGCACGCGCGCGGAGTCGTTGACCTGGACGAAGGCGCGGGCGTCGGTGGTGGGACCGGTGAAGATGAAACAACTGTCATGGCCGCACTCGGTCTGGATGGCCGTGTCCGGCGCATAAGCCAGATCGGCCAAGGTCGCGAAATGCAGGGCCTCCGCAAAGTCGATGCTGTAGTCCTGGGGACAGAACTTCTTGGTGGGCGCGCAGGCGCTCAAGAGCGCGGCGGCAAGTGCGGCAAGGGCGATGGGCAAAGGACGGGATGCATGCATGGGGCCTCCGGGAAGGGGATTCCTTTTATCGTGGAAAGGTAACCGATTTCCGGAGGATTTGTGATTTTGGAGAAGAGGTTCCTGACTGGATAATCCGGGGCGGGAAATCCGGATCAGAGCCGTCCTGGGAGATCCAGGTTTCTTCCGGTGGCATCGGTCCAGGCCTCGAAAGCGCCATCGGTTCCGGCGGTTCGCAGGGGTATCCTCCAGGTTTCGGTCGCGCCGGCAGTACCGGGACCGGCTTTACGCAACCGCTTGCGGCCATTACGGCCATGGCCCCCATCAAGGCCCGGCGCGATCCCCGTAGCGATTCCCAGATATTGTTTTACGTAAGGTAGCAGGGCATCGGAATATTTCTGCTGTCCGCTGACGTTGGGGTGAAAATCGCAGCCCAGATCGGTCGAGGCCAAAGTCGGCATATGCACGCGGTGGATCTTCTGATCCCCCTTCGCGATGGCCCGGTTCACCACCGAGTCCACGTATTTCTTCTGATAGGAATCCACGGCATAGGTCATGCACAGGATCTGCGCGTTGGGGTACCAGCCGCGGATTTTGCCCAGGAAATCGGCGTAGGCGCCGGTGTATTGCGCTTCGCTGGGTTTGACCGTGGTGCTGAAATCGTTGGTGCCCAAGGCGACGACAATCAGGTCCGGGATCCATTTCGCCATGTCCCACGAGGGCTTGGCCGAACCGAACAGGGTTTGTTCGAAATAGCTGGGCAAAGGCCTGGCGGACATGGGCACGGTATCCCCGTAATTGTGCGCCATGCCGATTCCGGAAATGGCCTGCACGCTGTACTCGGCGTCCACGGCCCGCGCGGTGACGGGGCCGTAAGCCACGTAGTTGTTGTCAAAGGGACGGCGGTCCGGGCAGGACAACACGTTGGCCTCGTCCCCGTAGCCCACGGTGAAGGAGTCCCCGATGAACTGGATTTTGCGGATGGGGCGCGGCGGCGGGGCGGCCAGGGCCTTGCCGTCCTCAAGTTGGAAGCCGGCGAAAACGGACACGCCCTGAAAGCCTTCCGTACGCTTGGTCAGCAGCAAGGTATGCGTTCCGTCCGTGAGCCCGGAAGCCGCCACCTGGGAGGTTTTGCCGTCCACGGTCAGCTTGGACTTCCAGACGCCGTCGACGATGACGTTGAAATCGTTCTGGCCGCCGCTGATCTTGACAGTGATGGCGGTGCCGGTGAAGCGCGCCAGGATGGAGCATCCGGGCCAATCGCAAGCGGGTTTTTTGGGGTCGGAAAAATCGAAGCGGCCGGAATATTGGATGTTCGCGTCGTCCGCGGCCACGTCCACCGCGGCTCGCGCCGTCGTCATCGCTCCCACGGTCATGAAGAGCAGGACGCCCAAGGCGGCCCGCGCACTGATCCGGATCCCGTTCATGATCGCCTCCCCCATGCCTCACGGATGCCTGAAACGCTGCGCAGTTGCTTCCTTGCGCCGTTGCTTCGTCGCCCCGTTATCGGGACGCCTGGGGAATGATAACCATGCCGCTTGCATTCTGCAGGGGGATTTCCGCCCTGAATTCCGACTTGCTCCCGGAGGCGCGGTGGTTCGCGAGATAGGCGATGTCATCGCCGGAACCGTCATTTCGGCCGACTCCGGGCAAGTCGTGGATCAGGGAAGCGTTTATCCGCTTTTGCTCAAATAGCCAGGAAGGCAAACCCGGCTCCTTCAAGGCTTTACTCCAGGAATCATGCCCCACTCCCGGATACTCCGTGTATTTGGGATGCCCGCCCGCGCGCTCCAGTACCGCGATCATACTGCGGGAGCCGGATACGTTGACGGTCGGATCCATGTCCCCGTGGAAAGCCCAGATGGGAATGTCCTTGATGCGCGCGGCCTTGGTGGTGTCCCCCGCCCCGCAGATGGGTACCGCGGCGGCGAACCGATCGGGAAAGCGCACGGTCAGATCCCAGCCTGCGTAGCCGCCCATGGAAAGGCCGACCACGTAATGGCGATCCGGATCCAGGGAGAATTCCCGGTCCAGGGAATCGACGATCTCCATGACGATTTTAAGGGTGCCGGAAAAGGGGACGGCGTCCACGGGCTTGCCGTAATTGACCCAGGTGCTTTCGGCCGGGCATTGCGGCGCGATCACGAAATGCGGCACGCGGTTCTGCAGGCTATCCGCGATCCAGGCCGTGGCCAATTGGTTCGCGGTGAGCTGGATGTTGTTGTCCTTCCCCCGCTCGCCCGATCCGTGCAAGGCCAGCACCACGGGATATTGTTTGGACTTGTCGTAGTTGGCCGGAACGAAAAGGCGATAGCCAATCACCAGCCCCGACTTGCCCTTTTGCGTGCGCACCTGGAACTTGCTGGATTCCGCGGATACCAGCACGCTGAATGCCGCCAACGCCAAGAATATTTTCCCCGCCATGATTCCCTCACCCTGCATTGCCTATGGCAAAGCATACCCGTGGAAAGCCGCACGGACCAGCAAATTCCGGCGTAGGTTTCCGTACCTTTTCCAAGGAAGGAAAAGCTGCTGAATTCCCCTGATTTCCTAGCGGGCGCGTACCCTTCTTCCCCGGAAATCCGGGGTTCCCGGTTCCGGAAAACGAAGACCCCCTGCATGGCGATCCGGTGGGGGTAATGCGAATGGGGCTAAGTGATCTTGGGTTCCGGTGCTGCCCATGGCGTAGGAGACCCTCCCCAGATGCGGGCCGGGAACAGGGCATCGGAATAGCTCGCCGTGGCATGCCCCATGGATGGCGACAAGACCGCCTCCCGCGCTGAGATATTTCCGAAGGCGGAAAGCGGATATGGAGTCAGGCGGAAAAGTTCCGGACTTTTTTCATGCCCGGAATTTAACTCACGGTCCTACGGGGGATAAGCTCCGGACGGCCGTGCCCAGGGCGCTTTTCACTTTGATTCTGTAAACGCCCGTGACAGGCAGCACAGGTAGGCTATACCGCCGGGGACCTTCTCCGCTCAGGGAGAAAACCACGCGACCGCGCAGGTCCAGGATCTCGATAGCCTGCGGTCCCGGGGCGTCCACGAAGAGGGAGCGGCGATCCAGTTGCAGCCATTGCGAGGGGGCCGCGCGGGCCGCCACGGCGGTCATGCCGGTGCAGAGCCGCGGGTCGTTGAATTCCTTGGGCAGGGCGGCATCGTAATTGGTCGCCCCGGGCACGCCGCATCCGGTCTTCTCCTGCACGAAAGCCGCGTCCTTGCAGGCGCCGGTATAATCGATTCGGTACAAGCCCGTGTTCCAGCTGATGTAGTACAAGGCGCCGTCCGGTCCCTGTTTCAAATCCACCAAGGTCTGGACCCCGAATTGGCTGAAGATCTTGGTGTTGGTGAGAACCTTCTCGCCCGCATCGTCCAGGGTCACAAGATGGAATCCGTAGCCGTCGCAACCGGAGATCATCCACTTGCGGTTGAACTGGGGCGGGAATTGGGTGGCGCCCGTGACGGAGGCTTGGTAGCGGAAGATCGGACCGGTCATGGCGCATCCCTCGGTGCGTGCGAAGATGGGCTCGCGGATGGGGGGAAGTTGCTTGACGCCGAGAATGCCGGCGAAGTTGTTGACCGGGCCGGCCGTCCGACTGGAACCTTTGGGGATGGGCAAATCATAGGGCTGTATGCCGCCCATGTCCTCTTCGCCGGCGAAGTACGGCCAGCCCATGTAGAACGGCTCCTTCACCAGGTTGTGCTCTTCGGAAACCTTGCTCTGATCGGGACCCACGTCCCCCCACGTCAACCAGCGCCGCACGGGATCGACCGTGATGGTATAGGCGTTGCGCGTGCCCTTCACGTAAATCTCCGCCTTGACCTTGGAGGTATCCGCGTATTGCGCGGCCAGATCGGCGTTTCCCGCCGCCTTGAAACCGGCCGAGAGATGCGCGCCGAAATTGCCCGCGGGGATGGAATAGCCTTTGGCGGATTCATCGGGATGGATGCGCAGGATGCCGCCGCGCAGATCGGCGGTGTTTCCGGGGCCCATTTCGGTCTGCTGGTTGTCGCCTATGGCGATCCAAAGGTCATCGTAGTCGTCGAAGACCATGGATCCGGAAGTGTGCCATGAGACGGATTTGCGCACGATCTTGATGAGGATCTTTTCCGAGGCCATGTCCAGGCCCGACAATCCCGGGTTCAGCTTGAAGCGGACGATGCGGTGGGTATAGACGTTTCCCGCCTCGATGAAGGAGTACATGAAATAGAGATAGGGGGTCTTCAGGAAATCCCGCGGCGCCGCAACGCCTACCAGACCGTATTCGGATTTGTGATCCACGGAAATGGTGCCCAGGGAATCGACGGTTCCGGACTTGCCGTTGTACCGTTTCACCGCCCCCTGCTTCTGGATGAAATAAACATCCGTGGAACCGTCCGCCTGGGCCACGAAAGCCAGCTTGAGCAGGCCGTTGCTGGCGTCATCCGACGTGACTTCCGGCCCTTTGAAGAGCTGGGTCGATTTGAATTCCCCGTCCGAAGCCGCGCATCCCTTATACGCGCCCAGATCCACTACCGCCCCCTGGGCCGCGACGCCCGTGAGGAGAATCGCCGCAGCGATCCAAAAACCCCTAATCGAATCCGCTTTGGATTTCCACATGCCTAGCCCCCTTGGAAGGCCTTAATTTATGCGGAAGACGTCGCAAAGTTGGGTAGACTTCGCGCATTGATCGGTACGATTTCCGCAGATGAGCGCCGAAACGTACCAGCCGGGCAACTCAAAAACCGGAAGACGGCAGCGGCAGCGCCCGCCCCCGCGGGTCAATCAACCGCCCCGCCCAGGCGCTATGGCAATTGGTGGCCCCGGTGCCGGCCGCCGTGGACGAACCCAATCTGCTCCCGCAAGCGCCGCCATGCCTTGCCCCGGCCGGTCCAAGGAATTAAAATGGAAAGGCGGTGATTCCGGCTGATTTCCAACCGGATGGATGCCGCGCGCGAGGAATGAACCCATGAAAAGCGAAAAGGAAGACCATCCCTCCGTGCGTATGGCGCGCCGGTTCGTGGAAATAGCCCTGCGTTCGCGGCAATTCGCGGACGGGGATCGCCTCCCGCCCCTGCGGCTGCTGGCCCGCAAGGCGCGGGTCTCCCCAGCCGCCATGTTGCGCGCCCTGCACCTATTGGCCGGTGACGGATTGGTCACCATTTTGAAGAACCACGGAACCTACGTGGGCAAGCCGGAAGACCGCTTCAATGCCCTGGGCGGGGAACCCCTGGAAAAGCCCCCGCGGGAAAAATGGCAGCGCTTGCGCATCCGCCTGGAGCAGGACATCTACTCGGGCCGCTATCCCAAGGGCGCGGAGATGCCCTCCCTGCGCGACCTGGCTCCGCGCTACGGCACCAGCCCTCCGACGTTGCGCAAGGCCATGATCGCCCTGGAACGCGCCGGAGTCATCGAGCTGCACGGCCGCGCCTACCGCGTGCCGCGACCCACCGTAGTGCCCGGCCAGGCGGGTCTGTTGTTCACGGCCTATGTCGCGCCCGAGGACGCGGACCTGTGGTTCCGCCGCGCCCGCTACATGGAACTGCTCGCGGCGCTGCACCGATCCTGCGCCGAGGCCAATCTGCGTCTGCTCGTCTCCTGCTACCATCCCCGCCACGGCTTCCGCTGGCGCTCGGACCGCGCCGGGGCCGCCACGGAATTGAAGCACATCACGCTGCGTGGCCACCTCGCCTGGGCCCCCACCCTGTCCGAGCGGGACCTGGGCCGCTTCTGCGCCGATCTCTCGCGTCTGCACAACCGCCCCAAGCCGGTGAAAGTCGGCTCCCGGGAAATTCCCTTGGCCATCTTCGACGGCGCGCGCGGCACGCCCATGGCCATCCCCCGCTCCCGGCACTATGCGGCCACGCGTCTCTTCTCCATCGCGCGCAAGCGTTCGGGCGAGCAGGTCGCGCGTTTCCTGTTAGCCAACGGACATCGCCGCATCGCCTTTCTGTCCGCCTGCCATCTGGAGCCCTGGTCCAAGGACCGCCTGCTGGGTCTGCGCACGGCATGCGAAGCGGCTGGATTCCCGGAAGCGGTCAGGGCCTTCACCATTTCCGCCCGGGACGACCTGGCCGACAAGCCGGAATTGCCGACGGTCATGCAGGCCGCGGAGGCGGACCTGGGCGAAAGCCTGAGCCGCCTCGAAAAGGAAATGGACAAGGACGCCCAGGGATGGCTGACCATGCCTCTGAAGACCTCCGCGGATCTCTTCCGGGGCGCGTCACGCACGGGTTACGCCCTGCGGGAGCCCGTGGAGCGCATGCGCGCCTGGGGCCCTACCGCCCTGGTGGCCGCCAACGACGTGATGGCCCTGACCGCCGTGCACCAGTTGCGCAAGGCCGGGGCGCGCATTCCCGAGGAGATGGCGGTGGTGGGCTTCGACGACGACAAATACGCGGCCGACAACAACCTGACGTCCTACAACTTCAACATGACCCATATCGCGGAATCCATGTTGCGCTACGTGTTGGCCCCGGAGAAGGCGGCGGCGGCCGGCAGGGACGGTTCCGTGGAGTGCCCGGGCATCCTCATCGAACGGAGCTCCACCCCGGCCCGCAACCCGCAGGTTACGGGGTAGGGATCCGGCCCAGGGCGTCGCAGCCTTGCGGCAACGGAAACCCGAAGGCGGATAAGGTTGCCGCCGGACCGATCCGCGCGTCCGCATGGGATCTTGCGGCGGAAACGGCCCATGGGGCGGAACCGGACCGCGACGCAGGGCTGAGGACGGCCGTCACCTGCAATTCCGCCAAGAGGAAATCCAGGTAGGCCTGGTTCTGGAAGAACTCCGGGACTTCCGCATGGCCCTTGCCCGGAACCACGATCAAACTCATCTTGCCTCCCAGGGCGACATAGCGATCATGGATCACCTGGCTGTTTTCGGTCAGGGGCACGACCACATCCGCGTCTCCGTGGAGGTGGAGGATTTCAATCCCCTGCTTCCTGAAGGGCGCGAGGCGATCAATCGGATTGTTCGCCGCCAGGTCGGCCTGGAGCTGGGCTTCGGTCATGCCGTAGGCCGGAGCCGCGACCGCGAGCTTGGGGTAACTGCGGAGATCCCCTACCGGATAGATGCCCGCGATGCGCGCGACCTTGGCGGCATTGCCGCCGTCCGCGGCCCAGTTGTAGAGCATCAGCCCGCCGCGGCTCTGGGGCATCAGGCAGGCCTTGGGATTGAGATGATGCCTCGCCATGAGGGTATCGTAGAACGCGGAGTAGATCTTGCGGCCCGCGGGACTGCCGTAGGACTCGCCCACATCCACGCCCGCCACGCAGAATCCGTGTTGCAGCAGACGCTCCATGTACCAGGCGCAGGATGCATTGGGATTGGCGCCGATGAAGGTGGGCGCGTACCAGATCCACGGGCGGCCCGCGGCGGGACTCTTGGGTTGGATGAGGAAACCCGTATGGCCGTCGAAGGAGATCAGGGTGCGCGTGCCGCCGAAAAGAGTGTCCTCGTTCGCGGAAGGGCGCGCGGATACGGAGGCATGAAGGCGCGCGGGTAGGCCACCCAGGACCCCGAACACCACCATCGCAAACGCCATCGTCCGGAAGATCCCCATCCTTTTCATGCTTTTGCGGCTCCTGTCCTTGTCCTTGTCCTTGTCCTCAAACTTAGCCCGCGTCCCGGCCGTCCACCCCGGATTTTTCCGGTGAGGCCGAATCTTCGTTGAAAATCCTTGTCAACGCTTGCGCGACGGTGGAATTTCCGTTCCAACCCTCGCCCCCTCCCGAAGCCGGGAATTTGGGAAGCTTTTCCGCTATAATAGTTGCGGAATCGGACCCCCTACATTCAATGATTAAGTGCAGAACTCATCCAGGCAAGCTTCGATGGGGGTTCTAAAGCAAAGACATTTTCTG
>OBEQ010902497.1_pt1 | contig 12108 bp, 15 predicted proteins | sample 1670901 | NCBI WGS metagenome assembly OBEQ01 (sample SAMEA104232315, study PRJEB22302) | groundwater metagenome | biome: forest; feature: aquifer; material: groundwater | place: USA | collected 2011-08-07 | depth 5.4 m | reverse complement strand
GGGGGGGGGTGCGGGGAGTGGGATTTGGAGGGGGCGGGGGGGGGGGCGCAGGAGGAGGGATGACCGTGCCGGGAGGAACGATGGTCCAGGAATAGCTGATCGTGGGGGCGTTCACATTGATACCCGTACCGGTGTCAAGATAGAAGTCGACGATGTGGACTCCTTCGGTCAACGGAGCGTTCCCTGCCGCGGCTCCTAACTGGAACGGGCTGGGGCAGACAATGGGGGCATATGTATCACGACGACAATACACTGTCCCGGCGAGCGATGCGGGATTCTTTGTGTAAGTGATCGACGCGGACGTGACCGTTGTCGTTTGTGCGGGAAGACCACTGAGTGTGATGGGTCCTGAGGGACTTGGTGTCGGAGGCGGGGTTCCCGGAGTTGGGGTTGGTGGTGGTAGCGGTGTCGGGGTCGGCGCAGGGCCGGGTGCGGGAGGAGTCATATAGCACGGGGACGGTAATGCGCCGGGCTTGTTGACGTAGGTGGGGGCGGCTTGGGCGGTACTGACCAAAAAAAAGGAAAGGAAAAGGGTAGCAAAAATTTTATACGACATGGTCCCGTTTACTTTAGTGAATAACAAAGAAATCTTACAAAAATGATCATAAGAGAATTATACCTCCCGCTGTACAAAAAGGGCAAAAATGCTAGCGTGAGCCGAGACAACCCAAGGGAGGTAACGTTATGGTTAGCCCGCAAGAACCTTACATTGAAACTCCGCATCATCTCCGTCGTCCGTTCTCGAACTGGTTGACCCGTCCGATCGGCAACCCCGAATTCGTATGGTGTGATTTTTTGGAAGATGAGACTCCCCTCAAAGTAAAGCGCGCTTTCATCATTGAAGTGCAACGCGCGAAAAACAATCCCTACAGGGGGGTGCTCCTCGTCTTCGATCACGACAACGACGACAAGCTCCTCGGCTATCGCGAAGTCCCGCTCCTGTCATCCGCTCCAGTCTATGGCCCCGGTGCTCCGGGTCCGGACATCTGGCAGGTTCTGGCGGCGGCACACGTCGACTGGTGGACCTTCGGCAAAAAACCCCCCCCCGGACAAGGAGCCCTCTACTTGCCCATGGCAACATCCTTTCCGCCTTTCGCGCAGAGGGTCGATCCTCCGACCCCGTGAGATAAGTCAAGAAATCCCGCGTTCACCACGCGGGATCTTTATTTTCTTTGAACAATTCCGTGCAACATTAATATGTTTATCTCACGGGGCCGGCGGCACAGCGTTCTTCTTCTTTATGTACCAAAGGAGTGCGACAACAACGACAACTCCTACTCCAAGCCAGAGAGCGACCTTCTTCCTCTCATCCACTGCGGCGGCTCCTGTTTGTGGCATATCCGGCATGGCTTGGTCGTGACCGTCACCGTTTCCGTGTGCGAGAGCAATAGCAGGCAGTATGTATGACGCACCAAGAAATAAATATTTTTTCATGATTATTCTAATTTTACTTATTATCACTATATTTTATAGTGGCATACATCTTTATGGCAATAAGGATGAACGCATTGAGCGCGAGCATGGCGATCGTAATGTAGCCGAATTCATTCACATAGACGGTGTCGCACGACGGGAGTCCCGCGACGGCGGGGCATGGGATGATGATCCCTCCGTACACGTGCGTCATGTCCTTCACCCACTGATAGAGTGAGACCGCGCCGCCGACAAGCGCGAGAAGAAGCGCATACGGAGCGACAACAGATTCCCGCCTCCACACCGCAAGAAAGAGGATGAACATCAGGGGGTACATGAAAATGCGCTGGACCCAACAGAGAATGCACGCGGGAAATCCGATCACTTCCGAATAGACGATCGATCCGACGGTAGAGAGGGTCGAGAAGAGAAAAGCCAGCGGCATCCCATGCGTCGCCAAAAAGCGCATCATCCGCTCGTAGCTCGCGCGGCGAAAAAGAAAGGTAAGAAAAAGCAAAATAACCGCGGCGTTTCCGACGAGAGTGACGATCGCAAGCACCTTTGTCATAACAAATCCGAGATCCATTACCACAGCATAACAATTTTAATTCAACTTCTCCATGAACCGCGGAGTGGTCTTCATCTCCTTATCAAGATGCGCGAACAGTGCGCGTTCGTTCGGGAATGAGTGGTCGAAATAGTAGGTGAGGAACGGACTCGCGCCGTTCGAGGGCCAGATGACGAGGCACTCTTTGTTCGTCTCATGCGCTTCGCGGAGTTCGTTAATAACACCGGGTGACGAGACGATCTTTGGGAAGAAGACGGTGATCCGGTCGGAGAGTCCGAGGAGAAGGTCGAGGTCGATCTTCACCTGCTGATGCGAGGTCATGTACTCCGTCTCGTTCTTCTTGTTCAGCCCGCCATGGATCTCGGGAAGTTTCCCCTTCGTGATGACCGGAGAAATGACGATGAAATATTGCTCAAGCTTTTCGATGAAGCGGTTGATCCGCTGACGATCTTTCGGGTCGGTCAGGTGCGTCATCGGCATCGAAATATAGGTCGTCTGCATCTTCGGAAGGAAGGCGATCTTATAGAGTGTCGCCATTGTTTGCACGTTATAGAACGCATAATACTTGGCGCTCGCGAGCCCTGCCCATGTCATCATGACCTCGGTCTCGACATTCTGCCAAAGTGAGACGTCGCGCACCGCAAGCCTCTCTCCTTTCCATTGATCGCGCGCGGAGAGTTCCGCCTGAATATCGACGGGATCGCCCATGATCGCAATGAAGCGGTCCGGCTTGAAGCGCATGATGTAGTTGTGATCGTAAGAGTGGTGGAACGTTTTCTTCCAATAGAAGAACCCGTGGATCGACACGATGACCGTGTCGTATTTTTTCTTGTCCTCGGGGAGGGCACGGAGAATGCTCTCATAGACACCGCTACGCAGTGCCTGCATTGTATGACGATTCGTATTAAGCACGTTTTTCGACGTGATATTGAGACCGTCCTCGCGCGCACGCTCAAGCATGAGCTGTCCGACGTGATAGACCTTGACCTTCTTCCCTAATTTCGCGGAATAGGCGACAAATCGGTCAAGATATTCTTTCCTTCCGGATCCTGAAATTCCTGTCGCGATTATTAGCATATTTTCATGCTACTACACCAACCCCCACGGTCAACCGCATTTGCATTTTCTTCCTAACCCCAACTCCCACCGGTCTTTTACTGGACTACTCCCCTCTGCTATACTTCACCTTATGGCAGAGGAAAAAAAACGTGTTCTTGTCGTTGAAGATAGCGAGCCGTTGCGGAAGGTGCTCGCCGAAAAGCTTGTCGACGCGGGGTTTGCCGTACTTGAAGCCGCAAGCGGTGAGGCGGGTCTTGAAACCGCCCTACGCGAGAAACCGGACATTGTCCTCACTGATGTCGTTATGTTCCCTATGGACGGTATCGAAATGGCGCGCAAGATCCGAAAAGACATGGATTGGGGGCACAAAGCACACATCATCGTTTTAACCAACTCCACAGGTGCGCGCGACCGCTCCAAGACCGACGATCTCGACCTTGACGCCTATTTTGTGAAAGCCGAAACAAGTCTTGATGAGGTGGTAAAAATGATACAGTATACTCTTAAGTAAATATTATGGATCCCCTGAATAGAAAGAAAATATTGGTCATTGAAGACGACGTCCCCTTACGGCGTGTCCTTGTCGAAAAGCTCGGCGACGAGAATTTTCTCGTGATCGAAGCGGATGACGGCGTGTCGGGACTGGAGATTGCCCTCCGCGAACGACCTGAACTCATTCTTCTGGATATTTTCATGCCTAAAATGGACGGGATCACCATGCTCACCCACCTGCGCGGAGATGCTGATTGGGGCCGAAATGCGAGCGTTCTTGTTCTTACGAACTCCACCGATGCGGACACGATCGCGCGCGTCACGGGTCTCGGTGCCGCAGACTTTCTCATTAAAAGCGAGTGGTCGCTCGCCGACCTTGTTGAAAGAATAAGAAAAGAGATCCGCCACCGCGCAGCGACAGGCCAAAATGAGGTGGCCTGGGTTAACCCCGCCATCGGCTAGTTGGGGCGAGGCGGTCTTTGGGCGCACTTCGGGGCTACCACCGACTCCGGTCATGACAGCAGGACCAGCACGTCCAGCAGTCACGACACGAACCGTCGGAGCACCCCGAATTGCATCCCAAATCCCATCCTCGTCCTGTTCTCACATTTGAATATCTTGAGCGTTGGACTTTAAAAAAAGGAAAAGCTCCGAACTGTGTCGGAGCTTTTCTCGAAATATGAGATGATCTAAAGAACTAAGGGCTTCTTTTATTATACGCCGCAGTATTATTAAATTCGTCTCACAACAAGAAACCTGTGGACAACGAAAAGGCGAGTGTGCTACAACGGAACAATGATACTTTTTGATCTACCGAGTGCGGGCGGCGTTGTGGTGAACCCTGGCGGTGACATCGCGATCGTCAACCAAAACAACGATTCATGGTCGTTCCCGAAGGGCCACATCGAGCGCAGTGAAGACGCTCTCGCCGCCGCTCTCCGCGAGATCGAAGAAGAAACCGGCATCCCCCGTGAGGAACTCCACCTAGTCGACCTTCTCGGTTCTTACGACCGATCCACCCTCGCTCTCGGAGGACGCTTTCTTCCGACCGGTACGCAAATGAAGAACATCACGATGTTTCTCTTTACCACCGACCACGGCGGACCTCTCTCCCCCACCGACCCGGATAATCCCGAAGCGCGGTGGGTGCATCCCGCGGAAGTAGCCGACCTCCTCACCCATCCGCAAGACAAAGAATTTTTCACCGCCCTCGGCCCCCTAGATGCTATCTTGAGTGCGTCCATTCGTCGGCCGGTTTCATCTACCATTCATTCCATCGCTCAAAATTCTTAAAAAGCGATCTCGGCTTTTCTTTGCGCAAAGCCGCAAAAAGCCTTATTTCTTGGGCCCAATAAACATCGCCTCCTCTCCGGCCCTCGCGCACCCCCGAGGGGTTGACAAATCCACAAAAGGTATATAATTAGGATAGTTTCTTCACCGCAACTTCAGCTCAAGGAAAGGAGCGAAAAATGACGACCTTCGACGTCTTCGATGATGCTGCTCCCCGCTCATTGCCGGTAGCAGAAGTTCCCCACACCCCCGCAGCTTGGTCTCAACTCAAGATCGAGGCGGAATACGCGCTCATCAACCAGCTACTCTCGCAGATCACCCCTCTTTACGGAGACGATCTCTTCTGCGACTGGATCACCCGCTTCGCCCGCCCGTTCGGCCGACTCTTTGCGCTCCTCCAGAAGCAAAACCCTGCTCTCTTGGCGAGCTACGTCGCCGCTCTCCTGAACGACGACCCTGAAGATGACGTGCTCGTGCTCCAAGAATGGAGCGCGTACTGCGATCGGATCATCCACTGACCCAACGTGTCCCATACACGTTCAAGCCCCGCACTGCGGGGCTTGTTTCTTGCTAGCTCAAACAAGGAGAATTATTTCGCCTTATAACCGAGCGCCTCGATCTCTTTTACGATCGCCTCCTTGGACGTCTTTGCGTCGTCATATTCCCAATCGCCGTTCTTGGCGTCATAGGAGACGAAGACCTTCGACACACCGTCGACGCCCTCCGTCACCATTTGAATGCCCGTCGCGCATGCGCCGCAGTGCATTCCCTCGATGTCCATGTGTAGTTTTTGTATCGCCATTTGAGTCAGCAAGTAGTAGCTAGTAAGTAGTAAGTAGTATAACTCAAACATCATCCGAAAATCAAAAAGCACATTGCCTTCTAGCGGTAGGCGTCTTTGCGGTGAAGAACACGAAAGACGGTGATCGCGTGTCCTTTTATTTCGAATAATATTCTGTATTCTCCGACACGGAGACGATACCCTGTGAGTGGATCTTCCAATTTTCGCACATTGCCTGTTCGGATCGAAAAAGAATAGAGCGGAAAAAGAGCACGGACGATACGTTCTCGAACGGTCGGGTCGAGTCCGTCCAATTCTTTTCTTGCGCGGGGCGAGAACTCAACGTGATATTCCATACTTTTTCATGAGCACCTCAAGAGGAATGCCCTTCTTTCCACGATTCTCTTTTATTGCATCGCGCAAAAGCCGTGAATCAACGGCGTCTTCATAAGTCTCGATGAGACGGTTATAAAAAGCGGCGTCAACAACCACACGCGCATCACCGTGTGCACCGGCGACAATAACAGGCTTATGCTTTGCCGTCCGCATATACTTCGCAAGCGAATTGCGAAATTCGCCGATCCCGATCTGTTCTTGGACTTTTTCGATATGTTTTTTCATGTACATAATTATAGACATAATTATGTACACGTCAACCCTGTAGTAGAACATTGCGCCGCAGAACCCCACCTTGCATAAAGATCAAAAAGCTCGATGTTTACAAGGCTTTCCTTCGGGACATGGCGCAATGTTTCACTACGGGGTCAAGCCCTTCAAGAATTTTGCTTATACTTTCTCGGAGGTGGCATACCAAGAGAGACGATTAGGATGGCGCCCTATCGAAACAATACCGGCCAACCTCATGAAAACATCCGGCGGTGTCGGCACCGCTTACTTTTCCGCCGGAGGGAGTACGATCGTCGTCGGTATCAAGGAATAATTCATGCGTGACCGTATTATATTCAGTCTTATCAAGTTCAAGCGACACACCAAGGAAATAACTCGGGCAAAGTGCTCGTGTGCATGGTGTTTTGTCGTCTTCCTCCAGCGGAAGATACGCGTATGGTTTATTATCCTTTGGATCTATAGGATACAGCGGGTATTTTTTGTCAGAATCAGAAAGATTGTCGAGGATTACTCCAAGAGACGCAGGGTAGCCATCCCGCGTCCCAGCCTTCTGGTGACTATCATAATACAACTCAAGCTCGAGCTGGAGTCGACCAAGATGAGCATCACGCATGGCATCGCGTGCCAACATCTCCTGAAGTGCTTTTTCCTTCGGAGTCATCTTGCCCTTCTCTAGTTCCAGCCGAGTAGACATGTCAGGCCCATACAGGTCCACCTTTTTTGTCTCCGCGTTTTCTTTCCCCGCATCCTTGTATATCCCAACAAACGTCTGACTGAAGAACTCCGGGTATGCGGCGAAGGCACCTCCGCCAAGGGCAAGAATCCCCACAAAAATGAAGAGAGCGAGGGTGAGTAGATTCTTGGTTGTACGCTTCGCTGAGGTCACTTGAAGAGCGTCCTCATTAAAAGCGGCCCATGACCCACCGGAGGTTGAAGGAGGTGGGATCGGTGGGGATGGGGGTACGGGCACTTTATCCACCCCGGAAAACACCTGTTCAATGACATCGTCAGACCATCCTTGTGTGCGGAGAGTCGATCTTATAACATCGGCCCCTTGCCCGCTCCCAAGCATCTTTCGCACATAGTTTTGAATTTCTTCGTTTGGCATAGATTTTCTGCTGAAGAGGATCATTCCCTATACTTTCTGTGCGGGGGCTGGAATAGCCGCGCCGCCACCAGCCCCTGCAACAGCCGCTTCTTCGACTTTCTTCGACTTCATGATCTGCTTCTCAATGGGGGGAACGTAGCGCTTGAGGGTCATGGAGTTGAGAACAACCGAGATAGAGCTGAACGCCATGGCAAATCCGGCGATCTCGGGGCGCAGTGTTGCCTGGGAGAAACTCTTGAACGCGTTGCCAAAGCTTCCCATGTTATTCGCGGTCCAGATCACCCACGGTGCCGCCTGTCCTTCTGTTTGCGTAATAATGAGATGTGCTCCTGCGGCGACGGGAATAGCGACGACGTTGTAGAAGAAGGCCCAGAAAAGGTTCTGCCACACTTTCTTGATCGTCTTACTCGACAGCTGGATCGAGGTCGCAACATCGCGAAGGTCGTCCTTCACGAGGATGATCTCACCTGTTTCCAGGGCAACATCCGTACCGGAACCGATGGCAATACCGAGGTCACTCTGAGCAAGGGCGGGCGAATCGTTGATACCGTCACCGACCATCGCAACCTTCTTCCCTTCCGCCTGGAGTTTCTTGATATTCTCCGCTTTATCCTGCGGCAAGACCTCGGCAAGGAAGCGATCGATGCCGACCTGCTTTGCGATAGCGGCGGCGGTACGCGGATTGTCTCCCGTGATCATGATGATCTCTTTGCCCATGCGCTTCAATTCCGCAATTGCTTCTTTGGCGTAAGGCTTGAGCGCGTCCGCCATGGCGATGAGTGCGGTCAATTTTCCGTCGACGACCATGAAGACGGTCGTCTTTGCTTCTTCCTGGAGGCGTGTGACGATCGCGGTGTGCGCGGTCGTGTCGATATGGAGATCATCCATATACTTCTGGTTGCCGATGGACACCTCCTTGCCGTCGATCTTGGCGCGGAGTCCCTTTCCGGCGACCGCCGTGAAATCCTGCGGCTCAATGAGCTCGCGGCCACCTGCCGCGGCATTCTCCTTACCCTTTTCAACAACGGCACGTGCAAGCGGATGCTCTGATCCGCGTTCCAGTGAGCCGGCGAGGAAGACGGCTTCTTCTTTTGAAACGGCCGTCGACACCATTTCCATGTCGGTCACGACAGGCTTGCCGATCGTGAGTGTTCCTGTTTTGTCGAAAGCGACTGCGGTGACACGATAGGCTTTTTCAAGCGCCGCACCACCCTTCAGAATTATCCCGAATTTCGCCGCGCGGCCGATACCGACCACAAGCGCGGTCGGAGTCGCAAGACCCATGGCGCACGGACAGGAGATGACGAGAACTGCGATCATCTTGGTGAGCGCCGCACGGAACGGGAATTCACCGATGAAGTACCAACCGACGAACGTGAGCACCGAGAGAACAACAACAGTCGGAACGAAATATTCACTGATCTGATCGACGAGATCTTGGATCGGGGCTTTGCGCGCCTGCGCCTCCTCGACCATGCGAATGATCTGATAGAGCAGTGTGTCCTTGCCGATCTTCTCGGCCTTCACCTTGAGAAGGCCTTCTTGATTGATCGTGGCCCCAATAACAGGGTCACCGATGGTCTTTGAGACGGGATAGGATTCACCCGTGACTACCTTTTCGTCGAGGTGTGACTTCCCTTCCACGATGACACCGTCGACGGGCATTTTCTCGCCGGGACGGACAACAAGAATATCGTTGACCGCAAGCTGTCCGATAGGGATGGTCACTTCCTGTCCGTCACGAATAACGTGCGCCTCCTTCGCTTCGAGCTTCATGAGCTCCTTGATCGCCGCGGATGCACGCCCCTTCGCCACTTGCTCGACATAGCGACCAAGGAGAATGAACGTCATCAGTGCCGCGGACGACTCCCAGAACGGGTGGTCAATATTGAAGAAAAGGAATCCGAGCGTCGAGTAGAGAAAGGCCGCTGTGGTTCCCAGGACGACGAGCACGTCCATGTTCGCGCTTCCGACGCGCACTGACGTGAACGCATTGCGGTAAAATGGCCAGCCGATCACGAACTGAATCGGCACCGAAAGGACAAAATAGATCCAGTTGAGATCGATGCGGATCGGCGGATTCAAGGGATCGATACCGAAGAGCTCGGTCATGAACTTGATCGGCTGAGCGACGATCCAGAAAAAGTATTGGATACCGTAGGTAATGTGGCCGGTGACACCCGGATCTTTGACTGTCGGTATCGCCAGGTTCATGAAATCGAAAAGCTCATGCACATGCGTCATGTTGAACATGTGGATCGCCATGTAGTACAGGACGATCGGCAGAGACAAAATGAAGGCACCCCAGAAGCGTCGTTTCGCTTCTTCAATGCGGCGTGCGTCCTTCTCCTCCTCTTCTTCGAGCGTGGCGGCCTCTTCGTCCGGGCGGATGATGTCGTAACCGAGCTGGTTCACGAACTTATCGATCGCCTCGAGCGTGATCTGCGCTTCGTCGTATTCGATCGCCGTCTTTTCGGCTCCATATGACGTGGAGACGGAAAGAACGCCGGGCTGTTTCTTGACGAGCTTGTCGATCAAGATCGAGCACGATGCACAGTGCATGCCTTTTACTTTTAGTACTACCTTTTTCATGGATTTTGATGCTCAGTTCGCAAATACTTCGCTATATTAAATTTTGAGTAAAGATCTATTTGTTCACCGTGGGGGCGACGCCGGGGAGCGGGGGTGAATCGGGAGATGTCGGAGTCATAGGCGAGCCGAGGGAGTTTATGCACTGACGATCGCCGAGAGTCTTGTGGACACAGAGAGTGCCAACCTGCTGGAAGTGGCCGCGCGATTGTCCCACATAGGGTCCTGATTCGGCGACACCGTCCCCGCAGGAGACGGAGCAATAGAATTGAAAATCGCCGGACTTGATCGCCACAAAGGGCGGAATATCGAGTGTTGCACGTGCGGGAATGCGCTGAGAGACGCCGTATGCATCGATACCGACACCGTGGTCGTAGTCATCCTCATTCACGAATTTCATTTTTAGCGTGTCGCCCTGAGCGACGTCGATCGTTTCGGGGACAAAGGCCCAACCATTTTTCGGAATGGTAACGGTGATCTCGCGGACGATCCCGGTATCCACACGGGCCGTTCCGGCGACAACTTTATAAACGACACCGCCGCCGATGAGGACGAAGAGACCAATGATAAGTATGACAAACTTGTTCATAAGCTAAGTGATTGGGGATGAGAAAGTAGGTTTGATAAATAAAATTTCTAATTACTAATTACTAATTTCTAAATAAATTCAGAATTGCATCTATTTAGGAATTAGAAATTAGATATTAGGAATTGGGCTTCTTGGGTACCTGCAGGAATCGCCACATGAAGTAAGAAAGTGCTGATGTAATGAGTAGTGCGACAAGAAGAAGTGCCCACCATTGCGGGGAAAACGCCTTTAAAAGAGCAGAGGCTCCGAGGGCATGTCCCGATGCGTCAACGTGTCCGTCGTCGACACCACCATGCGCGGAGGCAATAGTTACCAGTTGCCAGTTGCCGGTTGCCAGTAAGAAAAAGAACGATGAGCGCACGCACTTTTTAATGAGACTTTTATTTGAGTGAAACATGATGGTGGGATTGTTTACCTGGAAACTGGAAACTAATAACTGGCAACTAGTGAGAGTGCGGCATGGACTCATCGACGACAGCGGTGGCGGGCGCGGGACTTGTTCCTCCGAGTGTCTTTATCGCATCGCCGACGGGTGTCATACTGACCGGATGTGTATGGGTATGGGCCTCTTGTGACTTGATATTCACGAACCACATGGGAAGGAAGATGGCGAAGGTTGAGATGAGGAAGAGTGCAATGAAAATATATTTTCCGCGGCGCATGCGGAGAACCTCTTCTTCATATGCCTGATCCTTCGGATCGCGCATGCCGCTTTCAACCCCGTACCGTACGCTCTCTTCGTAAATGCGACGTTCTTTCTCAAGGGAGTCGAGCTGAATTTCTATTTCTTTCAAACGCGCACCCTGATCACCGTCCGGCAAGTGGAGCATGACCTCCATGTTGCGCCGCTCGGCCTCGAGTTTGCCGGCCTTGTCCTCCAATCTCTTCACCTCAAGCGCCGGGGAGTGAAGCACGCGCTTCTTTTCACGACGGTAGTACAGCCAGAGCGGAAGGACCCAGAGGAAGACGATGAACCAGTTCCCCCACCAAAGCGGCTGGCCGAAGATCCCGACGCCGGTTTGGAGACCGTGCACGTGCGCGACCGAAGTGCCGAGCTGGCTATTAAGTTGCGAGTTGAACCACTCCTCCTGGGTTACCATTTCCAGTAAGTTATGCTGACCGGAGTTGACCCACCAGTTGTGGGTGAAAGTACCGAGCGTCAAAATGAACCCGGCGACGAACACCATCGCCCATCCCGTCGCGCGCTCGATGCGCTCCTTGTGCGCCATGAGCCAGTTGAGTCCGCTGACGCCGAGCACGGCCAGGAGCGAGAGGAAAATGAGCGGAAGCACACGACCGATCGCGTGCACAAGGAAAAGGAGCCACCCGTACATGATGTTACCCGACGATGCGATCTCAATAAGAAGAAGCGGCGTCGCGGGATGCGGGCATCCCACGCCAACATTGCCGAGAAAGAGTCCGAGGAGAAAGGCCTTAAGAAAATCCTTGCGCTTCTGAATGAAATCCGGCGCACTTCCCGTATAGCTCGGCATGTGGAACTTGAGGAGTCCGATCTCTGCCAGGGCAAATGTGTATGCGAAGATCCCCGCGAAGAAGTACACCCAGTTCTTCACGTCCTCCCCCCCCGCGCC
>OBEQ010683326.1_pt1 | contig 12108 bp, 8 predicted proteins | sample 1670901 | NCBI WGS metagenome assembly OBEQ01 (sample SAMEA104232315, study PRJEB22302) | groundwater metagenome | biome: forest; feature: aquifer; material: groundwater | place: USA | collected 2011-08-07 | depth 5.4 m | reverse complement strand
CAGATCGGCCGCATCCTGAAGATCAACGGCCTGTCGGTGATCACCGACGATGTGGTCGAGGCGGCGCGGAGTACGCTTGTCATCGGCGCCACATAGCGCTGGAGAAAGACCGCCACTTATCTCTCAAGGTCACAATCAGCGGCGGCACATTCCTGTCGTGCCCGGCCCGGCCATGCGATACAGTCGCCCGCATGACCGCCGCTGATTTTACCCCCAGGGAACGAGATTTGATCCGCCGCGAATTTGCGTACTGCTGCGGCGCGGCGCGTTCAATCCAGGAGGGGATTCTGGTCAGGCGCTGGGTGACCGGGCCGCGCAAAGGCCAACCGAAGCCGGTCGCCGCGGTGCAAAGCATGCTCGACCGCGCCTTGCTGGTGTTGCAGGACGAGGGCGCCTATTGGCTGAGAGCCCGGTTTACGCCGGAGGGCATCGCAGCGCTGCGGCGCATGGCGGCCGACAAGCGTACCTTGCGCCCCGACGATTACGCCACGCTGCTCCAGGACTTGCAGGACTTGGCGGAGTGAACCCCGGAGTGGGTGATCTCCGCCGTCGTCAGTGCGCCCTCCCGTCGTCGAACACCGCATCCAGCGTCGGCGCATCGAGCACGCGATCGAGCCATTGGTCCAGCGCCTCAATGCTGGCGGCAGACACCCGCTGCTGTATCGCCTCGGGCACCGATCCAAAACGGCGGCCAAGCAGGCGCAGCAGCGTCTTGGCTTGCCCTTCGCGGAGGCCTTCGCGGAGCCCCTCCGCCTTGCCCAGAGTCATGCCCTCGGCCTTCCACTGCTCCGCGGCAATCGACATGATCCGATCCTCCTGTCCCGGTACGATTTCGGTCAGCATCTCGCGCAGCACCTGCGCCTCCACCTCGTTGGGCTCCGCCAGCATATAGCACACCAGCGTCACCAGATCGTCCAGCCCCAAGGCCAGTGCCGCCCGGCCCAGCGTCAGCAGCGTCTCGCGCAGATCGCCGTCCCGTGATCCATATTTCAGAATCAGGAAGCCAGTGCGCAACACCTCGTTGCGCGACAGGTCGACATCGTCGATCCGCCCCAGGTCGACCAAAGCATAGCGAAAATCCGCCAGATAGGGGCGCAATTTGTCGTCGGCGTCGACCGCCTCGGCCAGCGTCGGCGGCACCCGCCACGGCGCCTTGCCATGATAGACGACCATCGACAGGGCCGTCGGCAGCGGCAGCGGCTGCAGGCGGCCATCGGTGTCCCGGCCGGCGGTGGTGTCCCACCATTCGAGGATGCGGGTCTTGTAGCCGAGGAGTTGCAGAGCGACGCTGGATCAGGCGGCTGGACATCGGCGACAATCATCTCAAGGGTAGAACGGCGGGATGAACCTCTGGTTGTGCCGATGACATATCATATCCAGGGCGCGGACGCCATCGACCGAACTGGCCGGCCGCGGTTGGGCAGTTTTCGGCGCCAGACAGCGTGTTGCACGGGGCGTTGGTGCATAAATCAGCGGTTTGGGCTGTCGCAGGGCGGGCGTGGCGGGTAATAGGGGCAGCTCCTTTGCCCCGCCTACCAAAGCCAACAAGACGCGCCGCCATAAGATCCCCAAGGCCCGCTACCGGGTCGAGAACTGGCCGGCCTACGACGCCGCCCTTCGCGAACGGGGCAGCTTGACGGTGTGGGTCACGCCGGAGGTGATCGCGGCCTGGCATCCGCCGCGCCGTGGCCGGCGCGGCCGGCCACGGCTGTACTCGAACGTGGCGGTCGAAACCGCGGTGATGCTGCGGCTGGCCTTTGGCCGGCCGGGGCGCCAGACCGAGGGGCTGCTGCGCTCGGTCGCCGGGTTGCTTGGTCTGGAACTCGGCGTCCCCGACTACACGACGCTGTCGCGCCGCAGCGCCGCCCTGTCCCTGGCCGCCGCCCTGGCCAAGGCTGAAGGGCCGGTGCACATGCTGATCGACAGCACCGGGCTCAAGCTGTTCGGTGCCGACGAGTGGCACACCGACAAGCATGGCGGGCGGGACCGCAGAACCTGGCGTAAGCTTCACTTGGCGGTCGATGCCGAGAGCGGCGAGATCCTGGCCGCGGCGTTGACCGGCACCGAGGCGGGCGACGCCTCCCTGGTCGGGCCGCTGCTCGACCAAGACGGCTCGCTCGCCTCAATGACCGCCGACGGCGCCTATGACGGCGAGCCGGTCTACAGGGCTGTCGCCGCCCGCGCCCCCGGGGCCGCGGTCATCATCCCGCCGCGCTCCACCGCCAAGCCCAGCGCTTCGGCCGAGAGCGATCCCACGCCCCGCGACCGTCATCTCCAGACCATCGCGGAGAAGGGCCGTCTGGGTTGGCAGAAGGCGACCAGCTACGGCCGCCGCGCCTTGGTCGAATCGGTTTTGCCGCGTAGCGGCTGATGGAGTTGGAGGTCGAGGCGCTGACCGGCGCCGGCCACGGCGAGCGCAATCCCGAACAGCGCCTGACCCACCGCAACGGCGACCGCGAGCGTGACTGGGAGACCGGGCCGAAACGGATCGACTTTTGCACGCTGTCGCACACAGTGAACGCGCGACCACTTGATCGCAGCAAGAATGTGTGCAACCGTGTGGAGGTGCGGCGCAATAAGGTAGAAAAGCTATGAAGTGGTCGACGCGCTACCGCGCGTATTGCGTCGGCTAACGGATTCTGGGAGGGAAAGAGCATGACAGCCATCGTCAAGGCGTCCCAAATGCGGGTAGGCGACGTTCTGCTTTATCGCGGCCGGTCTTTGTTTTCTTCGCTGATCATGGCGTTCGATGGGGGGGAATACAGTCATTCGGCCATCTACAACGGTCAGGAAGTCGTCGAGGCGGTCGGCGAAGGGGTGGTCCACCGCGGCATCGCGGTGTCCGTGGCCGGCGCAGACTATGTCGACGTTTTCCGCTTTCGCAGCGCTACCAACGTGACCTTGGGGGATCCAAGACTTCCGGCAGATCCGGTGCATGACAGGATCAAGCATTTCTCCGACAACGCGGCCCAATACGCCTACGAGCAGATTTTACTTCTCGCCCTGCTGGTCACCACGCGGCGCATTCCGGTGGCGGGAATCATCATCCGCCCGATCCTAGATCACGCGGCCGACCTTTTGAACCGCCTGATGGACCTCGGCCGCGAGCCGATGATCTGTTCCGAACTGGTCTACCGGTGCTTCGCCGAAGCCGGACCCCAGTACCTGCCCCAGATCGTTGGGGCTGCCGCGATGCGCGCCAGCGCCGTTCTCGATGAGGCGGTCACGCCCGCCACCGGCGGGGACGAACTGACCGCCGTGCAGTCCGAAGCCTTCCTGCGAACCTACCTTCTGGCGAAGGAGCACTATCTGACGGAGGCTGCCTCCGGCGCGGCTGGCTTTGCGCCGGTCGCCGATTTCGTCACGCCCCGCGACCTTCAATTCTGTCCCAATCTCGTGAAGATCGGCCGGCTGTCCGTCTGATCGCGGCACCGACCTGGAACAGGTGGTAGATCCAGATTCAGCACCAGGAGGGCCAATCAATGATGGGGCGGTTATTCGGATTGGTGATGGCCGTGCTGTTGCTGCCGGCTGTCGCCGGCGGCAAGGCGGCCTTGGCGCAGGCCGGGTTCGGCGACGACCGGGTGATGCTGCAAGGTTTTTATTGGGAATCCTTCCGGCACGGCCATCCCGACCGTTTCCCGCAGTTCGGGGACAAGCCCTGGTACCGCATCGTTCACGAGCAGGCGGCGGCCATTCGCGAGGGCCGCTTCGATCTGGTCTGGCTGCCGCCGCCGTCGCTGGCGGCGGTGCCGCCCGCTCTCAGCGCCGGTTACAATCCCAAGGAATACTTCACCCTGGACAACAGCTACGGCAGCTCTGCCGAGCATCGCGACATGCTGACCGCCTTGCTGTCCCAGGGCATCGAGCCGGTGGCCGACATCGTCATCAATCATCGGGACGGTTACGCCAAGTGGGCCGACTTTCGAAATCCCTCCTGGGGCGCGTGGGCGATCACCCGCGACGATAGCGCCTTCACCAACGCGAACTCGGAACTGGTGGGTACGTCCGTGGCCGACCGCGGCGCGCCGGAGGAGCCGGTGCACTACGACACCGACGTCCAGACCTCGTTCGACTACGACGGCTACCGCGACCTTGATCACACCGACATCCGGGTCCGGCGTGACATCGTGCGCTACATGTTGCAGTTGAAAAGCGCTGGCTATCGCGGTTGGCGCTACGACATGGTGCATGGCTACCATGCCCGGTGGATCGCCCTGTACAACCGCGCAACGCATCCGACCTTCTCGGTCGGCGAATACGACTGGAGTCGGCACGGGGCACAGCGCGGTTGGATGTGGCACAGCGCCACCGAAGCCAACCGCCTGGAAACCGCAAGCAGCGTCTTCGACTTCGCGCCCTTTTGGACGCTCAAGGACAATATCGGCCGCTATGACGCCTGGTACGGCGGGGGGCGCGGACTGGGCAAGCTCGGCGACACCACCGACGGCCATCCGTGGCGAAACCGGGCGGTGACCTTCATTCAGAACCACGATACCGGCCGGCGCACCCTGGAAGATGGAACGCCCGAGCAGCACCATGACAAGGACGACTTTACCGATACTTGGCAAATCGAGCAGGCCTACGCCTACATCCTGACCCATCCGGGCGTGCCGACCGTGTTCTGGAAGCACTATTTCGACCGTGGGGAAACGCTGCGTGAGCGCATCCGGGCCATGATCAACGCCCGCAAGGTCGCCGGCGTCCATGCCGGCAGCGAGTTGCACACGCAGGACAACGCCAGGGCGAACGGGGTATACGCCGCCCGCGTCGACGGTCGCCACGGCACGCTGTATGTCCGCGTCGGCGGCGATGACGCCAAATGGCAACCACAGCACTCCGGCTACGCCGACTACCGCGAATACGCCGCCGGTGACGGCTGGAAAGTGTGGGTGGGCCTGCCGGGCAATCCGGAGACGCGCCAAGCGCCGCTTGCCGCGCCCCTGCCGGTGCCGAGCTATCAGGATCCGGCGGACATCGCAGTGGCGGACGAGCAGCTGAAATAGGGGGCAGCCAGTCGGAGTGTCCAGACGGTGTGGGACGACGATACGGTAACCGAGGCGATCGCCAATCACCCGCTCGAGGCGGCGGACGCCCTTGCCGCGATTCAGCTCGGCAGGCAGGGCGGCATCCTCAAGCCGGAGGGGTTGAAGTGCGCCGCGGACGCCGTCGATGAACCCGTCGTCGCCAAGTTCTGGACAACCATGCTGAAGGCACGCAGCCTGCTGCCCGATTTCGTCCTGGCCCTGCAGGCGCGCGGCGTCCAGATCGAACGCGTCAGACTGCCCTCCTACGACGCAACGCATTGGCAGCCGGGAGCGTTAGAGGCCTTCATGGCAAGGGCCTCCCTGTTCCGCTGCCAGATCCTGGCCAACAGTCAGGTGTGCGGGTCGGGGATCCTGGCGGGACCGGGTTCGGTGCTCACCGCGTGGCACGTCATTGCCGTGGCGCCCCCCGACAAGCCGCAGGAGCCGGCACCGCAGATCGAAGTGCTCCTGGCGAATGGCAAGCGCATCGGGGCGGCGCTCCGCTACAGCTCGTTCTGCGGGGACGTTGAATACGCCCACCAGATGCCTGTTTCGGACGAGGAGATCCAAGGCCGCAACGACCTTGCGCTGCTGGCGCTGCGGGAGCCTGCGGGTCTGCATCTGAGCTTTGCCGCTTTGCCCCCGGAACCGTGCGAATGCCGCGACAACAGCGCATTCCTGCTGGTCCATTATCCGGAAGGCCGGTACAGGGGCCATGTGTTCGGCAAGCTGATGCAAATCCGGGATCTCACGGGGCGCTGGCGTCACGACATTCTCGATACCGCGTCTGGTTCGTCGGGCGGCGGCTGCTTCGACACCCGGTTTCAGCTTGCGGGCCTGCATCAGGGGCGCCACCCGGAGAGCGGCGGCCGGCTGGTTCCGGCGGGCCGCTTCGGGAAGGAGGTCCGCGAACACCTCGCCCGGGACGAAATCCCCGACAGCGTCTGGTCGCTCGACGGTACGCCGACCGGCGAGTTGGTGATCGGCCGGGAAGCCTTCTTCTTTGCCTATGCTGCGGCGATGCGCGGCGCCAAGCGGGTGCGCGGGCTGTGGGTGCAGCGGACCGACGCCCGCAACGACGTCTCGGGCCTTCCGTTCTCCCGCAGATTGCTCGACCGGATGGTGGCCCGCAGCCCGGCCACCCGCCTGGTCGTCATCGAGTTCAACGAACTGGTGCGCGATTTGCCGGACGAGATCGCCCGCCGGGTCGCGGCGGCCGGAGTTCCTGTGGCGCCGGTAGCCCCGCTCGACGGCGTCGCGGCGGCGCACGCCGAACTCGAGGCGGTCGTTGCCGACCGCAGCCGACGGTTGGCGACGGCCATCGACACCGCGGTAAGGGAGGCGGGCCTGCGCCTTTGGCTGTTCTTCGACCACCCCAAGATCGTCTTCGGGGACGCACACCGCTGGGCGCTGACGGCCTTTATCGACCAGGCGCTCAAGGAGGACGGCCTGCGCCTGGCGATCGCCGGCTACGAGGCCATGCAGTTGCCGGGGACGACCTTCCAAAACCCCGACGAAGCGGCGGGTGACGGCATGCCAGGCCTCCTCGTCGAGTACCTTGCCGGCTTTACCCGACTGGACGTTCAAAACCTGATCCGCAGTGCGGTCAAGGACTTTGGGCGCGGCATCAGCGATGAACGCGTGCAAGAACTGGTGGACGACGCCGTCGCCGGCCTGACCGCGACCACGGGCGTGTTTTATGAGTCCTGGATGGCCGCGGAAGTGGGAAAGCGGCTCCAGCCGAAGTTACGTGAACTCCAGGACAAGGCCATGGCGTCATGATTGATGTGCCTGACGCCCTTCTCGAGCCTCTGAAGCAGGCGCGGCGCTATGCGGCACTGTCGGGGGCGTTCGAGCCGGTCAGGGCGCTGCCCAGTGATCTGAAGCATCCGGAGGATATCGCCGTCGTGGCCTCGCTGCTGGCCGCCGCGTGCGATACCAATCCGTCCGGTGGCCAGGATCGCTGGCTGATGCGGGTGCCGGAACGCCATCACGAGCTGAGACTGCTCGCCGAGGCGTCGAGCCTGGAAGCCGCCGTCGTGGGGCGCCGTACCCTAGGCACCGACCCGGTGACCGACGACCTGCATGCCGCTCTTCTCGACCGTTCACCCATGTCGCGCGACGACATCGAACGCGCCCTTGAGGTCGGCGGGCCGCGCGGGCTGCTGGAGCGGATGGTCGTGGTCCTCGACTGGGCCGGAGCCGCGGCCGCGGCGCGGAACCTCCTGCCGGCGGTGCGTTCGGCGATCGCCGTTCTGGACCAGCGCGACCGGTCGGAACAGTCGGCCGCCCGGGGGTTCGTCGGCCGCCTGTCCGAGCGCTCTCAGGTTGCCGACTGGCTGAAAGACCCGATGCGGGAGCCCCCCGTCACCTGTCTGTTGATCCAGGGAGCGCCGTCGATCGGCAAGTCCTCAATGCTGGCCGAGGCGGTTTTCGCATTCGAGCAAGGGCGCGCGCCGCTTCTCCTGCGCTTCGACTTCGACTGGGCCGGCCTCGATATACAGGATCAGCTCGGCTTCACCATGGAAGCCGCGCGTCAACTGGCGCAACAGCTCGGCAAGGATTCGCCAGAGCTGCTCGACGCCCGGCTCGCCGCTGCGGCCGTGACCGGCGGTTCGCAACCAAGCGCCTTCCGCAAGACGCAATTCCCCGCCGAATTGGCCAGGCAAATGGCGGATACGGTGGCGCGGAGCGGCCGATCCCTGCTGGTCGTCCTCGACACCCTCGAGGTCTTGCGTGGTCGGGGCGAAACACATCCAATTCGGCTGTTCGATTGGCTGGACTCGGTCGTTGGCGCGGGCTTGTACCCGCTTCGGGTCATCGCCGCCAGCCGAGGCAACGCACTCGATGTTTGTCCCGACCGGGTCGGCCACCACCTCGTCCTCGAGGGGCTGGGCGACGACGACGCACGTCAGCTGCTGCTCCGACTGGGCGTGCGCCCGGCCGACCATCGTGGCCTCATCGAGCTCTCCGGCGGAAATCCCTTGCGGCTGCGTCTCGGGGCCGAGATCGCCGCCGGCGGCGAGGCGAGCGCCCTGCTGCGGCGTAGGCGCAAGAAGGCTATTCAGACCGCCGTTCTGTATCGCTTCCTGCTTTCCCGCGTCAACGATAACGACATCAAAAAGGTCGTTAATCCCGGATTGATTGTTCGCCGGCTCAACACTGAGTTGCTGCATGACGTCGTGGCGCCGCAGTTGGGGTTGACGATCACGCGCGACCGCGCCGAAACCCTGATGCAGGCGCTGCAGTCCCTGGATTGGTTGGTCGAGCGGGATCCCGGCGCTCCGGGCTTCATCACGCACCGGCCGGACATGCGCCGCCTCTTGCTGCCGCTGCTCTACGGTGCGGCACCGAAACGCTGCGCGGCGATCAATGCCGCTGCGGCCCAGTGGTTCGGCGCGCGCGGCGAGCCCTGGTGCGAGACCGAAGCGCTGTACCATAGGCTGCAGCTGCTCCGCACGCGTCCGAGCCCGCCCGAGATCGGATGGGCTGCCGCTACCCGGATGAGCCAGGAAATGATAGAGGAACTGCCCCCGGCCGCGCGCGATCTCGTGCATGCGGTGCGCGGCGAGCGCTCCGACCAGTTCCGCCGCCAGACCTCGTTCCAGTCCAAGGAAGACGACCCCAAGCTGGGGTCTGAACTGCTTGCCGTCCTGCAGCGCCGCGACTGGCGGGAGGGCAAACACATGGTTGACCTCGCCCTGGCCTCCGGCACGCTCGCCCCGGCCTCGCCTGCGGCGGACGCGGTCGGGGCTTTTCTCTGGCGCACCGGTCAATGGCATCGCGCCCACCAGTTGCTGCGCGCGCGCGACCGTATCTTGCCGCAAGACGACGATCTGCCCAACCTGCCGCCTCCCGTCGCCCTGGCGCGGCTGGAAATGCGCGCGGAACTGAACCCGCAGAAGTTCCTCGGCGGAGACAAGGCGACGCTCGTCTCTGGCCTGTACTCGGCGGCAATCGCTTCGAGCGATGATGTCGCCCGTCATGGCGCCATCGCTTTCCTGCTGTCCGACCGTTCCCGACTGCTGGGACCCAGCATGAAGGAAATCGATCCGTTGGGGGCGGCGCGCGGCCTGTGGGCGCGGGACGGCGACAGGGCCGACCTCGTCAAGGCGCTGCAAATCGCGCAGGAGCGTTCCAGCGCGGCCTGGGCCATGGACGACGCCTTCCGCGAGGCGCCAAAGGCGCAGCGGCTCGGGTCGTTGACACCCTATGCCGTGGTGGCGGGCAACCTCGTCGCGACGACCGGCCGGTCCCCTCTGCTCGACCATTGCCGGGCGGTATTGCACGGCCTAGCGGCCGGCGACCAGGCGGCGGCCGACATCGATCCCATCACCCGCATTACCGGGCTTGGCCTATTCGCGGAATGGGCCGGCGCGGCCGCCTTCGTCAGCCGCGATCCGGATCTCCGGCTGATCGGCCTTGCCGCCGAACGGTGGCGGAGAACCATGGCCGGCCATTGGAGCTATGGCCGGGCTCCGTCCGACTGGGTCCGTCAAAACCCGGACACCACCACCGGCCACCGCCTCGCCCGGTTGTTGTCACAGTCAGACCCGGTGGCGGCCGCCATCCGCGACCTCGCACTATGGTCCGCCGGCAACGGCGCAGCATTTCTGGAGCAGTTGGAACACCGATGGAGGGCGACCCTTGCCGGCGCTCCGCGCGCGGGACGGACGGGAGCCTACGACATTACCCGACACCTGGTGATGAGTGACGTGCCCAGCGCCTTCATCGCCCCATTGACCACAATCATCGTTACTCGCCACGCCACTACGGATCGGTGGGTGAGGGCCGCTGACAAGCCGACCGGCGCATCAGCACACAAAAGGCAGAGGGAGGTTGACATGAAGGACTTTAGTGAGGACCGAGAGGCAAGACTGAATAATCTTCGGGGTCGCATCACCCCGGAACTGCGGGAGCGGATCTGGAAAGCCGTCAACGCCGGAACGCTGCCGCGCCCCATCCTGGCGGCCTTGTCCCGCTCCGCCTTGTCGACGTTGGCGGCCGACAAGGCGCCGTTGGAAAGCGCGTTGCCGATCGCCGCATTGGAAGGCATCGTGCAGCGCTTCGGACGGCCACCGCTGCTGGTACGCAACGACAAGGTCGAGCTTGAGGAACTTACGGACTTCCCCGCTGACACAGGCGCCAAAATCAAGGGGGTGGAACGCTTCGTTCCGTCCGTGGGACGTATTGAGTTCGTCAATTTCGACATGAGCTGGGGCGGCACGGGCTGGGTTATCGACCAGAGCAAAGGAAAATGGCTGGTCGTCACCAATCGCCATGTGGCGAAGCTGGTGGCCCGCCGCAGGCAGGACGGAAGCGGCTCGTTCAATCGTAATGCAAGCGGCGCTCCTTACGGCGCCAAGATCGATTTCGGCGAGGAGGTGGACAGCCCCCTCAACAACAACAACCGCACCGCCCCCATCGGCGCGATCGAATACCTGGCCGATGATCTGTCGGCCGACGTCGCGCTTCTGCGCATCGGCAATGCGCCGTTCCCCATACCCTCGCCGCTCGACCTCGAGGAACGCCTGGCGGTAGAGGGTGAGCTGGTGGCGCTGGTCGGCTATCCCGCCCACGATCCCCGTTACGACGCCGACGACCAGGCTCGTTACTTCCGCGACCTCTACGAGGTCAAGCGCTTCGCACCTGGCAAGATCATGCAGAACGCCGGCGACGCCGCCATGATGACCCACGACTGCACCAGCCTGGGCGGCAATTCCGGATCGCCGGTCATCAGCCTGGAGAACGGACGCGTTCTCGGGCTGCATTTTACGGGCCGGTTCGGCAAGGGCAACGGCGCGGTCGGCGCTGCGACGCTGCGCAAGCTCCTCAATGGCGAGCGGCCGGTCTTTGTCAGCATCCGTTCCCAGATCGAAGAGAAGCCCGACCGCCACCACGACGCAAAATTTTTCGAGGGCCGCAAGGGGTTCGACACGAAATCCCTCAAGGACGGTCAGGTGGCGACGCCGTGGCCGGGCCTGCCGGAGCGGTTCGCCAGAGGACTGGCCAGTCCCAGCGACCAGCCTGTCGAGCCGAATGAACTTCGGTACATGCATTTCGGCGTGAAGTATTCGGGAGAATACAAGCTGCCCCTGCTCACGGCGGTCAACATCGACGGTGAGCGGGCCGTGCGCATCAAGCGCGGCGACGACCAATGGTTCAGCGACGGCCGCATACCGCGCGATATTCAGCTTGGCGCCCAGAACTATGCCAACGATAGGATCGACCGCGGCCACATGGTCCGGCGGGAGGATCCCAATTGGGCGCCTGCGGGAAGCCCGAATGACGCGAGCGTGGCAAACTTCGACACGTTCCATTACGTCAATGCTGCACCGCAGCATTCCGAACTGAACCAGGGTAAGACCCTCTGGCAGGGATTGGAGAACTATATCCTGGACAGCGTGCGGACCCACGGGCTCCGGGCCTGCGTGTTCACAGGCCCGGTGTTGCGCGACGACAAGGAAGACGAGACGACGATCGACGGGGCCATCGTCCCGGCGGAGTTCTGGAAGGTGGTGGCGACCCTCGACGAGGCCGACCAACGGCTGCATGCCACGGCCTACCTGTTGAGCCAAGGGCAGCTGATTCGGAAATTGAACGAGGAGCGCGGCCGGCGCGAGAGCCTGGAGGGCTTCACACTGGGCGGCTATCGCACCTTCCAGCTGTCCATCGCCGACCTGGAAGCGGCGACCGGCTACGATTTCGCGGCCTATCGCGATGCCGATCCGCTGAACCGGCACGAGGCGGCAAAAGAGGCCCGGGCGTCGGGGGAACCGGTCTTCATGCCGCTTGACAGCTTGGCCGACATCCGGCTCTGAGCACGACGGACGTCGCCCGCGGGAGAACCTGCGGGCGACGATCCCACAATGCACAGATGCTAGGGCGTGTCGTCAGTTCTGGGATTCCCAAAACCCGAAATGAATGGTTCATAGGGGGGCGGCAAGACGGAGGGCCGACCGATGGAACGTCATGCGCTACGGGATGACCAATGGGAGCGGATCAAGGAGTTTCTCCCTGGACGCGTGGGCCACGTTGGCGGTACGGCGGCAGACAACCGGCTATTTGTGGAAGCCGTGCT
>OBEQ012271257.1_pt1 | contig 12110 bp, 10 predicted proteins | sample 1670901 | NCBI WGS metagenome assembly OBEQ01 (sample SAMEA104232315, study PRJEB22302) | groundwater metagenome | biome: forest; feature: aquifer; material: groundwater | place: USA | collected 2011-08-07 | depth 5.4 m | reverse complement strand
CGCTCGCCGACGACGTTCCCTGGCCCAAGCACATCGACGTGATCGCCACCAACCCTCCGTTTGCGGGCGAGGTCCGCCGCGCTGGCTTCGAGGTGCCGCGCCTCGTGCGACGCGCGGAGCGCGACGCGATGTTTCTCGAGCGCGCGGTGACCTTGCTCCGTCCCGGTGGTCGGCTCGCCATCGTGCTGCCGCACGGAAAAGTCGGCGCTCCCGCGTGGTCGCCGCTTCGCAAATGGCTCATCGATCGCGCTCGGGTTTACGCCGTCGTGAGCCTGCCGCGCGAGACGTTCATGCCGTACACCTCGCAGCGCACCGTCCTTCTCGTGGCGAAGAAGCGCATGCGCGGCCTGGCGCCCGATCCGCGCGAAAAAGTACTCTTTGCCGTGAGCGCGCGCGCGGGAAAAAACGCGGCGGGCGAACCGGTGTTGCGCGCGGGCTCACAGGAGTCCGGCTGGCGCGCGCTCGACCACGACTTCGATCAGATCGTCCCGCGCCTGGCCCGTTTTCTCGCGAAAGAAGGCTTTGCCGGCTGAGGGACTCCGCTCGCACCGTCGATTCGGTGCTACGCATGGACGCGAGACCTCCGATGGCGGCATCGTTCGTAACTCGCCCCCTCCTCGCTCTGGGGGCAGATCTCGCGCTCGCCCCGGAGCGCCACGTGGCCTCGCGTCTTCGCGGGGAGCACGGTGTCGAGCTCGGCTCGCTCGTGGTCGAACGAAACGAACGAGCGTTGCCTCGCGATTTCCGGAGCGCCGTGGTCCTCGACACTACGCACGCAAAAAACGGCGTCATCGACATGCGCGCGGCACGTGCATCGGGCGCCGCCTCGAGCGCGAAAAAGCGGGCGCTCGAGGGGGATCTTCTGATTTCCCGTCTTCGCCCTTATCTACGCCAGATTGCCCTCGTGCACCCGGCCTCCGCTGCGGAAACGCTCGTGTGCTCCACGGAGTTCCATGTTCTTGCCGGCAGGGGCGGAGGGGATTTGGCGTTTCTGCTCCCATTCCTTCTTGGTGCGCAAGCGCAAGCCGCGCTCGCGGCCGGGCAGGAGGGTGGCCATCACCCGCGCGTTCCGCGTGAGACGCTGCTTGGGCTCCGCGTTCCGCGCAAGGTGGTGGGGGCGCGTTCGCTCGTCAGCCGACGTGTGCGGGCGGCGCTGGATGCGCTGTATGCGGCGGAGGGGAGGTATGTGGAGGCGCTCGCCATGACGGAGTAGCGGCGGGATCGGAGTCGGAGTCGGGGTCGGGGTCGGAGTCGGGATCGGAGTCGGAGTCGGAGTCGGGATCGGGATCGGGATCGGGATCGGGATCGGGATCGGGGTGCGGCCCCTGGCGGTGGCGCGTCCCCCTGCTACATTGCGCCTCGCGAATGCGTCGCTCATCCCTGAGTCTCGTCATGGCGAGCTTGTTTTCCACGGCATTGGGCTGCGCGGCGTCTGGAAGCGACGACCGTGCGCACGGCCCCGTGTTCGATCCGCACGATGCTGGATCGAGCGACGCGACCGGCGAGGGGGCGCCTCCCAAGCCCGTCGGCGACGCGGCCGTCGATGTGCCCGCCTTCGACTCCGCGTTGCCGGAAGCTGCGCCGGCCGACGCACCGCATGACTCCGCCGACTCCACTTCGGCGTGCACCGACAAGACGGCGCTCGTCGCGGGCAACGGCACGACCTTGTACGGGGCGCTCAAGACAGGCGATGGCGCTTGGGCGACATCGAGCACATCGTCCGCAGTGCTGAGCGCTCCCGCGCTGGTTGCTACGGGTGGTGGCTTCCATGCGGTCATTCGCGCTTCGGGTAACGCGCTCAAGTGGACGGCTACCGCAGGCGCTTCCTGGTCCGCGCTCGCGCAGATCGGCCAAGCGACGACGCGCGACACTCCCAGCCTGGCGACGCTCGGCGCGGCCGTCCACCTCGTCTACCAGGGCAACGATTTCAAGTACTACCACGGCACATTCAGCGGCGGCGCGTGGGACGCGGCGAGCGATCCGGTTGGCGGGGCGTCGGCCCAGAGCTTCGGCCCGAGCGCGCCGAGCACTGCGGGGGTGGGGGCCGAGCTCCTCGTCGCACACCGCGGGGGCAACGCGAGCGTGGAGCTCTACGACGAGATCTATGCGAGCGGCGGATGGCAGCCTGGCCATCTTCAAACCGGCGTGCAGCTCGAGACGATCCCGACGACGACGATGGCCATGAACGGCGGCACCAGCGACGCGATGATCGCGTTTCTACGTCTCGGCGACTTCAAGATCTCCTACGTCACCCGCGTCGCCAGCGCCTGGAGCTCGGCCAAGATCCTCGACACGACGGCGTATGCCAACGATCGCCTCGGACTCGCGCCGCTTCCCGGAGGACGGGCCGTCCTCGTGTACCGCGGCAGCGACGGCAAGCCGTACTTCAGTGTCTACGACGCAACCGCGGTGCCCGAATGGACTCTCCCCGCGCCGCTCGTCGCAGGAACCAATCCGCAGATCGCCGGAGTGCCTGCGATAGCGCCTGGCGCATGCGGCGACGAGGCGGTGGCTGCGCTTGCGATCGCGGGCGGCGATGTCCTCGTCACGCGCTTCGTGGGCGGCGTCTGGACGTCGCCGGCCGCCATCACCGGAACGGGAAGCTCCACCAGTCTTGCGATCGCCACCAGCAAGTAGCCGAGCGACTCAGCGCCTGCACGCGCCCAGGATCTCGCGCTTCACCAGCTGGACGCGCTCGCTCCGCGGTCCGATGCGCGCGGCGCGCTCGGTGGCCTCGACCGCTTCGGTGCAGCTTCCGCGTTGGAAGGCGGCGACGGCGCGCTGCAGCCGGGCGTCGAGATCGAGCATGGCCCACGGATCGGTCGCGTCGCGCAGCACGACCGAAAGGCCGCTCGCCGCAATGACGAAAACGCACGAGGCCATGATGACTCTCTGCATGGCGCGCGTGTAGACCACCCCGCGCTTCCACAGTGCCGCGAACAGTGCGCCCGTCAGCGCGCCGCCGACGTGCGCGGCGTTGTCCGATCCGAGCTCGAAGCCAAGGACAATGGTGACGAGCAGCCAAAAGCCCATCCCGCGAACGATGGGGCCGCGAATGCCCTGCGTACGAACACCCAACACCAGGGCCGTGCCGATCACGCCGCAGATGGCGCCAGAGGCACCCGCGCTGTAGCGTTCGGGGTTGGTCAGCCAGCCCCATAGTGCGCTCGCCGCGCTGCCGACGATGCCGCTGACCAGGTACATCGATAGAAAGCGAGCCGTTCCCACCGCGCGCTCGACGAAGGGCCCTACCTGCCGAAGCGCGTACAAGTTGAAGGCGATGTGGATCAGCGAAAAATGCAAGAAAACGGAGGTGACCAGTCGCTCGAGGTGCCCCTCGGCGACCACGAAGGGCGCGTAGTTCGCGCCGAACGCGAGCATCGTGCGAGGGTCCATTCCCACCAGCGCGCGGGAATCGTGCGCGTACGCCGCCATGCCGAGGTACACCGCGGCGTTCAGGTAAATGAGCGCCCGCGTCGTTTTGGCAGCCGCGAAGTCGGGTGGCCCGGCAAAAAACCGCCTGGCCCGTTCGAGCCGTCGCCCAAGCGGTGCCCCGCCGTCCGAGGTGCTCGTTTCGCCTGCGCTCACGCACCCTGTCATACCCTCTTCTCCGGGGAAAACCCGCGGTTTTTTGCCCTGCTCGGGAGCGAGCTGATAACGCATGCGATGAGATGGACCGGCTCGTCCACGCGTCGCTCTTCGTGCGCCGGCTCGCACGACGCGGCCACGGCCTCGTGGCGGCGTGCGCGCTTGCGGCGTGGGTCGTCCTCGGCGGAGCCATGGCTCCGACCGGCCCGGTCTTTTTCATCGCACTGACGCTCTGGGTGGTTCTCTTGGTCGCGCGGCTTCGTGCGCGCCTCTCGAAGGCCGGTCGCTCGCGAGCCTTGACCGACAGGACTGCTCTCGCCGACATCGAGCTGGGGACCCTCCTGGCGGTCGGGCTCGACGCGGCGCTCTTGCGTTTCGAGGGGGGCCTCTCGGGCCCATTCTCGCCCGCGGTGTACGTGCTCGTTGCGTTGGTGGCCGCGTCCGCGCGACCTCTGGCAGGGCTTTCGGTCGTCGCCTGGGTGGTCGTTCTCGAGGCGCTCATCCGCCGCTTCACGCTTGGCGAAAAGGGATTCGACGCGCTCGCGACGCATGCGGCGTTCATCGCCGCGTTCGCGCTTTTGAACCTCGCGTTCCTACGCGCGGAGGTCCTTCGCATTCGGGCGACGGCGCGCGGCCGCGTCGAAGCAGAGCTCGTGCGGCTCAAAGAGGACGCCCGCCGCTATCGCCTTCTTGGCGCGGGAGACGATGCCAGGGCGGAAGAGTCGACGCGGGATCGCCTGGAACGATCGAGCGTCGAAGAGATCCATCAGTCGGTTCACTACGCACTTGATTTGCTACGTCGCTCGCTCGATTTGCACACCGCGGTGCTCTTGTGGCTGAACGATGCGGGCACCCACCTCCGCATCAGCGAGCTTTCCACGGCGAGCGACGACATTCACGATGCGCCCTTCGCGATCGGCGATGGTGTTCTCGGCGCAGTCGCCGCAAAGCGCGAGCGGGTCATTTTCGAGAACCTTCGCCCATCGTTCAAAGTGCCGTACTACGGCGGTGCGTGCCCGATCCGCACGATGCTCGCAATTCCAGTGATGGAAGAACAAAAGCTGCGCGGAATTCTCGCCATCGACCGCACCGATACGCGCGCGTTTCCGCCCCACGAAGAGGAGCTCGCGGCGCAAGCGGCGCGCTATTGCCTCCGCGCCATCCAAAACGAGCGCGTGTTCGTGCAACTCGAGCGCGCCAAGATCGAGCAAGGCAAGCTCTATCGCGCGGCCCAGGCGCTCGCGCGAGCGCTCAGCGAGAAAGACGTCGTAGATGCAGGCGTCCGCGCGGCACGCGAGATCGCAAGCTTCGATCTCGCGGCTATCACGGTCTTCGACGACGCCGCGCGTACGCACGAGGTCGTCGCGGCCAAGAGCGAGCAGGGGGACATCGAGGATCTGGTCGGCGCTCGTTTTGCGCACAACACCGGGCTTGTCTCGATGGTGGTGCAGAATCGCTTCCCGCTGCCGTACAAAGGGGATTTCGACGCGCAGCATCAGGTCGTCCTCACCAAGCGCTTTCCCTGGCCGAAGTTGCCGAGTCTGCTCGTCTTGCCGCTCCTGATGCACGACCGCGCCCTCGGCACGCTCATCCTCGGCGCGCGCCGCCGCCACGCCTTTGGTGGCGCCGTGCGCCCGACGCTCGAGGTCCTCGCCAGCCACCTCGCGGTGAGCCTCTCGAACGCCCGCATGGTTCACAAGCTCGAGCAGATGGCCACGACCGACGGCCTGACGGGACTGCTCAACAAGCGCGCGATGCTCGACGCTGCCGAGCAGAAAGTAAGCGCGGCTTCGCGCTTCGGACGAAAGTTGAGCGTGCTTTTGACCGACATCGATTTCTTCAAGAAGGTGAACGACACCCACGGTCACGACGTGGGCGACGTCGTCATCAAAGGGCTCGGCGAGGTCCTGAAACGCCAAAAGCGAACGACGGATCTCGTCGCGCGATTCGGCGGAGAAGAATTCGTGGTTCTCTGCGAAGAGACCGACGAGCGCGGCGCGATGCTCCTCGCGGAGCGGATTCGCGAAGAGCTGGAAAAGACCACCTTTCATGTCGCCCAGAGTCAGCACTTGAGCGTCACCTGCTCCATTGGCGTGGCCACGTTTCCGGAAGCCGGCAAGGGCTGGGACGCCCTCTTCAAAGCCGCGGATGACGCGCTCTACGTTTCGAAGCGAAGCGGGCGGAACCGATCGACCGCCTGGGCCCCCGCTCCTCGAAGCCGGCGCGCCGTGGGCTGACCGCGGGTTCGGGCTCGGGGTCGGGGTCGGGGTCGGGGTTGGGTTCGGGGTCGGGCCTGGCACATGCGCGAATAAGCACACAAAAGCGGGCAAAACCGGCTGCCCCCTTCCCCTACTCGACAGGGGGGCGCATCGTGCGCATCATTTCGCGCATGTCAGACGATGCAAAGAGGCCCGATCCCGTCGACGACCTCAAGAAGGGCCTGGGACTCCTCTTCCGCGCGGCAAAGTCCGCCGTGTCCGATTTGCCCACCGACAAGCTCGAAAAAGTGGTGGTGAGCAGCGTCAAAGAGGTCGGGCGGGCCATCGAGAACGTGACCGATCAGATCGATCGCCAGATTTTCCACGGGAAGGGCACGATTCCGCACCCGGAAGCCGCGAAGACGGACGCACCCGCGGCAGAAGCCAAGAGCGAGCCCGACAAGAAGGAAACGACCGAAACCGAGCCCAAAGCGGAGAGCTCTGCGCCGACGAACGACGAGGCACCCAAGGGGCCGCGCGTGGCCTGATTCGAAAAATCATCGTAACCTTCCGCGCATGCGCGTTTTCGCCCTCCTTTGCGCGGTCGCCTGCGTAGCGTCCGCACCGATCGCCTGCTCTTCCAAATCGTCCGACACGCCCTCTCCCGACGCGGGCGAGCCCGATCTCCGGCCGCCCACGCCGCCCGAATGGGATCGCACCGTCACGCGTCCCGATGAAGCAACTGCGAAGAGCCAGCGCGCGTCCTGCAAGTACACACGTGGTGCGCTTCCCGCCGAGACGCTTGGGGCAAGCACCGCGGTCGACAAGGACATCCCGATCGAAACGGTCATTGTCCTCATGCAGGAGAACCGCTCGTTCGACTCGTACTTTGGCCACCTCAACAAATACGCGGGGCGCACCGACATCGAATCGGCGCCCGACAACACCATGTTGCCCGACAAGGCCGGCGGCTCGCCCGCGACGCATCCTTATAGCCACGGGAAACACCTGTGTTTCCTCGACACGAACCACGAATGGAGCGGCAGCCACAAGCAGTACGACGACGGCAAGATGGACGGCTTTTTCGAAACGAACCAAGCCTTCACCGAGTCACCGCTCGGCAACACACCGGCCGAGCTCTACGACGGCGAACGCGCGCTCTTTTGGTACGACGAGCGCGACATTCCCTTCTACTACGAGCTCGCGAAAACGTTCGGAATCGCCGACCACTATCACTGCTCGGTGCTCGGCCCCACATGGCCGAACCGCATGTACTTGTATGGTGCAACGAGCTTTGGAAGGACTCGCAACGTCTTTCCGGAATTGGCGACCTTCACGTTCCCCGATAACGACGCGGTGATCTTCGACGAGCTCGAGAAGCGCCACGTCGACTGGAACATTTACACGCCGAATTTGCCAGGTGCTGCGGTCGTCCTGGGAACGACCATCGTGTCGCGATGGGGTAGAAACCCCGTCCACACGATCGAGGAGTTCATGACCGATGCCGCAGCCGGCAAGCTCCCGCCGGTCGTTTTCGTCGATCCTTATCTCGGCCCGCTGGGGCCGGAACGAACGGACGAGCACCCGCCTGGGAACATCCAGGCAGGGCAGAAGTTCGTGAGCGACATCGTTCACGCTCTCTTCAAGAGCCCTCAGTGGGGAAAGAGCGCGCTCTTCATCACGTACGACGAGCACGGGGGCATCTACGATCACGTGCCTCCACCCAACGCGTGCGCGCCAGACAACGTTCCGCCCAAGCTCGAGGGGGACGACATTGGGGTGGTCGGTGGCTTCGAACGGCTCGGCTTCCCGGTGCCGCTCATCGTCGTTTCGCCCTACGCAAAGAGGAGCTACGTGTCGCACAACGTCTACGACCACACGAGCATCACGCGCTTCCTTCAGACCAAGTTCAAGATGCCCGCGCTCAGCGCCCGCGACGCGAATGCAGATCCTTTGATGGACTTGTTCGATTTCTCGAGCCCTGCCTTCAAAGATCCGCCGAGCATCGCGGAGCCTGCGATCGATGCTGCGGAGGTTGCCTACTGCAAGGCGACGTTCGCGCCGAATTCGAAGTGAGGGCCGTCGCGTCAGCTTGATCGACTTGGCACGTACCGAACCGTGCCGTGCACGGTCGTCACAAGCTCGTCGTTCGTACGCCGTGCGCGCACGAGGTTTTGCGTTCGGTTCGGCGGGCCCACAGGCGCGACGAGGACGCCCCCGTTTGGAATCGCCTCCATCCACTCTTGGGGGATGCGCGCGATCGAGAAGGTGCAGATGGCCTTCTGCATTCCGGCCCAGGCGCCCGGCATGTGCAGGGCATCGCCTTCCAGCAAGGTCACGTTCGCGTAGTTGGCCAAGAGCGTGCGCGCTCGCGCCGCGAGGGACGGATCGATCTCGATCGTGGTGACCCTTCCGGTCTCTCCGACGATGTGCGCGGCGAGCGCAGCGCCGTAGCCAGTTCCCGCGCCGAGCTCCAGGAGCATGTCCCCGGGCGCGAGCTCGGCAAGATCGAACGACAGAACGTACGCGTGGGGGGCGCTTATCGTCGCGCGGCCGGTGTCATCGAGCGGCAGCGGAATGTCTTCCGCGGCCCGGCCCTCGTCTCCCGGCCGCACGAAGCATTCTCGGGGTACGTCGACGAGAGCGGCCGCATAAAACGGCCTGACGTGCCCTAGCTCGCGCTCGACGCTCTGCACCAGCGCGGCGCGCGCTGAACGTGCGTCGCTGCCGAACAATTTCTCGAACACCCCCACCACGTGTTCACTACCACGCTCGCCAAACCTTGCCTCTAGAAACCCGTAGTCAGAACGCCATACCGTCTGCGCAGAGGTCTTCCGGCCCCTTGGCGTAGTGATCCTTGGCGAACTGCGTGAGGCTCGGCACGTCGACGCACTTGGCTTTGTAAGTCCACCCCCACGCGGCCGCCGCGACCGGCACGTCGAGGAGCGGGTCCGGCGTGATCACCGTGCGCACGCGCACGGGAGCTTTGTTGCACAAGGGATCGTCCGGCAAGGCGTCGCTCACTTGCTTCAGCGCGAGAACGACCTCGGGACATCCACTCGGCGCGTCGCATTTGTAGAGTAGGACCACGGCGCCGTGCTCGAGGTCGTGCACGTAGAACTCGCGCTGAACGGGTTTGTCGAAAACGTTAAACGCCGCCCATACCGGGTAATGCGGCCCGCTCGACGGCGGGTTCGAGTTGTAGTTGACGTGGGTGCCTACCGGCACGTGCTCTGCCGACACAAAGGGCGGAGCATCGACGAGGACTTCGCACCGCGCGCTGATCGCGATGGGGCCATCGATGCGCGATCGCAGCGCGGCGTCCAGCGCGGGGCCCGCGTCCGGGTCCGCGATGGCGGCGCTGCCCCCGCAGGCGGTTGCCATCGCGAGGCCGAGCGGTACGCAGGTCAAAAGGGCAAACGAAAAGGCTCGCACGCTCGGAAATGTACTCCGTAATCGTGCGATGTGGGAGCTCGACAAGGAATCGCGTACCCTCGAGCGCGATGACCGAGCGCCCGCCCGCGCCCGCAACGCCTCAGATTGCGCCGTCGTTGCCGCCTCACGCGGCCCCACACAAGCGAGTGTTCCGCGGCGTCGTGCGCCTCGCGCAAGGGCTGCACTACCACCACGCGCTGGACGCAGCGAGTGCGATGGCGTTCCACTTCTTCCTGAGCTTGATCCCGCTTCTGGTCGTGTTGGGGTATGTGCTCGGCCTGCTAGTGCGGCAGAGAGGAGTCGAGGCCTTCATGGCGCCGCTGCTCGACGCTGCACCCGACATGGCGACGGATCTCGTGCGCCGCGAGCTCGAACGGCTTGCGGGTGCGTCGTCTTCACCGATTGCGCCCATTGGCGTAGTTGGTTTTCTCTGGCTCGCATCCTCGGGGGCGCATGGCTTGATGAACGTCTTCGAGCTGGCGCTCGCCGCCCGCCGCCGTCCGTGGTGGAAGAAACGCGCGATCGCCCTCGTGTGGGTGACAGGATGCATCCTCGCCGTCTCCGCGACCGCGTGGGCTGTCCTCGCCATCGATGAGCGTTTCCATAAGTGGGAAGACGAGAGCCCGACCCCGACTCCGACTCCGACCCCGACCCCGACTCTGACTCCGACTCCGAGTCGGAGTCTGCATCCGGCGCCTTCGGCGACGCAGTCTCGCGGCGGGAAGCGGTCTCATCCAGCCGTCGCCCAGAAGCATCGCGTCGCACGCCTCCTGGCATCGCCAAGCGAGCGCTGGGGTTTGGTTGCCGTCATCCTGGTTCTAGGCGTGTCCGGCCTCGCCGCATTTTACCGCTTCGCCGTGGAGCATCCGCCGGGCGTTCGACGGCGTGCGTGGCCCGGCGCGCTGGTGGCGATGACGTCATTTCTGTTCGTTTCGTGGGGCTTCGGCCAGTACGTCTCGCAACTCGGCTCGTACGCGCTGTTCTACGGAGGCCTCGCCGCCGTGGCCATTCTTCTCTTCTGGTTTTACCTTTCGAGCCTCGCGCTCCTCCTCGGCGCGGAGGTGAACGCGCAGCTCGAAGGGGTGCGCGACGCACCTCCGAAGTAGGTCTCGCGCATAGACGCAGATCAAAGTCACTTCGTCGGAGCCGCAGCGCGTACAAGGTGACCTGCACACTTCCTCGTCTGCGCGAGCGCAACGTTCCGTCGCTTCAGGTTCACGTAACCGATGCGCGAAACCGTAGCTCCCGTCAGGATCAGGGACCTGAATCAGGCGCTCATTCCGGCGCCGTCTTGGTTCCCCCGCGCATCGGTAATGTCCAGCGACGCACGAGAAGGCCAACCCCTATCCCACAACCGCTCCTTCGCCTCCGCCTCGTGGTGGAGCGCCGGTTTGGCGGCCCTTTTGGCGCTCATCGCGGGTGGATGCGTGAAGAAGGTCCAGGTGCCCGATGAGAGCATCCGGAAGGCCCTCGAAGTGGAGCAGACCGGCGTTGTCGCTGTCGCGACGGCGCTGGATGACAGCCCCACACACGTCACTCTTTGCTCTGGAGCGCTGGTCGCGCCGAATCTCGTGCTCACCGCTCGGCACTGCGTCTCGCGCGCCGTGACCGCGACCCCGTCGTGCGACGCGCGCGGCCAGTCGCACAATGGCGAGCATCTGGCGGAGGACGCGGACCCGAGCTCGATTGCCATCTATGTCGGCGCGCATGTCCACCCGGACATCGATGCTCCTCGCGCGCATGCCATTCGAACGTTGCACCCGACCGGGCGCGTCCTTTGCGACGCAGACGTCGCCTTTTTAGTCCTCGACAGGCCCCTTACGAACGTGACCATCCTGCCGATTCGGTTGCACGCATCGGTCGAACCGGGGGACCTCGTCGTCCCCATCGGTTTCGGCGGCGGCTCGGCGAATGTCGTCGGCAAACGCGTCGCTCGCGACCGCAGCATCGTGCTGGCCACGGGTCCTGCGTCGAACTCCGAGACGGGCGCCGTTCTGGGCCCGCGCGAGTTCGAGGTCGACAGCGCGACGTGCCGCGGCGACTCCGGCGGCCCCGCGCTCGACGTTCGCACCGGTGAGATCGTCGGCGTCGTGTCGCGCGGCGGCAGCTGCTGGGCATCGGGCAATCACGTTTACACGCGCGTCGACGCGTACGCGAAGCTCGCCGCGGCGGCCTTCCACTCCGCGCAACGCGCCACGCGCGATCAAGTGCAGACTGCACGCAATCCGTAGCCCGTCGAAGCTACTTTTTCGCAGGGAGCGGTAACTTCAGCTCCTTCATCACGGTCTGCAAGTCTTCCCACGCCTGCCGTTTTGCCTCGGCCTGCTGCGCGCTCGGGCGAATCAAATACGACGGATGGTACGTCGGCATCACGAGGGTCGTGCCCCTGTAGAGCTTCCACTCTCCGCGAATCTTGCTAATGCCCATCTTCGTTCCGAGCAGCGTTCCGACCGCCGTGTTGCCGAGCGCGACGATGACCTTGGGTTTTGTAATCGCGAGCTGCTCGTGCAAGTACGGGATGCAGGCGAGAACCTCGTCCGGCTCGGGGCGGCGATTGTCGGGCGGGCGGCACTTGATGATGTTGCAGACGTAGACGTCTTTTTCCGGCGATAGGCCCATGGCCCCGATCATCTTGTCGAGGAGTTGGCCCGCGCGGCCGACGAAGGGGAGGCCTTGCGCGTCCTCGTCCGCGCCCGGCGCTTCGCCGATGAAGCAGAGCTTGGCCTCGGGGTTGCCGCGGGAGAAAACCGTGTTCGTGCGCGTTTTGGAGAGCGAGCACTTGGTGCAGGAGGCGACTTCGGCCTGCACGACGGGGAGGGGACGGGAGGTCGGGTTCGGGTTCGGGTTCGGGTTCGGGTTCGGGGTCGGGTTCGGGGGCAGGGGCGGTCG
>OBEQ012727492.1_pt1 | contig 12111 bp, 13 predicted proteins | sample 1670901 | NCBI WGS metagenome assembly OBEQ01 (sample SAMEA104232315, study PRJEB22302) | groundwater metagenome | biome: forest; feature: aquifer; material: groundwater | place: USA | collected 2011-08-07 | depth 5.4 m | reverse complement strand
GGAAAAGATCTTCTACGGGGAATATCTCGTCAATGTGCAGGGAGAGGATGTTGTCGCGGGTATTCGTACCCCCAAACCAATCGCCGAACTCAAGCAAGAGTTTCCGAAGATCTACGAACAGCTCTACCGCATCGGTCAGCAGTTAGAGAAATATTTCAAAGAAATCCAAGACCTTGAGTTTACGGTTGAAGAAGGCGTGCTCTACATGCTGCAGGCCCGGACCGGCAAACGCACGGCACCAGCCGCAGTCAAAATTGCCGGTGATTTTGTCAAAGAAAAGCTGATCTCCAAAGAGCAAGCCCTCATCCGCATCGATCCGCTTCAGCTCGATCAACTGCTCCATCCGACCATTGATCCGAAGGCCAAACCTCAGGTCATTGCCAGGGGGCTACCCGCCTCTCCTGGTGCGGCCGTGGGAAAAGTGGTGTTCAACGCGCAACGCGCGGTCGCACTCAGCGAAGAAAGCTCTCAACACGTCATCCTGGTTCGCCAAGAAACCTCCCCGGAAGATATTGAAGGGATGGCGGCTGCCCAAGGCATTCTGACCGCTCGTGGCGGCATGACCAGCCACGCGGCTGTGGGCGCACGAGGCATGGGGAAGTGCTGTGTGGCTGGCTGTAGTGAAATTACTGTGCGCGAAGAAGAGGGTGAGTTTCAGGCTGGGATGGTCGTCGTCAAGGAGATGGACTCCATCACCTTGAATGGCACAACCGGCGAGGTCATCCTGGGTGAAGTGCCTCTCGTGCAACCGCGACTCACCGGCAGCTTCAAACAACTGCTCGAGTGGGCGGATCACACACGGCACCTGCGCGTGCGGGCAAATGCGGACACGCCGCAAGATGCGAAGGTCGCCCTGGAGTTCGGCGCAGAAGGGATCGGATTGTGCCGCACCGAGCATATGTTTTTTGGGGAAGAACGGTTGCCGGTGGTTCGCGAAATGATTTTGGCCAAGGATGTGGCCGCCCGGAAGGTCGCACTCGCTAAACTGCTGCCATTTCAAAAGGAAGACTTCATCGGCATCTTTGAAGTAATGAAGGGATTGCCAGTGACCATTCGGCTCCTCGACCCACCACTGCATGAGTTCTTGCCCAACACGCCGGAGGATCAGGAGCGCGTCTCGAAGCAGTTGGGCATTGACCTGCGCGAGCTGAGGGAAACGGTCAACAGCCTGCATGAGGTCAACCCCATGCTGGGTCACCGAGGCTGCCGCCTTGGTATGACCTATCCGGAAATTAACGAGATGCAAGCTCAAGCCATTTTTGAAGCCGCCTGCGAGCTCACACGAGACGGGCTGAAGATCATCCCCGAGGTGATGATTCCACTGGTCGGCCACCCTCAAGAGTTCCACATCGCCAAGCAGACCATCGATGAGGTCGCTCGCCAAACCATGGCGCGCTACAAACTCAACTTCAAGTATCTCGTCGGCACGATGATCGAGGTGCCGCGCGCCGCGGTCGTCGCGGATGCCATCGCCCAGGAAGCAGAGTTCTTCAGCTTTGGGACGAATGACCTGACCCAGATGACGTTTGGGTTTTCACGCGATGATATCGGCAAATTCCTACCCCATTACCTGAAAGCGAACATCCTGCCTGCTGATCCATTCGTCAAGTTGGACCAAGAGGGCGTTGGAGCGCTTATTCGTCTGGGCATTCAGAAAGGACGCACGACCCGGAAGCAGCTGAAGGTGGGGATCTGTGGAGAGCATGGTGGGGATCCTTCCTCTATAGAGTTCTGCCACCGAGTGGGCATGGACTATGTCTCCTGCTCACCGTACCGAGTACCTATTGCGCGTCTGGCTGCGGCCCGAGCGGTGCTGCAAGAGAAGAACACGCGGTAAGCCGTCCCCTCATGGATCCGATTCGGTCCTACCTCAAAGACATCAAAATGATCCCACTGCTGACCGCCAAGCAGGAAGTCGACCTCGCCAATAAAATTAAGCGAGGCGATAAGAAGGCGCGTCGCCAAATGACGCTCTCCAACCTGCGCTTGGTCATCAACATCGCCAAACGCTACTCTCATCTTGGCGTCCCGCTCCTGGACCTGATTGAGGAAGGAAATATCGGTCTGATGAAGGCGGTCGGCAAATACAACCCCCAAAAAGGCTTTCGGTTTTCTACCTATGGGGCCTGGTGGATCCGCCAGTACATCACGCGAGCGATCGCCAATCAGGGAAAAACGGTGCGCATCCCGGTGTATATGACCGAATTGATCTCAAAGTTCAAGCGCATCACCGAAGAGCTGTCACAGAAACTCGGCCGCAAGCCCACCGCCATGGAAATTGCGCGGCGCATGCGCTTGCCGGTAGAGCGCATCGAACGGCTGCAAGAGCTGGTGATGGCGGCCCAAACGACCTCGCTGGAAACCCCTGTTGGGGAAGACGGCGAAACCGAGATGATCGATCTGTTAGAAGACGAAAACGCCCATTCACCACAGGAAGACATCACCCACTTCCTTCAGCATGAGCGCATCGCGGCACTCTTGAAGCAGATGAGCGAGCGCGAGCAGCGGGTGTTGATCCTCCGCTATGGCCTGGATGACGGTGTCAGCCGCACACTGGGAGAGACCGCTAAGTTTTTTGGCATCACCCGTGAGCGCGTTCGGCAGATCGAAGTCGTGGCCATGAAAAAGCTGCGCGCATTGATTGCTACCGAAGAACAGGGCACTGCCGATAAAATGGAACAGATGAGCGCAGGAAAAAAGAGCGGGGCGAAAGAACAGATAAAACAGATCAAAACAAATGGAAAGATTAAAAACAGATAGACCCGCAATACAACGGGTTTCACATTTTACAGAACTTCAGGTATGGCAGAAGGCTCATGCGTTATTTATAGCCGTTGCAACCAATTTAGAGAGCATGCAATCCAACCGTGCCACCTGGATCATTGCAGATCAGTTACTCAGAAGCACTGGGTCGATTAGTGCGAATATTGCTGAAGGATTTAACGCACCAACAACCCGAGAATATTTGCGTTACTTAGATACCGCGAAGCGCTCAGCTCACGAAAGCGAAAACTGGCTTTACAAACTCCGCGACCTTCATCTGTTGAATGGGTCCGCCCAACATCATCTTGATTCCTGCGCTGAGATTGCACGGATGCTCAACGGTCTATCTCGTAGCCTAGCTAATAAGAGTCGCTAATTTACCTGCTTGCATCTGTATCTTATCTGGTATTTATCTGCCTTTATCTCGTTATCTGCTCTTATCTCGTCTCCCGCCCCAGTAGCTCAGTATGGAAGAGCAAGGGTTTCCTAAACCCTGTGTCGCAGGTTCGACTCCTGCCTGGGGCAGTTCTTTCATCAGCAGGAGTCGAACAGAGCTGCACAAAGTCCCTTAAAGTCGCTTAGAGAATGTTACAAGGATGTTAAAAAATGCTTGACAAGTTTTCTCCAACTTCCTATAGTGGAGGACAATATGAACATCGGAGATGTTGTTGGATCGGTACGAGTGGGGAGCTACAACAAGGAGGTAGGTTCATGATGAAGGCTACGCTTCGAAGCGCAGTCCTTCTGGGGCTTCTGGTCTGGAGCGTCCCAAGCTTCGCCGAAGTCCAGAACGTGAAAGTGGGTGGGGATATTACGGTGCGCTCGTTCTTGCGGAGCAATCTGGACCTGCATGACAGCGATGGCACGCTAGATGAGCATGACCGGTTCTTAATGACCACCACCGGGATTAATCTGGGCGCTGATTTAACTGAGAACGTTGGGGCATTTATTCGGTTAGCCAATGAACGAGATTGGAACGTCGATGGCGGAAACACAGGCGACGTGGACATCAGTCAAGCGTATATCACTCTGAAAGAGCTGTTTTATTCTCCATTAACCGTCCGAGTTGGTGCTCAGCCGATCGTGTGGGGTCGCGGGTTCGTATTAGGGAGTAACCTGATCCCTGGTCTCATCAATGGAGCTGGCGATCGCAACGGAGCCATTACGGCAAACGAGTTCACGGACTTCACGGCGTTTGATGCCATTCGAGGCACCTTGGACCTCTCAGGCATTTCCGGAACCAGCATGCCGTTGACTTTGGACACGGTGTACATCAAGTTGGATGAGAACAGCACCGCGATTGCGGATGACGTCAATCTGTTCGGGTTCAACCTTGGCACCAAGATGGACAGCATGAATGCTGAGTTTGAAACGTACTTCCTCAACAAGCGTGACCGCAGCACATCGGGTGTGAGCGCAGTCAACCACGGCTCAGTCAACACCTTGGGCGTTCGTGGAAGTGCTCAACCAGTTGATGGGGCCTATCTGTTTGGCGAACTCGCCTACCAGTTTGGCGAGCGGGCCACCGACCCTTCAGGGGTCTTAACCGCCGGCGACCGGCAGCAAGCGTGGGCCTTCAACCTTGGCCTCGAGTACACGGCGAAGGATGTCGCCATGACACCGAAGGTTGGTGCCGAGTGGATCTTCTACTCTGGCAAGAACGTTGACGGAGCAGTTGCGGGCTGGGATCCGATTGCTCGTGGCTACTTCACCACAGCCTTGCGGGAGTTCCAGAACCCCACGGCTGCAGCCTTCTATCCACCTGACCAAACCTGTTTCGCCAACGGCGCTGGAGCGAATGCATGTACAGGGTCGGCAACCAATCAGCACCAACTCTCCCTGTATGGCAGCTTTAAGCCAATCAATGACCTCACCGTTGCGCCTCGTCTATCTTGGTTTATCCTGGATGAGGGTGCTATTCCAGTCGCTGGTTCAAAGCGCAATAGTTTTGCCGGCACTGAGTGGGACACTGTGGTCAACTATGACTACACTGATGATGTGCAGTTTGGGGTGATCTATGGGTTGTTCCTGCCGGGCAACGTCTACCGGACCCCAAATGATGCCGTCGCTCAGGAGTTGGTGACGTCAGTGAGTGTCAAGTTCTAAGATTTGGTTCGTGATTCAAAACCCCCTGCTTCGAAAGAGGCAGGGGGTTTTCGTTTACAGTTAAAACTCTTGTTAGATAAAAACAGATCTACTTTTATCTCAGCCATGACGCATCCTCTCTATCTGTCCTTCATCTGGCACATGCACCAACCGTACTATCGGGACCTCGCCACAGGGGCGTGCTCGATGCCCTGGGTCAGGCTGCATGCGACAAAAGACTACCTGGACATGGTCAAACGCTTGGAAACGTTTCCTACCATCCACCAGACGTTCAACATGGTCCCCTCGCTGCTCGATCAGCTGGAAGAGTATCTCCCACCGGCAAATCGATCAGACGTATTTCTGGACCTCTCCCGAAAGCCTGCTGCCGAACTCTCAGATCAGGAGCAGCGATTCATCCTGCAATGGTTCTTTCTCGCTAACCTCGACCACATGATTAAGCCCTACCCTCGGTACCACGATTTGTTAGCTAAACGCAGCCTCCATGTGGACGAGGAGGCGTGGCCGAGCATCCAGAAACGGTTTCGTGCCCAAGATTATCTTGATCTGCAGGTGTGGTTTAACTTGGCGTGGATTGACCCCTGGCTTCGTCATCAGGATGCCGAATTGGCTCGGCTTGAGGCAAAAGGTGCTCAGTTTACCGAAGCAGAGAAGCGCTACGTGCTCGAGCAACATCTCGCCCTCATTGCCAATATCATTCCGACCTATCGTGACGCCGCCGCACGCGGGCAGATTGAATTGACCACGTCACCGTACTATCATCCCATCATGCCGCTCGTATGCGATCTACGTTCGGCGCATGTCGCACTCCCGCAGCTCCCACTTCCCAACACAAGCTTCCGCTATCCGGAAGACAGCCGCTGGCAGCTCCAAGAAGGTTTACGCCGCCACGAGCAAGCGTTCGGCCAACCCGCCCGTGGCATGTGGCCGTCGGAGGGCAGCGTGAGTGAGGAGGTGGTCAGATTAGCCATTGAATCGAAGGTGCAGTGGATGGCCACCGATGAGGAGATTCTCTGGAGAACGCTCAAGCAGGAGCGCAACCCCCACACACTCTATCGACCTCACCGGCTGCAATGCGATCAAGGGCAAATGGCTATTGTCTTTCGAGATCGCGAACTCTCCGATCGTATCGGATTCGTCTACAGCCGATGGGAGCCAAAAGCGGCTGCTGCGGATTTTCTCAAACGCCTCGGCGCCATTCACGAACAATGTCAGACTGCCTCCCAACCACCACTGGTGAGTGTGATCCTCGACGGGGAAAACGCCTGGGAGTTCTATGCACACGACGGGCATGAATTCTTGACGGAGCTCTACGGCCTGCTGGCTGCTGATTCACGCGTTCGCTGTGTGACGGTGAGCGAATTTTTGCAGCAGTATCCGCTGAGTGTTCAACAGGCATTACCGCCGTTGTTTAGCGGTTCTTGGATCGACGGAAACTTCGCCACCTGGATTGGCCACCCGGAAAAAAACGCCGCGTGGACTCATCTGGCCACAACTCGAGCGGCCCTCGACGGTATCAGCAAAGATGATCCCGTTGGCCGGAAAGCGTGGAAAAGTCTCGGAATCGCCGAAGGAAGTGATTGGATGTGGTGGTTCGGTGATACACATTTCTCGGCGCAAGCTCATGAGTTTGATCAGCTTTTTCGCATGCACCTTGCCAACTGTTACCGATTGCTCGGGCGCCAGGTCCCTGCGGCACTTGATCAACCGATCAGAAGACAAATCGTCATCTCCCGCTATGAATCCACTGGCCCTGTGCATCCCACCATTGATGGCCGCGACACCTCCTATTACGAATGGCTCTATGCAGGCCGTATTGATTTTGCTCATGAGTATGCCGCAATTCAACGTGGTAACCAAATTCTTCGACAACTCTACTATGGCTCGGATGGTGTCTCGTACTACGTTCGGCTCGACCTGGACGTGCAGGCGCTCACACACACGCAACCCTGGATCATTCGGCTGATCTTTTCTGAGGATCGTCACGTAGAAATTACTGGGTCTCCAGAAGGCGTTCGGGCCACAATCGGATCCTCTCAGGAACATCTCTTGTCGTGCGCGGTAGATCGAATCCTTGAAGTCGAAATTCCGCAGCACTTCTTCCAACCTGAAGCAGGGAAGCCGATCAACCTCGCGGTGACGTTAAGCCACAACACCCACATTCTCGAACGCTACCCTCTGCAAGGCTCGTATCAGCTTGCCAGCACCCCCATTGACTCCAAGACCCAGGTGTGGTCAGCTTGACACAAGGGGTCCAGAGGAATATCCTGAGATTATGCGTCGTCCTCAGTGGGTCCTGGCAACCATTCTCATTCTTCTTGGTACTGGGGGACTCTGCTATGCGCTTACAATCCTCCCTCTACGCCAGACGGATTTCACCCAAACCGACCGGCTGAGTTTAGATGATTCAGATGACTCGCCGGATTCAGTACGGGTAGTGATTCAGCTTGCTGCAACACCACCCACAATACGGACTGTTCCTTGTGCACGGGCCTACATTCCCTTCGCCCCTCCCAGCCATCCGGATCTTCATGAGCGCATCTTTGATCAATATCCCAGCTCACCCCGAGCCCCTCCCGAACTTTCGTAATCTTTCGTCACAACGGTGTTATTCTTCTTTCATCACCAAATGCCCAACACGATGATATGTAGAGGAGAATTCCATGGATATGCGACGATTTGAACAGGTCCTCGTTGGAACGATGCTGTGCGGGTTGTGCTCAACAGTTGCAGGAGCAACGGATCAGGCACAGCCTTCATCCTACAAGGCTCCCGCCAGTACAACCACCGCTTCTCCTTCACTAGCAAGCGTTGAAGGAACCATCACAGCGCTTCATCTGAAAGAAACCATGCCAAGCCTTGAATTGAAAGACGCGGCGGGCAAGACCTGGACCATGCAGACAGATCCAAAACATGTCTCGATCTGGCACAATGGCAGTCTGGTCAAGAGTGAACAGCTCGTCATCGGTCAGCATGTGAAGGCGCGCTATGTGGAACAAGGAGGGAAGCTCTTGACTCGCTCCATCCACATCGTCTCAGCGAAATCAGAGACGTCGACCGCAGCTCCTGCGACAAGCTCGCACTAACTGTTGTTCTAGGGTCCTCCCGACGAAGCCGTGACGAACTGTCACGGCTTCGTCGTCACGACATCGCCTTGAGCGGCTTGCAGATGGCATATTCTTAGGTGCCCTCTGCCTCTTAACAATCGCCTGTGGGCTGATTGCGTGGGAGCTTATTTAACGACGGTGTCCCTGGTGGTTGCTCGTCGGAACTCTTGATTTATCAAAGAGTTTCATCTATAATCAAAATTTCAATATGCCACCAATTCGTATTGCGATTTCTGGAGTCGGAAACTGTGCCAGCTCCCTCCTGCAAGGGTTACGGTATTACGGAAGCGGGGGTAATCACCCCAAGGCGGCAGGATTGCTTCATCCCCGTGTGGGGAGTTATGCGCCAGCTGACATTCAGGTAGTGGCGGCGTTCGATATCGATACCCGAAAAGTCGGGAAGCCCCTTGAAACGGCATGCCTCGCGGAACCCAACTGCACCACGCAATTCCTGAAGCGCTTGCCACGCTACGGCATTCGGGTCCAGATGGGGCCTGTGCTCGATGGTATCGCACCGCACATGAGCCGATACCCAGACGCCCAAACCTTTCTCGTCTCAAAAATGCGCCCAGTGAATGTGACTCGCGTGTTGAAACAGAGCGGCGCTGAAATCCTCCTGAACTACTTGCCAGTCGGCTCGCAGCACGCCACAGAAGCCTACGCGTCCGCCTGCCTCGACGCTGGAGTCAGTCTCATTAACTGCATTCCAGTTTTTATCGCCTCCGATCCAGACTGGGCTTCGCGATTTGCCCGAAAGGGCATTCCGTTGGTGGGAGATGACGTGAAAGGGCAGGTCGGCGCCACCATCTTGCACCGCACGATCGCTCAACTCTTTATGAACCGGGGTGCGGTCATCGACCGTACCTACCAGCTCAACGTGGGTGGCAACACAGATTTCTTGAATATGTTGAACCAAGATCGACTGAAGATGAAAAAGATCTCCAAGACCGAAGCGGTGCAAACGGTCCTGCGAACACGGCTAAGTACCACCGATATTCATATCGGGCCGAGCGATTATGTCCCCTGGCAGCACGACCGGAAAGTGTGCTTTCTCCGCATCGAAGGCCGTGGCTTTGGCGACTGCCCGATTGAACTGGAAGCCCGTCTTTCTGTCGAAGACTCTCCCAATAGCGCCGGCGTCACTATCGACGCCATCCGGTGTCTGCGGTTGGCTCGTGACCGACGTCTAAGCGGCCCTCTGCTCTCTGTCTCGGCTTGGACCATGAAGCATCCGCCGAAAACCATGGCGGATGAAGACGCCCGCCATCTCGTTGAGGCTTTCATCCGTGGCACCAGCAACCGGTAACCGTACTTGGTCTCCTGTTGCACTGCTGGGGCTCTTCACCCTCAGTGTTGTCTTGTTCAGCCTGACGTTGAGTCTCCTGGTGCATCCCTGGATCCATCTCCCCTTATGGAAAGTGATGCGACGATGTGCCTCGATTTCAGCTACGCTGAGTCTCTGGTGGATCGTCACGCGCGTTGAAAAACGCACCATCCGCTCCTACGGGTTCTCACCCCTGCATATTGACACGCGCCAGTTGCTCGTGGGCGTTGGTCTCGGAGTTGCCAGCCTGGCACTGCTCTTTGGAATCGGACTGATCACCGGAGCGTGCGAGTGGCAACTGACCCCAGACCGTTTCAAGCTGTGGCGAACTGTTTTAGGTTTCATTCCCGCCGCAGCACTGATCGGGGTGCTCGAAGAATTGGTATTTCGCGGTTTTATCTTGCAACACCTCGTCACCTATTCCAGACCGCTTGCTGTTGCGGTCAGCAGTGTATCCTACTCACTCGTCCATCTACGAGATCGTTCCTGGGGTATGACGACCGGTCTGGAGTTGACGGGATTATTTTTGCTGGGTCTCGTGCTAGCTATCAGTTATCTCCGCACTCAACAACTGTATTTAGCTGTGGGACTGCATGCGAGCTTGGCCTATGGAGCACGCGTGAATAAACTGGTCATGGAGTTTTCTAACCCCTCGTTATCATGGCTGACCGGCACCAGCCGGCTCATTAATGGGGTAGGGAGCTGGATCGTACTGCTGGGAATTTTGGGGCTCATTGTTCGGTGGATGCACCCACCGCACCGAGGAGGTCTGCATGAAGGACAGGTTCCAACATCGCTGGGGATCTAAGTGGGTGTTCCTCTCCGTGCTACTCTGTAGCGGGGGAGCAGTTGTCTGGGCTGATCAGACGGGTACCTCAATCAACCAGGCCACATGTTGCGTGGCAGGTGGAAACCGCATGGATCATTCGCTCAGAAAACTGGGGCGAGGCATCGCGAATGTCTTCACCTCTCCGCTCGAAATTCCACGCACGGCAACACTCGTGGGGGAGAAAGAGGGCTTTTGGGCAGGAAGCAGCGTTGGACTGGTGCAGGGTCTATGGCGCACGGTCTCGCGAGCAGCTGTGGGGGTGTTTGAGGTGGTTACGTTCTATGCAGAAATTCCGAAGGACTATCAACCAATCATGAAGCCAGAGTTTGTATGGGCAAACGGCAACTGGGTCGAATAGGCTAGGCCCTTACGAAAAAAATTCCCGCTGCTGATCGCGGGGAAGGGAACGTTTCAGGGCATTGGTCAGCCGCGTGAACTCAAAGTCGAGGCGAGAGATCAATGCCAGGAGTTGTTGCATCACCCAGAACACGCCGCAGAGTGTGATGCCAATCACCGCGGTCACCATTCTGCTCACATCTTCCGCCGGAGTCACGAGCAGATACAGAAAGATGGCGAACGCGATCAACAACAGGTAAATTTTGAGGCGATCGATCACACGAAGCAACGTTCGGTCCTGTGGTGTGAGTGGCATCGGGGCCCTCCTTAGGCATCCCCAGTATACACTGCCGACAACAAGTTGACGAGTGACGGTGTGGTGCGTACAATAAGTGGTCAATGATGGGACAGAATCGCGAGAACCAGCTTGAGCTCTTTGACGTGCAAGGCTCTTCGACGTCTTCGTCTCATCGCAAAGAGACGTGGGCAGGGTGGTCACTCCATCTGCGATATGACCAGCTTCTGTTGGGTAGCATTGCGAGCTTGATCGGTTTGACGGTAATCTTTGCCTTCGGAGTCGAGCGAGGAAAGCAGTTGGTGCGATCGGAGCGGGTGCTCTTAGCGCGCCTGCCTTCTCAAGACGCTCAAGCGCCAGCGGCTACACCGATGACGCTTCCGGAACGCCCCGTCGCGGCGATACCAGCGAAACCAGTCGTTGCAGCAACGCCAAGCACCCAACAGCTTCTTGTTCCTGCGCAACCTGTGCTGAGCAAGCCAAGCTCTTCTCCAACGTTAACCTCGCGGTATGCCATTCAGGTCGTGACGTACAGCCAGCCTCACCTGGCGAAAAAGGAATTGGACCGATTGCAGGCAATAGGAGAGCGGGCATTTCTCGTCACGCGCCAAGGACACACCGTCGTCTATGTCGGACCGTTTCCATCAAAATCTAACGCAAGCCAGAAGTTGACCCAACTGAAAGGTCGTTATCAAGACTGTTTTCTGAAAACACTCTAACACACACCATGTCCATTCATTCCTCATTACGGTCAAGCAAGGGTTCGATGGGTGCAGCGCGCAACGTGCTCAAACGGCACGAGCGCATTCGCTACTTGCTCGAGCATGGCTTATGGGTCGACAACCATTCCGTCCTCGGACTGCCGAAGATCAAGCAGACCAAGATCAAAGCTCGGAAAGCCGTGGCGAAAGAAAAAGAGGCTGCAGCAGCCGACCAGCCAGCGGCCTCTTCTTCAGGATCTCCTGCATAGCGCGGATAGCCGTTTCTTTTCCTCGCACGCACGTCTTGACCCCAGCGCACAATGAATCTTAAGGTTTCACTGGGTGATCGATCGTACCCCATCGTGGTATCGAGTTCCTACCAGCAACTCCCAGGGCGTCTCGAACACCTCGGCCTCTCCCATGAAGGCTGGATTATCTCCCACCGTACGTTGTTACGTCGTTATGGACGCCAATTACTGGATCCGCTACGACGAGCAGGGTGGCGCCTCAGCACCATCACGGTTCCGGAATCTGAATCCTCGAAATCTATCGCGATGGTCCAACGGCTGCTCGCGCATTTGGCCCGTCACCCCACGATGCGTGTGCCAGTGCTGTTCGCCTTTGGGGGGGGCGTGGTGGGAGATGTGACG
>OBEQ011121354.1_pt1 | contig 12113 bp, 10 predicted proteins | sample 1670901 | NCBI WGS metagenome assembly OBEQ01 (sample SAMEA104232315, study PRJEB22302) | groundwater metagenome | biome: forest; feature: aquifer; material: groundwater | place: USA | collected 2011-08-07 | depth 5.4 m | reverse complement strand
GCGCATGAAGTCGTCGGTTACGCGCACGCTGTTGTTCGAGTTCTGGAAGAAGATCGACCCGTACGCCACGCCGGTGAACGACCCGTCGTAGCCGGCGTCGATGAGTGCCCACGCCTTCTTCTCTTCCTCGACCTTGCAGTTGATGAACTCGACGATGTCCGGATGATCGGCGTTGAGGATGACCATCTCCGCCGCGCGGCGCATCATGCCGCCCGACTTGATCACCCCCTCAAATGCGTCGTATCCCTTCATGAAGGAGACAGGACCGCTTGCCGTGCCGCCGCCCGCCAGGAGCTCTCTCGCCGAGCGGATCGTCGAGAGATTGCTGCCGGTGCCGGAGCCGAACTTGAAGAGCATCCCTTCCGTCTTCGCCAGCGTGAGGATCGAGTCCATCGTGTCCTCGACGGCGTTGATGAAGCAGGCCGAGCACTGCGGCGCCTTCTCGAAACCGCAGTTGAACCACACCGGGCTGTTGAACGCCGCCTTCTGATAGACGAGCAGGTGCTTCAGCTCGTGACTGAATGATTGCAGGGCATCTTCACTGGCGAAATATTTCTGGTCGCGCGCCCACCGGGTAATCGCGTCGACGACGCGGCCGATGAGCTGCTTGACGCTGTGCTCGCGCTCGGGCGCGCCGATCTGTCCGCGGAAATACTTCGAGACGACGATGTTGGTCGCCTGCTGGGACCAGAAGCTCGGGATCTCTACGTCGCGCTGTTCGAAGACGACCTTGCCCTTTTCGTTGCCGATCACGGCGGAGCGGATCTCCCATTCGACCTCGTCGAACGGATCGACGCCCGGCAGCGTGAAGTAGCGCGGAAACTCGAGCCCCTGAACCGCCGTGCCCCTCGACCCTGCGTCTCTTTGCTCGCCGGTTCTCGGCTCGGCGCTCTTGCGCGCGCGGGTCGTGGGGTCGACAGCTCCGCTCTGAGTCTCCGCCTGCTGACCGGCTGCGACAGCTTCGCGGGCAGGGCCTCTTTCCATGCGTTCCTCCGAATTAACTTGGACACTCCTCACCCCTACGGGAGGTCCGGAATCTTTGATTATTGATAGCGCCCGAGATGTCCTGACGAGCTTTTCAAGCGGCTGGAATGCTGGGCGCCTCCCGCCGTTTCAACCTCTTAGCGCAAGGTGGGATAGTGCGCTCAGTCCCCAACGTTGTCAAGCGTCAAACCACTACATATAGCGCTTTTTATTTAGGTCACTAGCAATATGTAGCTGTATTGTCGCACACAGGCAGACAACCACGAAGGGCGCGAAAGTCACGAAGATCAACCATTTAGGCCTTCGCGTCCTTCAAGTCTTCGTGGTTGAAAAGGCCTGGCTCCAAGCTCTGTCAGGCGGGTCGGAACACGTCCGTCGTGACGTAGCGGAGGCCCGAGTCGACGATGATCGTCGCCACCGTGGCCGACGGTCCGAGTCGCTCGGCAACGCGTAAGGCAGCGACGACATTGGCGCCGGTCGAGGCGCCGGCGAAGATCCCTTCCTCGCGCGCGAGACGTCTCGCCATGGCTTTCGCCTCGTCGGTTGTGACGGTGAGAATTTCATTCACCTCCTTCGGATTCCATAAAGGAGGGATGAAACCGATTCCGATCCCTTCAATCTTGTGAGATCCGGAGGGCCCTCCGGAAAGCACTGCCGATTCGGCGGGTTCCACGGCGGCCACGTGCACGGCCGGATTATGACGTCGAAGCACCTGCGCCGTTCCATGGATCGAGTGCGCGGTACTCACCGAGTGAATGAAGGCGTCGACCTTTCCGCCGGTCTGGGTCCAGATTTCCTCTCCGAGCGCGTGATACCCGCCGATCGCGTCGTGATTGTTGAGCTGATCTGTCCAGAACACCCCCGGGCGCTTGCTGATCTCGCGCGCCGTCTCGATCATCCGCCTGATCAGCGCTTCGGTGATCTTCTTGTTATCGCTTGGGACGATGGTCAGGTTCGCGCCGAAGGCGCGCATCGTCAGACCCTTCTCCTCGCTGAATGCATCCGAGAACACGATCTCCAGGCGATACCCCTTTGCGGCGCAGACCAGCGCGAGCGAAATGCCCGTCGTTCCAGCGGTGTACTCGACCACGGTGCCACCGGGCGGGAGGCGTCCATCCGCTGCGGCCGCGTCGATTGCCGCGAGCGCCATGCGATCCTTCATGCTGCCCGTCGGATTCGCGGATTCGAGCTTCGCGACGATGCGAGCGGATCCCGAAGGGACGATTTTTCGCAGCGCCACCAGCGGCGTGTGACCGATGGCGTCGAGGATGTTGGCTGCTAAATGCACCATGGGAGGCGCAGATTACTCCAATTCCCAACTGCCAACTCCCAACTCCCAAGGCAATTGTTGGGAGCGATCTCCTTGGAAGTTGGGAGTTGGATGTTGGGAGTTCTTGTGCGTATAAGATCCTTTGAATGTCCACATTCAAAATAGCCGTCATACCGGGCGACGGCATCGGTCACGAGGTCGTCCCGGAAGGGCTACGCGTGCTCGAAGCGGCCGGCAGGAAGTTCGACCTTTCCTTCGAGATGACGCATTTCGACTGGAGCTGTGAGGTCTACGCGAAAACCGGCCGCATGATGCCGGAAGACGGCCTCGAGCAACTGAAGAAGTTCGACAGCATCCTGCTCGGCGCCGTCGGCTACCCGGGCGTCGCGGACCACGTGTCGCTGTGGGGGCTGCTCATCCCCATCCGCCGCGGCTTCGATCAATACGTCAACCTGCGTCCGGTCCGGCTCTTCAAGGGCGTGGAAACGCCGCTCGCGAACCGGACGCCCAAGGACATCGATTTCGTGGTCATTCGCGAAAACACGGAAGGCGAATACTCGTCGATCGGCGGACGTATTTTCGCCGGCACCGAACAGGAGATGGCCATCCAGGAGACGATCTTCACGCGCAAGGGCGTCGATCGCGTGATGCGCTACGCGTTCGACCTCGCGCGAAAACGCCGCAAACCCCTGACGTCGGCCACCAAGTCGAACGGGATCATTCACACGATGCCGTACTGGGACGAGCGCTTCGCGGCGGTTGGGAAGGACTATCCCGACGTGAAGACGGATCAGTTCCACATCGATATCCTCACGGCCCATTTCGTCCGTAACCCTCACTGGTTCGACGTCGTCGTCGGCAGCAACCTGTTTGGCGACATCCTGTCGGACCTGGGTCCCGCGGTTGCGGGAGGAATCGGCATTGCCCCGTCGGCGAACCTCAACCCGGAACGGAAGTTCCCGTCGATGTTCGAGCCGGTGCATGGGTCGGCGCCCGATATCGCCGGACGAAACATCGCGAACCCGATTGGCACCATCTGGTCAGTCGCGCTGATGCTCGACCACTTCGGATCGCCGCAAGCCGGGCGAGCCGTGGAAGACGCGATCGAAAAGATCTGCGAGAACGGGCCGCGGACTGCGGACCTGGGAGGTAAGGCCTCCACTCAGGAAATGGGAAAGGCTATCGCCGACTCGATCTAGCGCCTTTGCGCCCACGGGCCACAGAGACACAGAGACAATTTTTTAGGCTGGAGGGAGGCTTTTGGCCTCCCCGGGTGCACAGGCAGGGGGTATAGCGGATAGCCCCGCCACTTTCGCTGCGGGGTGAGGTGACTTTCGATCTCTGCGCTCCTTAGAGCAGGCGGCATGCCAATTCGGAGCGGTGCTATACACATACGCGGAATTGCGAAGGGTTTCCCGCAGACTGCGGTGAGTCGGCGCTGCGACCGTCCGGTGGGGGCAATGACCCCACCAACTGATCAGTGGGTAACGGAAGGGATGCGAGTGGGAAGGCAGCGACCCATTCGGAGGTTTGGCGCTACACCGCGCGCTTGCGGTACTGACGGACAGCGATCGTGAGGGCTACTACGGCCGAGATGGCCAAGTACGTGAACGGCCTGGCGATCTCCGCAGGTCCGGCTCCCTTGATCAGAATCGCGCGCGCAATGGTCACGAAGTGGCGCACTGGATTGACCACCGACACGCTGCGTACCCACGGCGCCATGCTGTCGATCGGCGTGAACAGGCCGCTCATCAACAGGTAGATGTTGATGATGAAGAAGGTCACGAACATCGCCTGCTGCTGGGTCTCGACCATGGCCGAGATCCAGAGCCCGATGCCAAGGGCGACCGCCAGGTAGACGCTCGCGACACCGAACAACAGCGGCACACTGCCCCGCATCGGGATGTCGAACACGAGCTTGCCGACGATCAGGCCGAGCGACAACTCCAGCAACCCGAGCACCCAGAACGGCAACAGTTTCGCCACGATGAACTGTCCGCGCGTGATCGGCGTCACGTTGAGCTGCTCGAGCGTTCCGAGCTCCTTCTCGCGAGCGATGTTCTGCGCCGTGAGCAGCGTGCCAATCATCGTGACGAGAGCCACGAGAATGCCGGGCACCATGTAGTGCTTGTAGTTCAACGTCGGGTTGTAACGCCCCCGCACTCGCACGTCGATGAGCGGCGAGGCGTGCATCGGCGACAACTCCGTTGCGTACTCGGCAAGCACGCGGGACGCGTAGGACTGGACGATGCCGGCAGCCGATCCTTTCTCCGCGTTGACCGAGAGCTCCACGGGCGCAACGCCGGTCCTCCGGAGCGACACCTCGAAGTCGTGCGGGATCACCACGACCATCGTCACGGTCCCGGCGAGGAGTGCATCGTTGGCGCGGTCGAGCGAGGGCGCGGTGCCGACGATCTGGAAGTGTCCGGACGCTGCCAGATGGTTGATCAGACCGCGCGACACGCTCGTCCGATCCAGGTCCACCGTGTAAATAGGCGTGTTGCGAATCTCGAACGTGGCGGCGTTCGACAGGATGAGAAGCTGCACGACAGGAACGATCAGCACCTGCGCCAGCAACACCCTGTCGCGCAGGATGTGCAGGACCTCTGCCTCGGCCAGAAAGAAGATACGGCGCATGGCTATTCGAGGCGCTCCTTGAACGACCGGGTGCTCGCCACGAGCAGCACGAGGGACATCGCCGCGAGGATCAGCGTTTCGTGCCACAGGTATTCGAGTCCAACGCCTTTCAGCATGATGCCGCGCGCGATCAGCACGAACCACCGCCCGGGCACGGCGTACGACACGATGCGCAGCGCCGCCGGCATGCTCTCGATGGGAAAGATGAATCCGGACAGGAGGACATTCGGCAGCATGGTGCCGAGCAGCGCCCCCATCATCGCGACGCGCTGCGACGAGGTGCGCGCCGATATGAGGATGCCGAGCGACAGCGACACAAGAATATAAAGGCCGCCTTCGAACAGCAGCAGCGCCACGCTGCCGCGCACCGGGACGCGGAATATCAGGCGCGCCTCGATAAGCACCGCGATCACGCTGATGAATCCGATGACCAGGTACGGCGCCACCTTGCCGACGATGATTTCCCACGGGCGCAGCGGCGACACCAGGAGGGCCGTCATCAGCGACGAGATGATGGTCAGCACGAACGCCATCAGGCCCGGCACGAACAGGTTGGAGCTCTCGCGGGTCGGATTGAAGCGCATGCGCACGTCGGGCACGATCGCCACGCCCGCCTTCGCGCCGGGCAATGCTGACGCGCTTCGGCGGGACAAGCCCAGCTCCCGCTGATATCCGTCGATCACCGCCAGCGCGTACGCCTGCACCAGGTTGCCGGTATTCGGCTCGGTGGTGTCGCTGATGATGAGAATGTGCGCCGGCTCCCCGCTGCCAAGGTCGCTCGCGAAACCGGGCTCAAAGACGACGGCCTGCTGCGCGGCGCCGGTTTCGAACAGCTGGTCGAGATCGGACGTGCGCGAGACGACGGCGACAGTTCGGAACACGCCGCTGGAGACAAACCGGTTGCGCAGCTCGATCGTGGCCTGGTCCGGCGCCGGATCGACAATCGCCAGGCGCACGTCGTTGACGTCGGTGCGGATCGCGAAACCGAAGAGGACGACCTGTACGACGGGCAGCGCCAGGAGGACCACGAGCGTCCGGCGATCTCGCAGTATGTGGTATCCCTCCTTGCGCAGGAGGCCGTTGAGCGCGCTCATGGTGGCCCCGACGGGAAGTCGGGATCGGGGATCCGGGATCGGGGATCCGGAATTCTCTCCGCGGGGCGCGCAAGGCGCACGAACAGCTCGTCGATCGAATCGACGCCGAACTGCTTCTTCAGATCCGCGGGCGTGCCGATCGCGCCAATGCGCCCCGCCACCATGATCGAGATGCGATCGCAGTACTCGGCTTCATCCATGTAGTGAGTCGTGACGAGCACGGTCGTGCCCGCCGACGCGGCTTCGTAAATCAGCTCCCAGAACTGGCGGCGCGTGATCGGATCGACGCCGCTCGTCGGTTCGTCGAGAAAGACGATGCGCGGCTCGTGGACGAGGGCGACCGAGAACGCGAGCTTCTGGCGCCAGCCGAGCGGCAGGCTGCGAACCTTCTGGTCAGCCACACCCGCCAGGCCGAGACGCGCGAGCATCCGCTCGGTGCGCTCGCGAATCTGCTGACGCGTCAACCCGTAGATGCCGCCGTAGAGACGGATGTTCTCGCGCGGCGTCAGGTCCTCATAGAGAGAGAAGCGCTGGCTCATGTAGCCGATGCTGCGCTTGATCGCCTCGCTCTCGGTGTAGACGTCATGACCGGCCACCCGCGCGGTCCCGCCACTCGGCGCGAGGAGGCCGATCAACATGCGCATCGCGGTGGTCTTGCCGGCTCCGTTGGCGCCGAGGAAGCCGAACACCTCGCCGGCGCGCACCTCGAAGGAAATGTGATCGACGGCGGTAAACGAGCCAAAGGTCCGCGTCAGATCTTTCGCTTCGATGGCGATGTCGGTCACGCGATGCCTCGCGTTTCGGGATCGGGGATCGGGGATCGGGGTTCGTCAGACGCGGCGGTGCGGGCGATGAATGTGTCTTCGACGGTTGGCGCCAGGGGTTCGACGAAGGCGTCGGCAAACCCGTTTGCAGCGAGGAAGACGCGCAGCTCCTGCTCGAGCTGGTCGACGGGCTCGTCAGTCCGGGCGTCGGTGTAGTGGATGACCTCGCCGAAGGGATACACACTGTGCGCGTGCTCGTAGCGCCGAAGCGCGAGCAGCGCCTTGTATCGCTCCTTCGCTCGCACTCCCAGAAGCGGCCGATCGAACGCGCGTGTGATCGCCGCCGGCGCATCGACGGCCAGCAGACGACCGCGGTGGATCAGGGCAACGCGGTCGCAGCGGTCGGCTTCATCCATGTACGGCGTCGAGACGATGATCGTGAGGCCGCTGCGTTTCAAATTGCCGAGCAGATCCCAGAACTCGCGTCGCGACACGGCATCGACGCCCGTCGTCGGCTCGTCGAGAAACAGAATGTCCGGCCGATGGACCAGCGCGCAGCAGAGCGCGAGCTTCTGCTTCATGCCGCCCGAGAGCGCGGCGGCGCGGCGATCCTTGAAAGGCTCGAGCTGCGTGTAGATAGGCGCGATCTGCGCATACTCGCGCTCGATCGTGGTGCCGAAGACGGAGGCAAAGAAGCTGAGGTTCTCTTCGACGCTGAGGTCGGGATAGAGGGCGAAGCGCCCCGCCATGTATCCGACGCGCTGCCGCAGCGCGCGGTAATCGCGGACAACGTCGAGACCGAGAACGGATGCGCGCCCCGAGTCGGGCACGAGCAGCGTCACGAGAATTCGAAACAGCGTGGTCTTGCCGGCGCCGTCGGGACCGATGAAGCCGAACAGCTCGCCCTTCTCGACGCCAAACGCCACACCGTCCAGCGCAGTCGTCGGGCCGAAGCGCTTCACGAGACCTTCCACTACGACTGCGCGGGATCCGGGATCCGGGATCCGGGATCCGGACCCTTCATCTGTCACTGTGCGAACTCCACATCCACGGGCATACCGACCTTGAGCACGCCATCCTGGTTGGGCACGCGGATCTTGATCGCGTAGACGAGGTCGGCGCGCTCGTCGCGAGTCTGGATGGGCGTCGGCGTGAACTCCGCCTGCGCCGCCACCCACGAGACCGTGCCGGTGAGTGTCTTTCGCGTGTCACCAGAATCGACCGTGACACGCGCCTGCTGGCCAACGCGCACGGATGCCAGCTGCGACTCGCCGATGTATGCGCGCACGTCCACCGCATCGAGGTTGGCGATCTTGTAGAGGGGCTGGCCCGGCTGCACCATCTCGCCCGCTCGCGCATAGGTGACGAGCACGGTGCCCACGCTGGGGTTCGTCACCATGCTCCGGCGAATCCGATCGTTAACCTGCGCCACCTGAGCGTCGGCGGACCAGACCTGGGTCAGGGCGGTCTGACGCTGCGCCTGCGCCGCGGCAATCTGCGCGGTCTGGGCAGCCACCTGCCGGCCCTGCGCTTCGATCTGCTGGTCCTGTGCTTTGATCTGGTCCTGCAGCACGCGATCGTCGCGCTCAGCCTGATCGAGCTGCTGCGCGGTTGCCGCCTGCTTCGCAAACAGTCGTTCCATCCGCTCGTGCGCGCGCCTGGCGATCTCGAGCTGCGACTGCAGCGCGCCACGCTGGGCAATCGCCGCCTCCCGCTGCGCCTGCGCCGCATCGCGTTGTGCCATGAGCGCCTGCACCTGCTTGTCCACTTCGCCAACACGTGACACGGTGCCGGCGTGCTGCGCCGTCAGCTGGTTGCGCTGCAACACGAGCGGTGTCGAATCGACCTCACCCACCACCGCGCCGGCGGCAAGCATCTGTCCATCCTCGACGGAGAACCTCGTGAGCTGGCCCGCCGCTTCCGGCGAGATCACAACCTCCGTGGCCTCCACATTGCCGTATGCGTCGGGAGCGACCTCCCGGGCGCACGCCGCGGTGGCAAGCGCCGCGGTAAATGCCGGTATCGCTAGAAGCCCCGGCAAACTCCCAACTCCCAAACCCCAAGCGCGCATTACCGTACCTCCAATCCCAGCGTCGTGAGGAGCCGCGCGCCCGTTTGCGCAAGTTCCACCTGGTGGCCCACACGCGCGAATTGCGCCTGCAGGAGATCAGTGGCCCGATCGAGACTCTCCGATGCCGTCACGACACCCTCCTGAAAACGAGCCTGGGTCGAACGTTCGACCTGCTCGCGCAGCGCAACGATCCGATCGTCGAGCGCCAGCGCGGCCTGCAGCCGATCGATCGCGGCGGTATCTCCTTCGATCGACTCGGTGAGCCCCCTTGCAAACGCGGCCTGGTCGGCCGCCACGACTTGCTGCTGGAGGCCGAGCGCCTCGCGTTCCCGGCTCCCGCTTCCCCACGTCCATGCATTCCACTGCACGCGCACGCCGCCAAGTCCGTATGACTCGAGCTGGTCGCTGATGAAGTTGAGTCCAGGACGGCCGTAGCCGACCCGCGCGAACGTCGAGACGCGCGGCTTCTCCTGCGCCGCGGCCGCGTCCTGCTGTTTCGCGAGACGCTCGCGTGTCCTGGCGAAGAGGTCGTACTCGGGCCGCGCGCGGAGCGTTCCAGGCGCCTGGCGCGCCCGCGCGATCGCGGCGGAGAGATCAGGCAGCGCGAGCATGTCGTTCTCCGCGATCGTCTGTCCCGTCAGGATCGCAAGGCGCGCCAGCGCAGCGCGACGATTCGCGCGCAGCTCGTCTTCGTCCTGGCGGCGCTCCAGCAGCGTCGCTTCGACGGCCGCGGCGTCCGCGGGCAGCGCCGTGCCCTCGCGCACGCGTTCGTTCGTCTCGCCCAGCCGCAGGTCGAGCGTGCTGATCGCCGCGCGAAGCGCGGAACCGCGCTCCTGCAGCGCGGCCGCCACAAAGAACGCCTCGTTCACCTGCTGCCGCAGAGCGAACAGCGTTGTCCGGACCCGCGCCTGCTGTTCGGCAAGCTGTGCGCGCTCGAGCGCGGCCTGGGTGTCGATGGTGGCGTCGAAGAGGCGTTGATCGATGCGGAGGCCACTATCGTAGGTCGCCTTCGGCGGCGCAAAGAGCGGACGGCCGCCCGGCAGCGTGAGCGGAGCCGTCGGCACGTCCGACTGGTACTGCGCCTGGCCGTCGACGGTGATCGCAGGCAGATGCCCGGCTGCAATGTTGCGAAGCCGTAGCTCGCTCTGCGCGGTCAGCAGCTGAAGCTGTTGCAGCCGCGGATCGGTGTCGATGGCCGACTGCTGCAGCGCGGCGAGATCGAGCGAACGTCCGCTGGGAGCCGGCTGCTGCTGTCTCTCTTGCAGCTGCCCCGCAGTGCTTGCTTGCTGCTCCGCAGTGCTTGCTTGCTGCTCCGCAGTGCTTGTCGCCGCGTGCGCGATCAGCAACCAGGCTGCGATCAAGAAAACCGATCGGGTCTTCATGGGCGTAGGGCCCTCAGGAAAAATGGCGCCAGCTCCTTCCGGCGCCGGTCGATGAACCGGTCGAAGCCTGCCTGATCGAACCCCAGCAACGCCATCAGCATCGGCCGTGCCGCGAAGGGAAACACGCACATCGAGAGCAGGTTGACGATGAACTGATCGGGCGCGATCGGGTGCATGCGGCCGGCGCGAACCCGCTTGTCGATCTGCGCCCGCAGCACGCCGCTGACGCGCATACCGATTTCGGCAGGCACCATTCCAGTGACCGCCGAGACGAGCTGACCCGCGCGCTCGGGATGATGCGCAAGCTCGCTCAGGATGTAACCGGGGAGGTACGGCGCCTTCGCGAGGTGTTCCAGCTCGGTCTGGACGACCCGCTCGACCTTGTCGTCGAGCGGCGCGTCGGACGCAAGGATCCGTATGACCGCGGGGAGAAGCTGGCCGGCGGCGCGTATGAAGACCGCTTCGGCGAGCCGCTCCTTGGTACGGAAGTAGTAGTGCAGCAGCGCCGAATTCACCCCGGCTTCCTTCGCGATCTCCTGAGTGCGTGCACCCGCCGTCCCCGAGCGGATGAAGACCAGATGCGCTGCGTCGAGAATCCGCTGCTCGGTCGACTCATCGCGTTGACTGTGCGATTTAACCATTCAGTTAAAGTGGACGATAAAACAGACGAGATACCGAATGCAATAGGAAATTTTGGGGGCTGGGATTAGGGGTTAGAACTCGAGCGTCTGACTTCTTGGGAGTTGGAGGTTGGGAATTGGGAGTTGGCCGGTTTACCGGCCCGTTAACCCGGCGGCGAGCGTCGCGGCCTTGTCGGCCAGGGTAGCGGCGAAGACGAAGTTTCGATCCTTCAGTGCCTGCTCCGCCTGTTGAGTGAACCGCTTTGACTGATCGTATTGTGCCTTCGCGTCAGCGCTCAGCCTGCCGTAATTGACCCCGCCGAGATCGCGAGCCGCGAGCGCGAGGGTGTCGCGCACTCCTTTCTCAGCCGCCGCTTCGCCCGCGGGCGAGGCAGGACGAAGCTCGCGCGTCGCTTCGGGGGCCGGTTCGACAGGTGGCGCGACCGCTACAGGCGCGGGGTCGACGGGGGGCTGGGGCTGCTGCTCAGCGCGCCGCACGGGCGGCCGTGGCGGTGTGCGCGGGGGCGCGGCCGCTGCCGGTAGCTCGGGTGGCGGCGCAACCTCAATGACAGGTTCCTCGACTGGCGCCAGCACGCGCGCAGGAGGAGCAGGCACGTCGAGTGGAGGGCCTTCGGGAATGGCTTTCGCCTGCGCTTTTGCGCACGCGAAATTCCCGATTCCACACACGCCAATTCCCAGGACGAACAGACCCGCGCGCACCACCCTTGGCAGCAGGGAGTTGGCCCGTTGGGAGTTGAGGGTCATCTCAAATCTCGCTTGCCCTGGGTAAAAGGACGCGGAACGTCGTCCCGCGGCCGGGCGTCGACTGCACTTCTACCTCGCCATCGTGCAGCTGGATGATGCGATACACCATCGAGAGCCCGATGCCGGTCCCATGATCCTTCGTCGTGAAATAGAGGTCAAAGATCTTTCCGAGGTCGCCTTCCGGGATGCCGACGCCGGTATCCTCGAATTTCACCTCTACCTGGTCGCGTGCCGCGGAGGCGGCAGAGAGCCGCAGGGTCCCGCCGCTCGGCATCGCCTGGCACGCGTTCATCGCCAGGTTGAGAAACGCCTGCCGCAACATCGCGGAGTCGCCATTGATCGCAGGGACGGTGGGGGCGGAATTCACCTCGACGCGCACGTGGTTGGCCGCCGCCTCCGGCCTGATTACCGGCAGAATCTCATCGAAAATCGTCGTCACACGCACGGGCTGCAGCCGCAGGTCCTCAGGGCGCGAGAACTTCAGGAAGCCCTGGACCACTTCGTCGAGCCGGCGAATCTCGCTTTC
>OBEQ011063255.1_pt1 | contig 12113 bp, 6 predicted proteins | sample 1670901 | NCBI WGS metagenome assembly OBEQ01 (sample SAMEA104232315, study PRJEB22302) | groundwater metagenome | biome: forest; feature: aquifer; material: groundwater | place: USA | collected 2011-08-07 | depth 5.4 m | reverse complement strand
TAACTACATCTCAACAGCATCAGATCTCTTCCTTTCAAATGATCTTGAAGGAAGAGGTTCTATATCTTTCGCAGGACCAGCCTCTCTATCTAACACCCTCTGGGTTAGCCCAGGAGGGTTTAGTGGGAATGTTGGGATAGGGACATCGAGCCCAGGAGCAAAATTGCATGTCGGTGGAGCGGGCGATGTCATGATAGACACTGGCCGGGGGTATCTATTTGGACCTAGCGCGTCCTCGGGTGTCTATGGAGAAGGAGCAAATACTACAGTAGATAAAATCCAGTTCTTCACTAACTTTAGCGAACGTATGCGCATTGATAACACAGGCAACGTCGGCATCGGCACCACTACTATTTTGGCAAAACTCCATATTGTTGGCGGCGCCTCAACCAAGGGTGTATTTTTACTTGTTGATCCTTCGCCTGGTAGCACAGCCTCCGGCTCCTTCGCCATCCGCTCTTCCAACACTCTCGGTTCTGTTGCCTCCATCTCTGCCACCTCACTAACATCTGGCAATGTCTTGCAATTAACCGTCCCAGCTTCAACTAGCGGAGGAGGAAATTATCTTTTAGTAAAAGATACAGCAGGAGTAGTCTACGCCTCCCTGTCTAGTGGCGGCAGATTCTCGATCAGGAGAACTATGTTATCACACGGCGCTGCTACTACAAATTGTACCGCTGCTGGTACTCCTTCTGCCGGTTGTGTTGACTATGCTGAAAATTATCCGACGAATGATAATAGCTTAGAGGCAGGAGATTTAGTTAGTGTCGATGCTAGCAACTCACTGAATGTAATTAAATCTAAAAATACCAATACCATAATCGGAATAGTTTCTTCTAATCCAGCAGTATTGATTACTGGCCAATCAGTTTTGACCGGTGATTCTGCCAATGACTTTCATCAGGCCGGAACTGTTCCTATAGCTCTAGCCGGTCGTGTGCCGTTAAAGGTTTCGTTGGAGAATGGACCTATAAAGATTGGCGATGAATTGACGACTTCTTCTGTGCCCGGGGTTGCTATGAGAGCTACTGGTTCAGGAAGGGTGATAGGTATGGCTATAGAGTCATTAAATACACTTAATTCAGGATCCTATAAAAAGATAATCATTTTCGTCAATCCGCATTGGTATGGGGGTGATATCTCATCACTTACTTCGGCGGTTGGTTCAACTGAGGGGTTAGTCAAAACTTCCGGTGGTGCCTTGTTTGATATTGATATTCTTTTTGCTTCAATTGTTAACAAGTTTGAGAAAACTCTGGGTGTAGTATTCAAACAAGGGTTACTTAAGATTGCGGAAATTATTACGGATAGTTTGACGGCGAAGAGCGTGAATACTGACAAACTATGCATTGGCGATGTCTGTGTCAACAGAGATCAGCTCAAGCAACTTTTACAAAACCCTAATACTAATCCCACCATCGTGCCACCTTACAATATTCCATCACCAACACCCAGCCCGTCATCTACACTTATTCCTACTCCCACGCCTCCGGTAATTTTGTCACCAACCCCAACCCCGAGCACTACACCACTAACAACACCACAAGTGTCCAAATCACCAAGCCCGTCTGTTGCTCCAACGGCCTCTCCGATACCTTTACTTTCGGTTGAACCAACACCAACACCAACGCCGTTGTCAAGCAGTACGCCGGCATCAACCTCAATTACTAGTCCAAGTCTAACGCCTACTTTCTAGGTAAAACCAAGTCAATAAGTAATAATCTGAGTGAATTATTAAAATATGCCATATTTAAATAAAAACAAATTTTTAAACTATTATTTCCCCAAAACTCTCTCGGTTATTTTAATCGTGGTCATAGTGTTTGCCTACTTAACCCTAAACCAACTCCGGATTGCCCAGGCTGTTTATGTTCAACAAGACCAAGTCACTGGTACGACGACAGGCAATCAGCCAATAGGTTCTTACTCGGGGAATCAGTACGTTGCTTCCCCCTTCACTGCCGGATCTAGTTACACCTTAACCCAAGTAGTGCTTAGAATGGCTAAACTGGGAAGCCCAACTTTTACTATGACTACTACTATATATACAGACAGCGCTAATGCCCCAGGTACTGTAGTAGGAATCGGGTCAGGTAGCATTGCCGCCAGTAGTTTAGGGACAACAGAGGCCGATGTTACTTTTACCGGACTAAACGCCTCTATAACCCTTGGAACAAAATATTGGATAGCTGTCGGGGCCAGTGCTACCCAGGACGCCAGCAACGACGTTCTGTGGTACAGTTTTGGTGCAGCGGCTACGGATATCACAACCTCTTCAAGCAATGGCAGTGCCTGGTCACCATACGACACCTTCGCGAAAGCTAAACTAACTACTTTTAGCGGGACTGCCATTGCCGACACTACTCCACCTACCATCCCCACCAATCTTACCGCTACAGCAATCTCTACCTCTGCCATCAACCTTTCCTGGACTGCTAGTACAGATAATATAGGTGTTACCGGTTATCGTATCTATCGCTGTCAGGGAGTGAGTTGTATTCCCTCAGTTCAAGTTGCGACCTCTCCAGCTAATTCATATTCCGATACCGGTCTTTCTGCTTCCACAACTTATGTTTACACCATAGCTGCTTATGATGCTGCTGGAAATGTATCGAGTCAATCAATCTCTGCTTCAGCTACTACGCAGGCCACTCCACCCCCCGACACTACTCCACCTACCATCCCCACCAATCTTACCGCTACAGCAATCTCTACCTCTGCCATCAACCTTTCCTGGACTGCTTCTACCGACCCTGACAACACGCCTGCCCAGATCAGCTACAAAGTCTTTCAAAATGGAAGCGCAACCCCCATTGCCACCACTACAGCAGGAACTACAACTTATTCTGATACAGGATTAACAGCATCCACCCTATATACATACACAGTCCAAGCCCAAGACCCGGCTTTAAATACTTCTGCCCAAAGTGCTCCTACTTCTGCTACTACGCAGGCATCGACACCCGGCGTCATTACTGCCTCAAACTGTACCGCAGTTGCCGTCCAGGCCGCCATTGATGTCGCCGTGAGCGGCAACACAGTGGTAATTCCTGCCGGCACCTGTACATGGACAAGCTCTATCAGCATTTCCAAAGGCATTACGCTCCAGGGAGCCGGCCAGGATACTACTGTTATTACTGCTTCAAATACAGACCTCATCACGGTCACCGGGAACGGCACTGCGTTTCGGATGACGGGGATTGGTTTTAATGGTAGCAACTTGTTTGGGGCGATCATGATAGATGGGTCATTCTCCACATTCCGCATGGACCACCTTAAGTTCACGAACCTGACCAACCGCGCGGTCATTATAGGATACAACAACTCGGCCACTGCGATCCCACCGGTCTACGGTCTCCTTGACAACATCACTTATGTGGGCAGCGCCTGCAATCCGTTTGTCCTGCACTACGGCAAGGATGTGGATGCCTGGACCCAGAACGACAACTGGGGGAGTAACCAGGCTATGTACCTTGAGGACAGCACGTTTACCTGGAACGTGGCCTCATCCAACGCAGGATGCGACGTATGGGACCAGGAGCACGGCGCGAGAGCCGTGATCCGGCACAACACGATCACGAATGGAGGCATATGGGGTCACGACACGGGTTCGACCCAGCAGTCCCGCGGCTTGCGCATCAAGGAGCTTTACAGCAACAAGTTTGTTTGCAGCCAGAGCGGCGGAGCTCCCGATTGCGGGTACAGCCCCATGGACTTCCGCGGCGGTTCCTACCTGACTTACGACAACACGATCCCGATATACACCGGATTGGGCCCGGCAGGATGGGAGTATGCCAATTCCACAGAGCTCTGGCGCGTCGTGGGCACTCAGGGCACTCCCCCGGGAACTAGCGACCCCTGGAATTTCAAGTGCACCGACCCTCAGAAAACCGTTGCCTCAGATTTTCGTTCTCACTGCAGCGGAAGTCCTTACTCAGCTTGTGGATTATACGAAAGTGTTGGGCAGGTTTGTTCAGTGCAAACCTGCGGTGGCGGAACTTGTGGCACTTGTGTTAATAACCCGACGAATGTGCCGGCAGGGGTCACAATTCTTAGTCGCATTGACGGCATCGGGGCAGGCAACTATGCGTGCCGGGACCAGGTGGGTCAGGGCAAGGATTCCGCTGACCATACGACACAGGCCTTTACTCCGGCATACTGGTGGAATAACACCAACCCGAACAGCGCGAATACCCCAATCACGTATCTGAATGTGAATCCAGGCCCACCAACGGAGGCGACCTACATCAAGTCCAACCGCGATGTCTTTTTGACCGACGTCGCTAACTGCGCGGCAGGAGGCTTATCCTGCACCAAGGGCGTCGGCCGAGGCACGCTTGCACAGCGTCCAGGGAATTGCAGTAACGCAGACTTTCCTGGCACCTTTCCCGGTCCTGGCTACTTTGCCACCGATACAAACACCCTCTATCGCTGTACTTCCCCAAATACTTGGGCGACGTACTATACTGCCTACACCTACCCCCATCCTCTGCAAGGTACTCCTCTTCCCCCCGACACTATCCCTCCCACCGTCCCCACCAACCTTACCGCCACAGCCATCTCTTCTTCTCAAATCAACCTATCCTGGACTGCTTCTACTGACAACATAGCCGTCACCGGCTACAAGATATTCCGTGGAGGAGTTCAAGTAGCTACTTCAGCTACAACTAGCTACTCTGACACAGGACTAACTGCCTCAACTCTCTATTCCTACACCGTTAGCGCATATGATGCCGCCGGCAATAACTCTGCTCTATCAATATCTGCTTCCGCGACAACACTGGCAGTTTCAGCTCCTATAATCTCTGCCATTACCTCTTCTTCAATTACCCCAACTGGTGCCACCATTGCTTGGACCACCGATCAATCAGCAGACACTCAAGTAGAATACGGTCTTACCACTGCCTATGGTTCAGCCACTACCCTAGACGCAACACTAATTATTTCTCACTCACAAGTTCTATCCAGCCTTACTGGCAGTACCCTCTATCACTATCGAGTTAAGTCAAAGAATGCCGGAGGCCTTCTAACCACATCAGCAGACAACACATTTACAACTACAATACCGCCTGATATCACACCTCCCGTTCTTTCTGCTATCTCGGCCAGCGGTGTGGCTGCCTTTACTGCCACTATTAACTGGACAACCGATGAACTATCAGATAGCCAAGTAGAATTCGGCACAACTACTTGTCCTTGTGCAACCAATACCCCTTTAGTTGCTACCCTTGTTATCACTCACGGTATCAACCTCTCTGGTTTACTGCCCAACACAATATATTTCTATAGAGTTAAATCAAAAGATGCGGCTAGTAACCTAGCCACCAGCACAACCCAAAGCTTTACCACTACCAATGCCCCAGATATTACCCCGCCCGTCCTTTCTGCCATCACAGCCTCTGGTATTACTTCCGCGAACTCCACTATTACCTGGACGACCAATGAATCATCAGATTCTCAAGTAGAATACGGACTTACCACTGCATATGGTTCAAGCACCGTCCTTAACGCCTCTTTAGTTATTTCCCACTCCCAAGTCTTATCCGGCCTTGTAGCCAGTACCCTCTATCACTACCGAGTTAAATCAAAAGATGCCTCTCTCAACCTAGCCACGTCAGGGGACTTTACATTTACAACTACAGCCATACCAGACATCATACCGCCTACAGTATCACTGACCGCACCTATTAATAACTCTATTGTCTCCGGGATGGTAGCTGTTTCAGCTACGGCCACTGATAATATCGCTGTTGCCGGTGTGCAGTTTAAGCTAGATGGAGTAAATCTAAGCACCGAAGTTACCATCGCTCCCTATGCAATTTCCTGGAATTCAAACACTGTCCTTGACGGTAATCATATTCTTACCGCAGTAGCCAGAGACTCCGCCGGCAATACCGCTACTTCAACCGCTGTCATGGTTACGGTAAGGAACACGATTCCCCCGCCAGTCATCTCTGCCGTTAATGTTTCCTCAATAACCCCAACTGGTGCCGCCATCACCTGGACAACTGATAAGCCCTCCACCAGCAAGGTCAACTATGGTTTGTCCTCTACCTACAACACTTCGACAGTTAAAGATACAACCCTAGTTACCAGCCACTCTGTAACCCTGGGCAGTCTCACTCCCTCTACTATCTATCACTTCCAAGTTGAATCAACTGATACGCCCAATAACTTAACTTCAGTTTCAACTGATCAAACATTTACAACTATTGCCGCGCTATTACTGCCGGTCATTTCTAATATATCCAGCACTAACATAACCATAAGTAGTGCCACTATCACCTGGACTAGCGACATAGCTGCTAACACCCAAGTAGACTATGGTTTAACCACAGTCTATGGAATACAGACAACCCTTGATTCAGCTCTAGTTCAGAGTCACACCGTTTCCCTGGTAGGCCTATTACCCAGCACAATCTATCACTACAGAGTCAGATCAGGAGGATCTATATCTATTGACCAAATATTTAGCACATTGTCTATAGCAGATACAATTCCTCCGGCCGCCGTCACCAATTTGATGGCTGCCAATCCAACCACAACATCAGTAACTCTTTCCTGGACCGCGCCAGGCAATGACGGCCTTATCGGCACTGCCGCCAGCTACGAAATGCGCTCATATATCCTGCCCATTACCGATTCAAATTGGAACACAGCCACCACTCTGTCAGGTCTACCCACGCCGTTAATAGCCGGCACACCCCAAACCTACATCGCTATCGGTTTAACTCCTGACACCACCTATTACTTTGCCCTTAAGACAAGGGATCAAGCCAGCAATATCTCCCCCCTATCTAATGTGGCCATGATCAATACACTAAAACCAACCCCGACTCCAACCCCGGTATCAACTGGTGGCGGAGGCGGTGGAGGTGGAGGATATATTCCACCGACTTTTGTGCCATTACAACAAGTAAAAATTTCAAGGCTTGTTGAAGCTGATAGCCAGATAATTATGGAGTGGACTAACCCAACTGTTAGTTTCGGTCGGGTCAGGATTATTCAGAAAGTAGACTCCCAACCGACTTCTTTAACTGATGGTATTAATATTTTTGAAGGATCGGGCACTAAATTTGTTGCCGACAGATTACTTAATAGCAGGGATTACTACTTCGCATTCTATACCATAGGCCTAGATGGAACATTCTCTGTGCCCATGATTGTCAAAGGCACTCCAAAAGCAGGGGTAAATAGTTTTCCAGAAAAAGCACTACCCCTCGATATCGCTAAAACAACATCATACATTCCACCAGTGGCCAATCCAGTTACTTACGGCCCCTCAATCGTTCCCAGTAAGATTTTCCCTTCAGGTTCACTTCTAAGATATGTCCTAGAAAACAAGGTATATTACATTGATAATGGCCAAACAAGATTAATCAGTAGTCCAACAGCGCTAAACAAATTGACCAAGGGTGATAACTCAAAGATCATTATCTTGTCCAACAAAGACTCCCTCTCTTCCTATGCCCCGGGTTCCCCCGTAGTTTTAAAGGATATCTCCAACATTAAACCCGTACAATCCGTAATAGTTAAGACAAAAGATAGCCCCTCTATCTATCTAATAGATCGAACTAGTAAGATTAAAAGACCAATTCCCGATCTAGCAACATTCTATTCTTATGGCATCACACTTAAGAATGTCGCAACCCTGTTTCCCACTGAGTTAAACACCTATACCCAAGGTAATCCTCTTGCTTTTCAATACCTACCAAATGGATCATTAATTCGTGCTTCGGGTAGCCCCAAACTCTATCTGATTCAGGATAACCAGAAGCGATATATTAAAAGTTCCAGTCTTCTCAAGGCCTACAAACTAAATGCTAAAAATACTATTATCATACCAAAAGAAGTATTTGATAAATATCAGAATGGAGCAGATTTAACCAGGGCAGGAGAGAATATCAATATTACTCCTGAGGTAGTTAAAATTAAGACTCAATAGCCAGTTGCTATAGGCACTTCCGCAATTATCAGTAAGAACTACCATCTGGTAGTTCTTACTGGGTTCAACAAGTAAGCGCAACACCTTTAGTTACGAGCTCGCCTTCTATGGCGCCAACCTCGTCCAATAGTCCTAGTCCAACACCTTTCGAAAGTATTACGCCGACTCCGGATTCGACAAGCTCCCTGGCCGGGCAGGCACCGCAAGCAAGTCCGAGCAAGACTACAGTACCAACTGTTACACCATCAATTATGCCATAATAAAACCCCGCCGTTGGCGGGGTTTTATTATACTGAACTTTTATTTTGATGAGGTATGGGCTCGAGAGATGTCTAATATTTGCTTGAAGATTTCGGGATTTGATTCGGCTAAGTTTGAAAGAATCTTGCGGTCTATTTCAATATTTGATTTGATGAGGCCGTTTATGAATCTGCTGTAAGACATGTCGTGTAAGCGAGTGGCGGCACCGATTTTTATCTGCCAAACTCGTCTGATCAAGCCTTTTTTCTTACGACGGTCATTGAATTGAAAACTCCAGGCATGCAATAGGCGTTCCTTGGCCTGACGATATTTATTCTTACCGCCCCACATAAAACCCTTGGCGTGTTTGAGTACGTTTTTGCGTCGTTTATTAGCTGTTGTTCCTCGTTTAACTCTTGGCGTGGAGCATGGAGCATGGAGCATGGAGCATGGAGCATTTTATTGCTACATGATATGTGCTACATGATATGTGATTAAAGGTAGGGCATTAAGTTCTTTATATCTTTTTTGTTGACCTTCGCTAATTCTTCATCTGGTCTTTTGCCTCTTCTACTGTTGCCAGTTTGTTTGGCATTAAAATGGTTCATCCGTGAATGACGATGTGACATTTTGCCCTTGGAGCTGACCTTGAAACGCTTGAGGGCTGACTTTGAAGTTTTGAGTTTTAGGTGGCTCATTTTATTTTTCTGGTTTGACTAACATTCCAAAGCCTCTGGGTGAACGTTTGATCGGCTCCTCAACAGTGAAGGGTTCGGTTATAAATTTAGGAAATGATTCAAGTTTGACCCGGCCGAGATCAGCCATGCTTTTCTCTCTGCCTCTTAATATTAATTCAAGCCTGACTCGATGACCCCTTTTGAGAAATTTATCGGCTTGCCCAGCTCGCACAGACAGATCATGAGACTCGGTTTTGAAGCCGATCCTGACTGTTTTAATCTCCTGTTCGGGTGATTTGCCTGCCCCAGCGCCGCGTTCTCGCTTCTCCTTCTGATACATATATTTACCATAATCCATGATTTTGGCAATAGGGGGCTTCGCTGAGGGGCCAACCTCCACTAAGTCTAGCGATCTTTCATTGGAAAGCTTTAGCGCCTCATCTGTAGGCATAATGCCCAGTTGTTTCCCGTCAAAATCAATTACTTGTACCTGCGGTTCGCGTATTTGATTGTTGAGTCTTAGTCGGTGCTGTGCTTGTTTTTGCATACCTGGTTAATTTAACTTTGAATCGTCCGAAGATAATTGCGAATGCGCTTCGTTAAATATCTACGGCCAATCGTGGATTTTAAATATAATTCTCGTTGTCTCGCATCTTCTTCGGACAAACAAGCTCGCAATAAATTAGCTTGAAAGGCCTACGAAAAGCAGTTGAAAAATTTCTACTTGAATTGTGCTCAGCAATTCTTCGTTGAAGATTATTCGTATAGCCTATGTAGTGTTTCTTGTCTTTTTGACTCAAAAGTACATAGGTGTAAAAGAATTATTTCAAAGTTGAATTACCAAGCATATTAAGTATGGGGCTATGTTAGCACGTTATCTTTATTTTTTCAAATGAGAGGATTAGTCGGACTTATTAAATTGACTATCATGGTTTTTAATTGTATAATTTAAAATAGTTAAGGATGTATAATTATACGCAACATCCCCTTTAAAAAGGAGAATCGGGAATGAAACTTGCCACTTTTTGGGATAAAATCAAAATTGGCGAAATTCTTAAATTTGCTTGGTGTACCGTTATGACATTGGGCCTACTCAATTCCCTGTTGGATGGCAGGGCCGGGATTAATCTGATGTTTATATCTAGGATTAGTGTTGTAATGGTAATTCAGAATAGCCTAATCATAGCGACCGTAGCCGTGGCCCTCTTTTGGTTAATGAAGCTCCATCCATTTTTTCGCTGGTCATTGTTTTCACTTTTCAGCGGGGATGGTCAAGCTGTTAATATCAACCTGCTCCCCATGAGGGTACGATACTTTGGTTTGGTATTCGTAATTTTATTAATGATAAATATTCCTACCATCGCAGTGATGGAAGAATTGATATTCCGCCAGGGAAATAAGGGTTGTGCCCAGGCCTTATTTGCTAGTCTATTATTTGGTCTGGCACATTGCTTATTTGGTTTAACTACCAACACTTCATCATACGGCCTATGATCTTATGGGTCTAATCATTGTCTTTATTTGCCTTATATTAACTTAGCGATATATCCAATAAGCACTTTTCGCCTTTCTTGATTTTTATTTTGCAAAAATTCTTCAATCCATTCTTTGGCATCGCGTTGTTCTTCAACGTGCCTTTTTGTTATATTTAGTAAATCTGTAAATTTTCTACCTTGATTTACCAACATTTTCTCAAAATCAGCCAGAGCTTCAGGACCAGCTCTTAAAAATTCCTGATAAAAATACTGCAGGGTGAGATTTGTTGATTCCAAAAATTTTAGCTTTTCAGCAAACAAAGTATTTTTTCTAACCTGTTCAGTAACTATATTTTCACTTTCATATTTCTTTCCGGTTTGAGGACTTGTAAATGTTTGTGTTGGTTTTTACATATATTTAAAGTTTATCACAAATCAGTGGACCGTACCGGATTCGAACCGGTCACCTCATCTATGCCATAGATGCGCTCTACCGAATGAGCTAACGGCCCCTCACCCGTAACGTTAGTTTTGGGTTTTAATCTTTGACAGGAGTATGTCTTTTACTGAAGACGTATATATACAAAATTTCCAAGATACCAAATGTGTTGAGTACTAGAAGCACAACAAACCATTTTGCGGAACCATTCCTTCCGGCTTTCCACAATGCCAAACCCTTCCAAACTAATGACCAAATGGACAAACATAGAAATAGTATCCCAAAAGTGATAACTGAAAATAAGCCCAAACCTAAAGGCATACCCCACTGACTTAATGAATTTTGAAAATGGTACATCCCGTTAGAAGTAGCTGCTACGCAGTCATACACATAAGTTACAACGTGCTTGGCAAGCTATTTAATTATAACAATAGTAATATTTACAATCCCGTTAGGGCTACTTCTAACGGGATACATCATAATAATTGAAAAATATCACAAAAATGCTAGGATGACAAGATATAAATATCCACTGCCCCTATCGTTCAATGGATAGGACGAGGGTTTCCTAAACCCTAAATCCAGGTTCGACTCCTGGTTGGGGCACCAGTAAAGAACTCAACGACTCATTTCTTCCCATTTGAGCCGTTCGGAGATGTTGTGTTTCCCGCATTTTCCATTTTGGAAAGCTCTACGCTTCGCACAGAGGCGCGTAGCGCGTGGGAAACTCTACTGACTACCGATTTTGAAAATAAGTTCGGATTTGGTAAAATAAACGCACAACACTGTGCGAGGTTCTAGAAGACCATGATTCTTTGCTCTCATGGGCGACCAGGGTAGCCGAGGAGATTGGACACAAAAATACCGCTGTTAAAAATTCAGCGATATTTTTGTGCTCGTTATTCTCCTTCCGATCTGAAGGAGATCATCTTATCCTTGAGGATTAACCTGCTCTTTAAATTTGACAGTAATTCCCGCTTTTCCGTGATTGATCCTTTGATAAATCTATCACTTTAAGTACACTAATTTTAGTATTTTGAAATTGAAGGAGACGCCAATGGATAGAGGCGAACTAAAACTTCTTCTCGGCAATAATACCGAATTCGAAATCAAGCATTGTCCATTTTGTTCAGCTAAGATCGTTGTAAAACAAACCAGAAAAGTTTTTCTATTGACCCCCAATGTACCCGGAATTTAGTTGGTTTATTTTGTTATTAAACCAACTAAATTAAATTGTGGATATCTTTAGTCTTGTTGTGCCCCCCCATGCTATAATTATTTATACACATGAGGGATTTATATAAGCTCAGAAAAAATATATTTACATTTTTTTATAT
>OBEQ010989244.1_pt1 | contig 12113 bp, 10 predicted proteins | sample 1670901 | NCBI WGS metagenome assembly OBEQ01 (sample SAMEA104232315, study PRJEB22302) | groundwater metagenome | biome: forest; feature: aquifer; material: groundwater | place: USA | collected 2011-08-07 | depth 5.4 m | reverse complement strand
CAAAGTAAGGGGATACATACCCCACATCGAAAGAGATAACTGGTTCTCTCTTAAGAACTAATGGATCACCATTAAGTTTTCGTTTTATTTGGTCAGGATCAGCCCCACCTAAAATAGCCTCCATCCCCTCTCTAACAAGGACAGAGCAAAGGAGGATCGCTTGTACAGAAACTGCCCCCTCTCGAATCATCCGGATTGCAAAATCTTCTATTAGATCTTTTGAGCGAACCATTTGAGCGATTTGCAAGGTATCCCGTGTTAAAGAGATGAGTCCCCCTTTTCGATACACAATCACATTTGCATCTAAAGATATTTTTATAATTTTCTCAAAGAGGGTGACCCCCTCCAAAATTTTCTTTTTTGCTTCTCGGTCAAATGTTATGATCTCTTTCATACTTTCGGAGTCTATGTTAGATACCAAATATTTACAAGAACTGTACAAAGAGGGGTTTGTCCCTGGTCCTAAGGAAGATGACCTCTCTTTCCAAAAACGGGTCGCCCTCGTTAAGACACTTCTTGCCTCTCCAGAAATATTTTTAGAAAAACTAAAAATTCCTTATGCCGAGATACTTCATGTAACACCTTATTTCTTAAGCATTAGAGGAAAGAAAAAGCTCCCTTTCTGGTTTGGTGCTATGACTTGGATTTACGAGGAAGAAGGGCATAAAATCCCCATCCTCGAACTCCCTCAAAAAACTAGGGGAATTGGCTTAACTCAAGACGATCTCATTGCACATGAAGAGATTCACTTTCTAAGAGCCTCCTTTAACGAGCCAAAATTTGAAGAGATCCTTGCCTACAGAACCTCAAGGTCCGGGTGGCGAAGGATTCTCGGCCCCCTCTTTCAACACCCCTGGGAATCTTACGTAGCAATCATCCTTTGCCTCTTTATCCCTTTCTTCCCCCTTCTCGCTGCAACTATCGCCCTCCCCCTCTTTAGACTCACCCTTTACCAATGGCTTTTCAAACGGGCACTAAAAAAACTCTCCCTCTTGTACACAAATGCTGAAGAGCTTATCGTTCTTTTTACCGACCGCGAAATTATCAAATTGGCCTTTTCTCACTATCCGAATTTCGAACATATGTCCCTTCGGGGAAAATTGATTGAACAAATCGCTCTATTATAGTATTTAAACGATTATGAAGAGATATCTCTCCTTCTTCCTCCTTCTCCTAATCCCTGCGTTTATCCTCTTTTTTAAAACAAAACAGAGCCCCCCTTTCACAGAACTCACCCCTATCGAATCAGAAAAGTCGTTTGTCTTCCTCATCTACAGCACGGAAACCCCTAAAACATCGGAACAAAACATCTCCTCTATCCTCGAACAAAAGTATGAAAATTACCGAATTATTTTGATGGAAACAAAAAATTTAAACTCTTCTATTAACACCATCAAAACGATGATCGCCAAAGAAAATAAATCTCACTTGCTGACAATTCTCTCTTTCGAAGATGAATCTCCCACAATCGAATGTTTTCAAGAAGTGCTTCACATTCTAAAAAATGATGAAATCGTCATTCAACTCGAATGCAATGACTGGCTTGCCCACAACCAAGTTTTAACAAAATTGAATCAAATCTACTTAAGCAACAATGAAACTTGGCTTACTTACTCCCAATTTCTAGAATACCCCTCATACCAAAAAGGGTCGATCGACCCATACATGAAAAAAATGCTCCGCACCCGCTATAACCGAAAAATCCCCTGGCTCTCCTCCCCTCTAAAAATCTACTACGCCTCCCTCTTCAAACAAATAAAAACCGATCCCACATTCAACTACAAAAAACCCCTCCTCCCAGAGACCCTCGACCTCTACTTCCTCCCCCTCGCCGAATACTCCAAAAACCACATCCGCTTCATCGATGACGTCCTCTACGTCCACAACACAAATCCCCAATAAAAAAGAAAGAATTCAACGCAAAGGCGCAAAGACGCTAAGTCGCAAAAGAAGAATTTATTTTTTCTTCGCGCCTCTGCGTCTTTGCGCCTTTGCGTTGAATCTCTTTCTTTTTTACACTTCTACTAGCTTAGCATACTTAGCTACTAAGCTTTTCTTGGAGTCTTCGAATTCGACGTCGTAGGTGATGCCGAAGGAGGTTTCGTACACTTTGCGTACGGTGCCTATGCCAAAGTCTTTGTGTTGAACTCTAGCGCCGACGTCAAATGCTTCAGTGCTTTGTGTTGGGGTTGATGTAGATGTTGGTGCTTCTGGTTGCCCAAAGTGGTGTTTGGGGATCTCTTTTAAGAAACGACTTGGGTACATGCTTTGTGAGCCGCCCCAGAGAAATCTTCGACGGGTGAAGGAGAGGTGGAGGTGCCGTTTAGCACGGGTCATGCCGACATAGAAGAGCCTGCGCTCTTCATCAATTTCTTGCTCCCGCTTTGCATTAATATGGGGGAAAAGATTCTCTTCAAGTCCCACCATGAAAGCTACTGTAAATTCAAGCCCTTTTGCATTGTGAAGGGTCATCATCCGAACTCCCCCTTTATGCATCTCTTCCATGTCTTTGGGAACATTGAGGGTAAGATCTTCTAAAAACCTTTGTAGTGTTGGCTCTGGAGCTGTCTTCTCCCACTCGTACGCTTTAGCAACAAGCTCTTCAATGTTTGCTTTCCGGTCATCAAAGCTCTCTTTATCTTCTCGAAGATAAGTTTCATACCGGGACAATTCAATCACTTTAGAAATAATCTCATGAACACTATTCCCTTTTGCCCCATGAATAATATTCAAATACTCTGTGAGCGCACTTCTCTGTTTCGGAGGAAATTCGTGCAACGTAGCCTGAATTGCATCAATAATTGGACGTCCTGCAGCCATCGACATGATCCGCTCTACAGCTTTTGGACCAATTCCCCTCTTCGGTACATTAATCGTCCTCTCAAAGGCAATTGTATCGCAAGGGATAATCACAAGTCTCAAATAAGAGAGAATATCTTTCACCTCCCTCCGCGCATAGAACGAAATCCCCCCAATAATTGTATAAGGAATTTTAGCCATCAAAAGCTGATCCTCAAACGATCTAGACTGCGAATTAGTCCGATAAAAAATAGCTATATCTTCTGCCAAATATTTTCTTGTGTACTCTTTAATGTTACGAACAACTACTCTCGCCTCATCAAAGTCAGAATCAAGCGAATGAAGATGGATCTTCTCCCCCTCTCCAAGACTGCTCCACAACTCTTTCTTGTACAACCTTTCGTTATTTGCAATCACAGCATTGGCAGCTTGCAAAATCGTATTAGTACTTCGATAGTTTTGCTGCAGCGCAACCACCTTCGCCCCAGGAAAATCAGCCTCAAAACGCAAAATATTCCCAATATTTGCCCCGCGCCACGAATAGATCGACTGATCGGGATCGCCCACCACAAAGAGGTTCTTATGCTTCTCTGTGAGCAACTTGCATATCGTGTATTGCGCCTGGTTTGTATCTTGATACTCATCAACTAACAAGTATGACCACTTCGTCTGATAAGGGGAATTAGGGTGCTGCAACACTTTAACACAGAAAAAAAGCAGGTCGTCAAAATCGAGAGCCCGATTCTCTTTTAACCTTTGTTGGTAATTGGCATAAATCTCACTAAACACTTTATCTTGAGAAAATATTTCTGGCCCCTGCAAATTATTTTTTGCCTCTGAAATCGCTTCGCGAATAGATTTAATAACCCCTTTCTCATCACTTCTCACACACCCTTTCAATAACTCCATGCTATCTTTTTCATCATAAATAGAAAAAGGTGTCGGAAAATCAAGCAAATGGATCGATTCACGCAAAATTTGTGCAGAAAGGGAGTGAAAAGTTGTCGCTAAAATCTTTTCATTTGTGAGCGTTTGCACCCTCTTTCGCATCTCTTCTGCAGCCTTATTCGTAAACGTTACTGCAACAATCTCCCACGGCTTTACCCCTTGCTGTAAAAGATTTGCAATCCGATAAGTGACAACACGCGTCTTTCCCGAACCGGCCCCCGCTAAAACAAGGAGAGGTCCTTGCATGTGAAGGACTGCCTCTTTTTGCTCTGAATTTATTTCCGCTTCAACCATAATGGGCAATTATGCTACGCATCCTCCTTTTTCTACTACCCCTTTTGTTATCTGCCGTAGAGTTAGGCATAGACCGTTTTTTTAAAGACGGTTATGCAGAAGCAATCCATGGAAAACGGGTGGGACTTGTCACTAATCAAACAGGGGTTGATAGCCGTCTAGAAACAACTGTCAAATGCTTTCATGGAACCTTATCCGCCCTCTTTGCGCCCGAACACGGCATCGATGGAAAAGTGTATGCAGGGATTGAAGTGAAAGATGGAAAAGAAAAAGAGATCCCCATTTTTAGCCTTCACGGGAAAACAAGGCGCCCCTCTCAAGAGATGCTTAAAACAGTCGATGTGCTCGTATTTGATATTCAAGATATTGGAGTTAGACCGTACACTTATGCAACAACCCTTTTTTATGTAATGGAGGAAGCTGCCAAACTAAAAATTCCAGTCATCGTCCTCGATAGGCCAAATCCAATGGGCGGACTCATGATTGACGGCCCCATGCTTGAAGAGGGCTTTAGGTCATTCATCGGCTACATCAACGTCCCCTACTGCCATGGAATGACAATTGGCGAACTGGCCCTCTTTTTTAACACCGAATATAAAATCAATTGCACACTCACTGTAGTCCCTATGAAAGGGTGGAAGCGGGAAATGGCGTTTAAAGATACAGGACTTGTCTGGATTCCTCCAAGCCCCAATATTCCTGAGAGCGACACCCCCTACTACTCTTCCACAACGGGGCTTTTAGGCGAACTCGATCTTGTCAACATTGGGATCGGCTACACACTCCCCTTCAAACTCGTTGGCGCCCCCTGGATCAATGCCGATCAATTTGCCAAAACACTCAATGATCAAAAAATCGGAGGGGTCTCTTTCCCCCCCATTCACTACAAACCGTTCTACGGCTCCCTCAAAGGATCTGATTGCCACGGGGTAAAAATCCATATCACAACCCCCTCTCTCTACCGCCCCCTAGTCACTCAAGCCTTTCTCATTGGAATCCTTAAAACTCTTTATCCAAACGAAGTGGAGGCAAAAATAAAAGCGCTCTCCCCAGAAAAACTCTCCCTTTTCAATAAAGCATTTGGCAGCGACACCGCCCATAAGCTCCTCCTTAACGAAAAATACCTCACCTGGAAACTGATCGAACACCACAAAGAAGAGCGGGAGACCTTCCTCAAGAAACGGGAGAAGTACCTGCTTTACTAGAGGTTAAATAACTAAAAATAACCCCAACAATAAATGGAATTGCGGCTATTACAAATTCTCCCACTTTCATTGCCCGATAAACTCTCGGATCTACCCTTGCCAAAGTTAATTGATAATCAGTTTCTATAGCACACACATCCAAAGAACCTACGATCATCCCTTCATGAGTCACTCTACACTCTAGCCTCTTTCGCCCTTCCTGAAGATTTCGATTGATATAATCAATTTTACGGGCAAGGTGATACGCTTCATCACAATAAATCCCTTTTGAAAAAGGCTCCACCTCATATTCGTGATATTTTACCCCTTTAATCTCAATTTCTCCTGTTTCACTCTTCTCTAGCAAATGAACTACACCCCATGTAAACGGAATTTTTTTAACATTTAACACACTATTAGAAGCAACCCCCTGCTCACACGCGAGATAAACATGACCGTATCCACCCGTCTGTTCTATTAAAACAAAATCAGACACAAACTTATAATTTACGCCAAACTCAATAACTCCTAAATGCGATATCATAACTACCAAAAAAATTAATTTTCTGACAATTCTATAGAAAATGTTTGTTTAGGAAAACTGAAATTCTTCATGATCTGTTCTAGGCTCGCTGATAAGAGCGATTTTGTGCTTCTCAGAAAGTCGGGGGCGCTCAAGAGTTAAGCTAAACATCTGTTTTGAAAAAACTAGAGCTGCAATGTCGTTAAGAATGCGAAAATGGTCCTTTTCAGAAACTATTGCAGCAACTGTGAAAAAGAGAGCCTGATGGGCACAAGGCTTAAGCATTTGGGGGGTAAATCTAAACGTATAAAAAAGTTCTCTATAGGGAGTGTTTGGCAATGGATAGGGGATCTCCCAATCATTTGCAGAAATTTGTATCTGGTATTGATATACCACTAAAGTGACTTTATGAGATTCATTGGCCATAATGCAATGTGCAAATAGATAGGCACATCTACTTAACAAGTCTTGTGAAATCCAAGGGGCCATATCGTGTAGCGCCTGATTCACTTGAGTTCTTACACCCTCAAAAAAAGATCGGTCCTCTCCAACAAAGACCTCAAAGTACAAGTCATATCTTACAGGATCTATCATAGCATGCAAACTAGGGTGTCCCTCATTGCAAGAGTAAATCGAACAGGCTTTGGTGCTTGCATAACTTCAGATACGATATCTCCGATTTTTTTAGAAAGCAGATCATCATGTGGTAAAAAATAGGCCACTATAGGCGCTATTGCCATTTCTACAACCTCTCGAGGAACAAGATTTGAAAAAGCAAAGGGGAAATCAAGAGAGACCCTATCCGTTAAAGTGGACGTCATAGGATAAGAGAGCATCCATTCTTTAAAAGAAGCTGCAATTAATCTCCCATCAGGTTTTAAAACGATTTCCATATTTTCTAATTGTTTAGAGGTAACAAAACATGAGAGGGTGTTAGCAAATTGGTTCAGTTTTTCATCAGAAGGCCTTGTTTGATAACTAAGTTTAGACAAAACTGTTCGTATTCTGTCACAAACATTTTCCTTAGATACAACTATTACATACTCTTCCAGTAATAACTCTTGCCTACGTAAACAGTTCATAAAAATTTCTCCAATAGACATCCACTATACAGAACAACGCAATATTAAGGAATTATAAACACAAAAAACTCAGGTAATAGATCTCTTTCGAAATTGAACCACATATTTGTCGCAGAGCCACAGACTCGACTTTAAGATTTTTGATGACCCGCGAATAAAAAAAGATCGGTTACGGTTACGTTCACGGGAAGGGCTCTGCTGCGCGAGAATTAAATGCTACCGCACGTAGTTGCGGTCTATCCCGTGAACGTAACCGTATGCGTAACCGTAACCGATCTTTTTTATAATTTTCCTAAAGTCAAGGCAGAATACGCAGAGACAAAGAAAGAGAAAAATAACTAGAAAATTCTAGAGCGTCATAAATTTTATCGCTCAAGAAAATGGGGATAGAAATCAATTTCACGGGAGTGATTTTCGATGTTGGCGACAGGGGCGATGTCGATTTTGTACCCTTCGAGGAGGCGGTCGAGAAGCTCTTTTTCAGTATAAAGAAGAATCTGCTCGGAGGTGCCGAGCTTAGTGATTTGAAAAGGAATGTTGACAGCGTGAGATTCTTTGAAAAAGAGTCCCACTTGATGAAGATCGACCCCCTTTTTCCAATTGGTTTCAAACTCCTTCATAGTCCGAAAATGAATTCTTTGTAGAAACGGGAGCACTTTTTCTTTTTTATACAGGGTCATGTCAAGACGGTTGCAAACAGCCCACTCTTTTTCCCCCTTAGAAAAATCCCAAATAAACGCGTTCTCTTGAACCGCTAAAACTTTGGAAGGTATTGCCTCAACATTGAGCCCTAAATCGAAATAGACCGCATAAGCGCCTGCTTTTTCAAGCAATCTAATCGCCCTTCCCCCATCTATTTCCCGATTAATCACAAATGTATCTTTTGCAAAAGTAATATAATCTTCTGAAATATTTCTGATAGTCGCTAAAAAACCCTCTTCCCCCTGCCACGTATGAAATTTTACACTCTCTTCAAAAATGTCTTTCACAATAGAGTACCCTTTTTCATATTCGGGTTCACTGCTCGTATAAAAAACGTGGATCGGAGAAAAATCTTTCCCCCTTTTTTCAATCGACTCTAAAAAGCTCAGAAGTTGTGTCGGACGATTTTCTGAAAAAACACAGAGGGCCGAAACACCCTCTCTATTTTCAACCTCTCTAAAATTATCCAATTTTGCGTAAGCAGGAAGCGATTGAATGTACCGATTGTACATCAATTGATTCTCCTTATGAATTTTATCATCATTTAAAGGGCTTTCTCGGTTATAAACATAGAGGACATCAGGGATAAACACAGAGTGCTCTTTTGCCATCTCCCACAAGGGGAGCATCACCGCTAAATCCCAAGAAGAGGGGTAAAAATCCCCCTCATAAATTAAATCCTTCATTTTAATTTTCTTAAAAAGCCCCGCATAAAACGTCCTCGGTTGAGGGAACGCCGGTCGTCCCCGTACATTTTCCCTCCTTATAGAAGATTGAACAACCTTCCCCTTTTCGTATTTTGGATAGGTAATGTACTGACCATACGTCATCCAAACATTAGGATCGTTGTAATACCGATTGATCTCCTTTAAAACTCTCCCATGCGAAAACCAATCATCCCCATCTAAAACAATCACAATCTCATCATCCGAAAGAGTTTGAATCGCATAGTAAACATTGTACAAAGCTTTATGATTAGACTCGTTGTGTATAAATGTGACCCTCTCTTCTGCACTTAAAGTCTCTACACAAAGAGCCGCCTCCGCCAAAGTACTATCTGTCGAACAATCATCAATGAAAATCACCCGATAATTGCTATACTCTTGCTCGAGCACCGACCAAAGATTTTTCTTCACCTACTCTTCGTTGTTATACGAAGGGATGATAATCACAAACGGCTTTTCCTCAGTCACCCACCGAATCTCAAGCGGTTTCCCAAAAGAATCCTCCCTATGTGTAACCCTGATTACACAGAGCAAAAGAAAAACCCCTAAAGCAATGCAAAGAAATTGTCTAGCTTTTGTCATCTACTCTCGGGGTATGAATTGAGGTTTGATATCTTCGTGGGCGCTTCGGGGGGTAATGTGATAGATGGGGGCGATGTCGATTTTGAGTCCTGCAGAAAACATCAGATTAAGTTCTTCTGCAGAAAACGTTTGTAAATTTCTAGGGTTTTGTGTTTGAGACGTAACGTTCATCGGAATGTTTACCATTTTTGCCCTTTCATAACAGATCCCCATTTTACTTGCATCGGCAAGTTTTGACCACCCCGATTCAAAATCGTTCGGATAGGTAAATTTAAGCTTTTCCAAATCTTTTTGAATCTCTTTTTTGTTATAAAGAGTTAAATCAAGGGCATTTGGATAATTCCAATCCCATTCCCCCGATTGAAATTGCCACGCATTCATCCCATTATTTATTTTCAAAAGATGGGGTACTTTTTGCGACTTATCCACCATGTAACAATAATCCAAGTGCTCTCCAAGCCTGTAGAAAACGCCATAAGCTCCTGTCTCTTGCATATTTACAATATCTTTTTCAAGATCAATCTCATCTGTGATGATGAGATCATCAACCGCAAAAATGATATAGTTTGATCCCTTCCCAAATTTTCCAAATACAGCCTCCATCACGAGAGGCTTAAAATGGGCCTTCGGATTTTCTGCTGGCTGCCGAAAGAAAGTAACGTTTGAAAAAGCCCGTTTCACCTCTTCATAACCCTCTGAAAATTCAGGGTCATCTCGATAAATCACACAAACTTTTCTTACCCCTTTCACCCGTTTTTCCACAGACTCCAAAAAAGCATAAAGCTGCATCGGTCGGTTGTAGGAAAAAGCAACGAGATCTGCTTTATCCCCTTCTCCAAACAGTGTCTTTGGATGAAGTTTAAGAGTTTGATAGACAGGCATTGATCTAACTTTTCTCTCTATTGCTTCCTGCTGCTCTAAACGGATCTTTGCATCCGTTAAAGGGGTCTCATAATTATAGACATAGAAAACATCAGGGGTAAAATAAACGTGCTCTCTCGCCATTTCCATCATAGGAAACATGAGAGCCAAATCCCAGGCAGAACTAAAAAAGTTGTTGCCATCTATTAAATCCCTTAACTGGATACGTTTAAAAAGTCCCGCATAAAAAGTTCTTAAGTGGGAATATTGCCACTTATTAGCCCGCATCTCCCCTTTCCTAAGAAATTCTTTCGTTACAGGTGCGCACATCCCCATTTGACTGTCTGGATAACGCATATATTGCCCGTATGTCATCCACACATCTTCATTTTCATAGTAATGATTTAAATCCCGGAGCACATAAGGATTTGCAAACCAATCATCCCCATCCAAAAGAACGACAATCTCATCATTCTTACATGAATGAACCGCCGTATACAAATTATAGAGCGCCTTTCGATTTATCTCATTGTGAATCAATGTGAACCGATCTTGCATCTCATGCCGCTCGATAAATTCTTTTACATTTGAATAAGTATTGTCCGTCGAAGCATCTTCTACATAAATAACACGGTAATTCTTATACTCTTGTGAAAAAATCGAATCTAAATTCCTTTCAAAATAAGCGTCGTTATTAAAGGAGGGAACTACAACGACAAACCCCCGCTCTCTTGAAACCAACTCACTTTTTTTTGCTATATTCAGCTCACTCTCAAGATGTTTCGGGAAAAACAAAAATCCCATAAAGGCAACTACAAAAACAATTCCTAGCGCACACAAACCCTTTTTCATAAAGAAGCCCTTCTCTTTAAAATTTCACCCATTATGCTAAAAATATCTTTTTTCCTCCACCGCTTTTCTAGTCGCCGATTGGTATAATGTCATCCCTAAAATAAATTTCTTGCGTTAAAAATAAAAAATCTTTTATGATTGCATTTCTTCTTTAAGTTAAGGGGTTTTATGAAAAAAACTGCAATTGCCACGCTCTTTTTTTGCTCACTCTACCTTTGTGCAGATGCGCCACCTCCCCCTTCCCGTCATGGGGAAGTGTTGGATGGAAATTATGCGCCTGCTTACAATGCCCCCTCAGCTGTTGCTGTCTCTCATAAAGTGGATGGCATGGGAATGTCTAATTTGAGTTTCTTTGCAGACCTTGCCTTCACCTACTGGTATCTTTCAGAAGAGGGTCTTAAAATCGCTAGCAACGGAGTGCTAAACACCGCTACCCTCGCTTACCCTATCAAAGCACATACGTTTTATCCAGCCTTTCAATACGAGCCAGGATTTAAGATTGGCGTTGGGATGATTGATAAAGACGAGTGGCAATACCGGGTGGGCTACACTTGGGCACACACTCATGTGGGCGCTAATAAGCTAAATTCAACTCCGGGTGGTGATCTACCGGCAGGGACTACAACAATTGCTGCAGGGGCTGCCGTTTTCGTAAGCGACGATTGGTTTTTACAAGGAAGCTCTGGTGGTCAAGCGTTAGCCGCAAGCTCTATCTCCTCCCACTGGAACTTAACTATGAATATTGTTGATATCACTGGAGGAAGACCTTACTACCAAGGAAAACGTCTCATACTCTCCCCTTGTGGTGGTCTTGAGCTTGCCTTTATCTCTCAGGAGATGGAAGTCGCTCTTAGTGAATTTTCTGCACAAATACCTCTCCCTTCTCCACAACCAATTGAATCTCACACGAACTCTCAATCTTGGGGAATTGGCCCCACAGCTGGTTGTGAGTCAAAACTCCTTCTTCCTTGGGATCTATATCTAGAAGGTAAAGGTGCTTTCTCCCTTCTCTATACTACTTATACAACACTTAAACACAGCGAAGATGCAGCCGCTACTAATTTTAATCCAGGCCATTATAAACTCTCTCACAATAACTACCATGCAATGCGTCCTAGTGCCTCTATGGAACTTGGTTTAGGCTGGGGAAGATATCTTGGCAATAGCTGCTGCTATGCCGACCTAGCTTTCACCTATGAGTTCTCTATCTACTGGGCACAAAACATGATGCGCAAATTGCTCGACGACTTCCTTACAGGAACTGCCCCAGCTGCCGCCGATCTCTTCACACAAGGACTTTCCATAACTGGTTCATTCAACTTCTAACTTGTAGCGATAGATATCTATATCACAAATTTTTCTGATTCTTCCCTCGAGATTAATAAAATACTCCTTCGAGGGAAGTAATCACAAGGAATTTGATTCCCTCTAGTCAGACAATGATTCGTATGGTATAATCCACCCTTTTCTCTGGAAGGTATGTATGAGATGGGGCCCCTTTATAGGTGGTATTTTACTGGTTGCGGGAACGACACTTGGGGCGGGGATGCTTGGCCTTCCT
>OBEQ011604527.1_pt1 | contig 12116 bp, 9 predicted proteins | sample 1670901 | NCBI WGS metagenome assembly OBEQ01 (sample SAMEA104232315, study PRJEB22302) | groundwater metagenome | biome: forest; feature: aquifer; material: groundwater | place: USA | collected 2011-08-07 | depth 5.4 m | reverse complement strand
GTGACGACGCCCACCGTCAAGCAACAGCGCGCCTACGAATTATTGGAAGCGATCACCGTGTAGGCAGGAGGTCGCACCCCGTCCAGAGCGGATCTGTAGGTCTCCATTGATAAATCTGCTCACGGGCAGGGGGAACTTCGGATTAGTGCCGCGGCCCAAGCGAAGCTCATTCCACGCTTGATCGCCAAGGTGGAGCGGGAGAAGGATTGGGTGTGCGAAGTGGAGCACGACCGCACTTCGGATGCCGAGGTGGTGGTGGTGGCCTACGGTATCACCAGTCGGTGCGCCCGTCAGGCGGTGGATTTGGCCCGCGCGAAAGGCCTTAAAGCCGGGATGCTCCGGCTCATCACGGCGTGGCCGTTTCCGGAGGCCGCTTTCACCGCCCTCTTGCCGAAGGTCAAGGGTTGGGTGGTGAGCGAATTGAATTTGGGACAAATGGCGCTTGAAGTGGAGCGCGTGGTGGGCAAATCCAGGCCCGTCATCCGGGTGGGATCGGCCGGCGGGGAACTTCTTGAGCCCGCGGTGATCGAACACGCGATTCGAAGGGTGCTGGCGTGACAAAAAAAATCCATCCCCTGGAAAATTTATTGAGGCCGGGGGTGTTACCGCACATTTGGTGTCCCGGATGCGGGCTGGGGGTGGTGCTTCGCGCGTTCATGCTGGGATTCGATAAGGCCGGCGTCCCGCCCGAGAAGCGCGTCGTGGTGTCGGGCATCGGATGTACCGCTCGGTCGGCGGGCTATCTGAAGATGGACAGTTATCACACCACCCACGGCCGGGCGATTCCCTTCGCGACGGGCGTGAAATTGGCCCGTCCCGAACTGACGGTCGCTGTGTTCAGCGGGGATGGCGATTTGTTCGCCATCGGAGGCAACCATTTCATTCATGCCGCCCGCCGGAATATGGATCTGCATGTGGTCTGCGTGAACAATTTCACCTACGGCATGACGGGCGGCCAAGCGGGTCCGACCACGCCGCCGAAGGCGAAATCGTCCACCACGCCGGACGGGAACGCCGAGGACGCCTTTTGCCTTCCCGCGCTCGCCACGGCGTGCGGCGCCTCCTATGTGGCTCGATGGTCCACGCTGGATACCCGTCTGCTGGCGGATTCCATGGCGGAGGCCTTCCGTAAAAAAGGATTCACGTTCATTGAAGTGGTGGCGCCTTGCCCCGTTAGTTTCGGACGGGCCAACCAGATCGGAGGCGGGGTGGAGGAGATGGCGTATTACCGGAGGCTGGAAAAGCTCCTGCCGCGTAATGCTCTGATCACGGGGAAAGTCAAACCGGAGGATCTGGCCATCGGATTACATGAAGAATTGAAGGTGGGCGTCTTAGTGGATCGCGTTCGCCCTACATTTTTGGAGCGCTATGATTCCGTGATCCAGCGGCCGTACACGGGGGCGGTGAAATGACCGCAAGGACGGAGATCAAACTGGCGGGATTCGGCGGCCAGGGCATTATTCTGGGGGCGTACGTGTTGGGCAAGGCCGCTTCGTTGTACGGCGGCCGCTACGCGACGATGACCCAAAGCTACGGTCCGGAATCCCGGGGCGGCGCCTGCAGTGCCAACGTGGTCATTATGCGGGAACCCGGGTTGTATCCCGCTCTCACCCAGCTCGATACGTTCGCGGTGCTTTCCCAGGAAGCGGCGGATACGTATGCCCCGATGGTGCATCGCACCACCCACGTGTACTTCGAGCGGGATATGGTGAAATGGAAACATCGGGCGGGCTCGACGGGTCTGCCCGCGATCGCCATGGCCGAGTCGCTTGGGAATAAACTCTCCGCCAATATGGTGATGGTGGGGGCGCTTGTTCATTTCCTCGAGCCCCTGGATCAAGGTATTTCACCAGCCACGATTGAGGAAGCCATCAAATCGACGGTGAAGAAAAGTTTTGTGGAAGTCAATTTGAAGGCGTTCCGCCAAGGCTACGAATGGCAGGAACCGGAAGATGAATCCGAAATGCTGATGGACATTATCAGGAAAGTGGGGTCCCCCGGATGATGGCGACCCCGCGAACGGGGGATCGGGTGCTGGTGATTGGCGGCGGGATCGCCGGCGTCCAAGCGGCGCTGGATCTGGCCGCCGCCGGGGCCCAAGTCACCATCGTGGAAAAGAGCCCGTCCATCGGGGGGAAGATGGCGGCGCTGGATAAGAATTTTCCAACTCTCGATTGCTCCATATGCATCGAGGCGCCCAAACTCTCCGAAGTGGCCGAGCATCCCAACATCGAAGTGCTGGCGTTGGCGGAAATCGTCAACCTGACCGGGGAACCCGGGAAATTCACCGCGACCATCCGCCAAAAGAACCGGTGGGTGGCGTCCGATTGCACCCGGTGCAACGATTGTTTCACCGCGTGCCCCACGGTGTTGCCCAACGAATTTGACGAGGGGATGGCGGTCCGCAAGGGCATTTATACGCCGTTCCCCCAGGCGGTGCCCGGGCCTTACGTGTTGGATACCGCGGCGTGCGTGAACGAACCGCCGATCTATCTGCCGTGCAGCCGGTGCCAGGACGCGTGCGGCGTGAAAGCCATTTCGTTCGACGGCCCGGCCGTCCAAACGTTGGAGCGGGAGGCCGTATCTGTGATCGTCGCGACGGGCTTTGAGATGTTGGACCCGCATCTTCTGAAAGAGTACGGATACGGTACGTCCCCCGATATCATGACCGGCATGGAGTATGAACGCCTGCTCACTTCGGCGGGTCCCACGGGAGGGGAGATTCTCCGCCCCTCCGACGGGAGCCATCCCCACCGCGTCGGCTTCGTGTTGTGCGCGGGATCCCGGGACGTCCGATTCCAAAAAGCCTGTTCCCGTTTTTGCTGCATGTACACGCTGAAACACGCGATTCAATCGGTGGATCACGGGGTGAAAGACGTCACCGTTTTCTATATGGATCTTCGGGCCTATGGAAAGGGATTCGACGCGTTTTGGGATCGCGCGCGCGCGGCCGGCGTCAAGTTTGTGCGGGGAAGACCCGCCCGGATTGCTCAGAAAGATGGCCATCTCGCGGTGCGCGTGGAAAATACCCTCGGGGGGAAATTAGAAACTCACGAATTGGATCTGGTCGTACTGGCCACGGCGGCCCTTCCGGCTTCGGGCCTGCCCGATCTCGCGAACACGCTCGGGGTCGATTTGGACACGGACGGATTCTTCAAGGCCGACGCTCGAGACGGGGGCGCGACGGCCACCACTCGCGAGGGCGTGTACGCGTGCGGGTGTGCCAACGGGTTTAAGGATATTCCCGACAGCGTGGCGAGCGCCTCGGCGGCTTCGGCGGAAGCGCTGGCGTGGGTGAAAACCCGCGCGTGGGGGAAACCCGAGGAAGGCGAGCCCCTCCCGACGGACGGCGAAGCGCGCGTGGGCGTCTTCGTGTGCGATTGCGGCAGTAATATCGCGGGCGTGGTGGACGTGCCGAAGGTCGTCGAGTACGCCAAGACCCTGCCCGGGGTCGTGTACGCCGAGGAAAATAAATTTTCCTGTGCCGGCAATACCCAGGGGGAAATCGCCAAACGCATCCGGGAGTTGAAGTTGAACCGGGTGGTGGTGGCGGCCTGTTCTCCCAAGACCCACGAAGGCACGTTCCGTCGGACCTGCTTGAAGGCGGGCCTGAATCCTTACCTCCTCGAGATGGCGAATATCCGCAACCACGCGTCCTGGGTGCATAAGCACGATCATCCCCGCGCCACGGAAAAATCCAAGGATTTGGTGGCCATGGGCGTGGAAAAAGCCAGGCGGTTGACCTCCCTTCAAGGATTGGCTCAGCCGATGGTCCAACGGGCGCTCGTCATCGGCGGTGGGATTACCGGCCTCATGGCGGCGTCCAACCTGGCCCGCCAGGGATTCGAGGTGCATCTGGTGGAACGCGAACGCGAGTGGGGCGGCCAATTAAAATCCAGCCGGAGTCTCCCGCCGAACGGTTTGGATGCCCAGGCTCTTTTGCGCTCCGCGGTGGACGTGATGAAGACGTCGGGCGTGAAGGCGCACGCGGGCACCACCGTGGAGCACATCGGGGGCCATGTGGGCCAGTTCCATGCCAAACTTTCCTCGGGGGAAGAGCTCACTGTGGGAACCGTGGTGCTGGCCACGGGAAGCCGTCCGATTGTTCCCGAACATTTCGACTACGGCCAAAACCCCAGGGTCATCACCAATTTCGAATTGGAAACCCGATTACCCGAGATCCGAAACCAAAAAGTGGCGTTCATCGGATGCGTGGGGTCGCGTGGAGAGGCGAGGGGTTGTTCGCGTTATTGTTGTTCCGCGATGGTCCACCAGGCCGCCCAACTGAGGCGCCAGGGGAATGAGGTGCATTTGTTGTTGCGGGAAATTCGCACGTTCGGGCGACACGCGGAGGAAGCTTATACCCAAGCCCTGGCGGACGGCGTCAAAGTTACCCGCCTCGCGCCCGACCTTCCTTCTCAGGAGAGCGTGAAGGTGGAGGGCCACCACCTCACTTTCACAGATGCCTTGTCGGGCGGATCCCAAAAGATAGAAGCGGACCTCGTGGTTCTCACCGTGGGGCTGGAGCCGGCCGATCAGGGTTGGCGAAACAACTCAAAGTGACGCTGGGCGGGGACGGATTCTTATTTGAGAAACATCCCAAGCTGGCGCCCGTCGAGGCGAGCTCGCCGGGCATTTTTCTCGCGGGTTCGGCCCAGGGTCCGAAGGGCGTGGAGGAATCCATCGCCCAGGGTTTGGCGGCGGCGTCCAAAGCCGCGGCTCTTCTCTCCAGCGAGACGATCGAAAAAGAGCCCTTGACCGCGTGGGTGGATCCGGAAACCTGTACGGGGTGTTCGCTCTGCACGCGGGTGTGCCCGTTCAACGCCATTCAGATGATGGAACCGACGGTCTCGGCGAACGGCGAGAAGATAAAAGGGAAAGCCCAGGTCATCACCGCCGCCTGCATGGGATGCGGCACGTGCGCCGCGGAGTGTAATTTCTCCGCGATCACCGCGCCCAGCTTTACCGACGACCAGACCCTGGCCCAGATTGACGCCGCGTTGGTTCAGGAACCTGAAAAGAAAGTGGTGGTGTTCGCGTGCAACTGGTGCTCGTACGCGGGGGCGGACCAGGCGGGCGTGGAAAAAATCAGCTATCCGCCCTCTTCCCGGATCATCCGGTCCATGTGTTCGGGACGCGTGAGCCAGAAGTTTGTGGCGCGCGCGTTTGAGAAACAGGCCGGGGCCGTGCTGGTGACGGGATGCCACATCGGCGACTGTCATTACATCAACGCCAATCATCACACGGAAAAACGCTTCGGGATGTGGAAGAAGAAATTCGAGCGCCAAGGCATCGCGCCCGAGCGGCTCCAACTTCATTGGGTGTCCGCTTCCGAAGGAAAATCTTTCGCCAAAAAAATGACGGAAATGCACGAAGTGGTGGAGAAACATTCGGCCTCCTCCGCCGGAGCAGCAACGGCTGCGGCGGCCGGGGCCGTTCCGGCCGGAGCGGTCCCCGCGTGACGACCGCCACGCAGGAAAAGAAAACGGCGGTCGGGGCTCGGGCGGCCGAGGCCGATCCTTGCTTTCAATGCGGCACTTGCACCGCAGCGTGTCCGTGGGGTGTGATCGCTCCGGGATCGATGAAGGTGCGCGAATTGGTGCGGGCCGCCCAATTCGGAGAGCCCGTGGATCTTCAGACAGTGTGGCGTTGCACGACGTGCCGGGCCTGCGAGGCGTCGTGTCCCCACGGGATTCCCATCGTGGACGCCGTGTTGAAATTACGGCGCGAGGCGTGGAAAGTTCGCGGCGAACCCGCCGCCCTTTCCAACGTGTTGTGGGGCATCCACCAGGACGGCAATCCCCTGCGTTTGCCGCCAAGCCAGCGCATGGCGTGGGCCAGGGATTTGAACATCGGCACGACCGAAAAAACCGACGAAATCCTCCTCTATGTCGGGTGCACGGCGAGCTACGATCGTCGCGCCCAAAAAATCACCAAGGCCCTCGTCAAAGTGTTGCGGAGGGCCGGGGTGCTCTTCGGCGTGCTGGGGGAGGAAGAACCGTGCTGCGGAGAAGCCGCCAAAATGGCTGGCCATCGCGCCTATTTCGAAGAAGTAGCCCGGGACGCCATTCGAAAAATCCAAGCCACTCAGGTCAAAACCGTCGTGACGGTTTCCCCCCATTGTTATGACGTGATGAAACGCGATTACCCCGGCCTGGGGGCCGAGTTTACCGTGCTCCACGGCACGGAGTATGTGGCCGAGCTGATTCGCCAGGGCCGGTTGGCTTTCACGAAGCCCGTCCCTCGCACAGTGACGTACCACGATCCCTGCTATCTGTCGCGAGGCCACGGCGTGATCGAGCCGCCCAGGGAAATCCTCAAGGCGATCCCGAAACTCCGTCTGGTGGAAATGGCGGATCACGGAACCCTCACCTGGTGCTGCGGCGGGGGCGGAGGACGCGCGTATCAAGAATCCCTTCCGAATGAACGACTGGCGGATGTGCGCGTACGCCAAGCCGACGCCGTCCGGGCGGAGGTGCTCGCGGCCGCGTGTCCCCTGTGCGTCACCCATTTTGAAGACAGCGCCAAAGTGGGAGGGTCCACGCTTCAAGTCATGGACGTGATGGAACTGGCGGCCCAAGCCCTTGGGGAGAACCCGAAGATATGAAGGCCGCCGTTCCGAAAAAAAAGGCGCCGGGAAAGGTCGTGTGGAAGAAAGACATTCCCCTGAAGATTAAAACGAAGGCCTCTCCGAAAGCGGAGATTTGGGTGTGGTTGGAAATGGATGGCGAGACCTTGGTGACCGTCGGGGCGGAATTGCTCGGCAAGGCCCGGGGGTTGGCGGATCAGGCCGGGATGTTGGTCACGGCGATCGTCATGGGCCACGGATTAAGCCGGCCAGCGGACGAGGCCATCCGTGGCGGGGCCGACCGCGTGCTCGTGATGGACCACCCGGGTCTGGTGCCTTATACGACCACGCCGTACACGACGCTTATGGCGTGGGCGATCCAAAAGCGTCGGCCGGAAATCCTGCTGATGGGCGCCACCCACAACGGGCGCGACCTTGCGGGACGCTTGGCCGTGAGGTTAAAAACCGGACTGACGGCGGACTGCACCGATTTGGAGTTGGATCCGGCTACCGGCCTCCTGAAAAGTTGGGTGGTGGGATTCGGCGGAGGCGTGGCGGCGTGCATCGTGTGCCCCCAGCACCGGCCTCAAATGGCGACCGTCCGTCCGGGGGTGTTTCCCGTTTCCCCGAGGCACGCCACAGGCGGCGAGCTGGGCCTCCGAGAAGGGGTGCTTGAACGCGTGGAAGTGGGCGCTCTGGTAAACCCGTCGGAGAAGGTGCTTCAGCGGCATCGCAAAGAACAAAAAGATATCACCCAAGCGAAAGTCCTGATGATCGGCGGGCGCGGCGTGCAAGGGCGGTTTGATTTGCTCCACGAATTAGCGCGTCAGACGGGCGGCGACGTGGGCGCCACGCGGGTGGCCGTGGACGCGGGATGGATCACCCGCGAGTATCAAATCGGCCAGACCGGCGTAGTCACGCGGCCGGAAACGGCCGTGGTGTTCGGGGCGAGCGGCGCCACCCATTTCACGGTGGGGATCGAAAAGGCGAAAACCGTGATCGCCGTGAATAACGATCCCGGCGCGCCGATGTTTGATCAGGCGGATTACATCGTCGTGGGTGACGCCGTGGCTGTTATGACCGCCCTCCAACGAGAGCTTTCCGCAGTGAAGATTCCATGAAAAGTTCAGAAGTCAGAAGTCAGAAGTCAGAATTTAGGGTGATTGTGTGCGTCAAGGTCGTGCCCCGCCCCGAGGAGGTCAAAGTGGATGAGGCCACCATGACCCTCTCCCGCGAACACGTGCGTTCCATGATGAATCCGCCGGATTTTTACGCGCTGGAAGAAGCCATTTCCATGAAAGAGAGAATGAATCAGCCGGTGGAAGTGATGGTTATTACCATGGGCCCCCCGTTGGCCGAACCCTACCTGCGCGTGGCCTTAATGATGGGGGCGGACCAGGCGGTGCTCATTACCGATCGCGCGTTCGCGGGGGCGGATACGTTGGCCACCTCCTATACGCTGGCCAAAGCGATTGAAAAACTCGGCGCGGATCTCGTGGTGTGCGGAGAGGAATCTTCGGACGGCGCGACCGCTCAGGTGCCGCCGGGCATCGCCGAGTGGTTGAATTGGTCCCAGGTGACCTATTGTAAGACCTTGACCTTATCTCCCTCTCCCCTTGCGGGAGAGGGCAGGGGTGAGGGGAGGCTCATCGCCTGGAGGGAACTGGGCCCGATCGAGGAACAAATTGAAGTGAATCTTCCCGCCGTGGTCTCAGTCACCGTGGGATCCTCCACCCCCAGATTTTTAAGCGAAGAGCGGATGGTGTGGGCTCAAACGACTCCCCTCGTGAAATGGACCCTCAAGGATCTTGATGTGGATACCGCCCTGATTGGTTTGACCGGATCTCCCACCCGCGTCGAAGGCTTGAAACGGGTGAAAACCCCCGAACGGCGACGTCAGCGGATCGAAGGGACCCCCGAGCAACAAGCCGCCGCCCTCGCCACCCTTTTGCGGTGACCCCTTCGGCTCCGCTCAGGGCAGGTACCCTCGAGGCCCCGGCAGGCGAGGAGATTGCGGCGCCACAGGAGACCGCGTTCAAAAGCGGTAACGAGCTCGCGGCATTGGCCGCTTCCCAAATCGATTATCACGTGATGGGGTATTATCCGATTACCCCTTCGACCGAAGTGGCCGAGCGGTTGAGTGAAATGAAGGCTGCGGGTCATCACGGGATCGTGATGATTCCGGCCGACGGGGAACATAGCGCGGCGGGGATTTGCTATGGCGCGGCGGCGGGAGGAGGGCGCGTGCTTAACGCCACGAGTTCTCAGGGATTACTGTATTCGTTGGAACAGCTTCCCGTTCAATCCGGTACCCGGTTTCCCATGGTGTTGAATTTGGCGACCCGCGCGGTCAGCGGCCCGTTAAACATCCGGGGGGATCATTCGGATTTGTATTTTGCGTTGAACGCCGGGTGGATCATTTTGTTGGCGAAAGATCCCCAGGCGGTGTATGACTTGAATCTGCTGGCGGTGAAGATCGGGGAGCATCCCGCCCTTCGCCTGCCGGTCATGGTCGCGTATGACGGGTTTTTTACCAGCCACCAAAAGCGGAAAGTCCGCGTGTTCCGAGACGCGGAGACGGTCCGCGCGTATGTGGGCGAGTTCGTGCCGTCCGGAGACGCGTTGGATCCTTTGCGGCCGGTCACGATCGGTCCCTACATGAATGATCCGGACCTCATCAATAACAAATATCAATTGAAGCTGGCGTTCGACGCCGCCGCGACGGTGATCCCGGAATTGTTCCGGGAGTATGGCCGATTATCCGGGCGCCTGTATCCGATGATGGACGCGTATCGTCTGGACGACGCGGAGACGGCGTTAGTGCTTCTCAATTCTTCGTCCGAGACGGCCAAGGAAGCGGTGGATCTCCTGCGGCGCGAGGGCCGGAGGGTCGGAGTGATGGCGCCCGCGGTGTGGCGGCCGTTCCCCGCCGAGGCGTTTCGCCAGGCGCTGCGCCGCGTGAAAGCGGTGGTGATCGGCGACCGGGGAGATTCCTATGGGGCGGGCGGGGGCAACCTGAGTTTGGAAGTCCGAGCGGCCTTGAAGGACGATCCCGCCAACCGTACGGTGTGCCTCTCCCGGGTGTATGGTCTCGGGGGAAAGGAATTTACCGTGGAGGATGCGAAGCATTTGTTGGAGGAAGGTTTGGAAGCGGCGGCCAGTGGCCAAGCGGCCGTGTCGTTCGATTATCTCGGCGTGACGGCCGGTTCTCCGCCAGACGTGATTCCGCCCTCCGTCCAATGGGCCGCTCCGCCTCTGCATGTGGAAGAAGTGACCCGGCATCACGCCCATGTCACCGTCGACGTCGCGACCGGCCGGCTCTTGGTGACGTTGGACCCGTTCTGGAAAATGGCGCCGACGCCCAGCCGCATTGCGCCGGGCCACGGAGCCTGTCCCGGATGCGGCGCTTTCACCTCGCTCAGGCAATTTTTCCGAGTCATTGATGGGCCGGTGGTGGTGTTGTTTCAAACGGGGTGCGCCATGGTGGTGACGACGGGGTATCCTTCCACCGCGCACCGCGTGAGCTACATCCACAACCTGTTTCAAAACGGGGGCGGCACGCTCTCGGGGTTGGTGGAAATGTACCACGAGCGGGTGCGCCGGGGAGAGCTAGCCCATTCGGAGGCGGACGAGCCCACCTTTGTGATGGTGACGGGGGACGGCGGCATGGATATCGGCATGGGGTCGGGGCTGGGGGCCGCCCCTCGTTACCATCGGATGATCATTCTCGAGTACGACAACGAAGGCTATATGAACACCGGCAGTCAACTCTCGTATGCCACGCCGCTGGGGCATCACACGAGCACGAGTCCGGTCGGTTCGTTTAGTTCCGGAAAAGCGTTTCATCACAAAGACACCCTTCAGCTCTTCGCGGCCGCGCATCTCCCCTACGTCTTCAGCGCCGTGGACGGATTTCCCGACGATTTGATGAAAAAAGCCGCCAAGGCCCAGTGGTACGCCAAACGAAAGGGCCTGGTCTATGGCAAGATCCTGTCCGCCTGTCCGCTTAATTGGAAAACGCCCGACGACGGGGCGGTTTCCGTCGTCCAGGCCGCGGTGGATTCCCTGTTTTTCCCCCTGTATGAGGTTGAAAAAGGGAAGACGGTCATCACGTACGATCCCGAAGCGTTGGGTCGGCGACGGCCCGTGCGGGAATGGCTCGGTATGATGGGCAAAACTAAACACCTGACGGATCCGCGACATACCCAGGTGGTGGAGGCGCTGGAAGCGGAAGTGGAGAGGCGTTGGAAGCGGCTGAAAGCCATGCACGCCCACCCGGATCTATGAATCAATCCTTCCGGATCATTATGAAAGAGTCGTTGACGCCGGTGACGAACCGGTTCGTCATCGAGGCGCCATGGGTGGCTCGGGCCGCCCGCCCAGGTCAATTCGTCATCGTGCGGGTGCATGAAAAGGGGGAGCGGATTCCCGTGACCCTGGCCGATTTTGATCCCGATCAGGGCACGATCACCGTGGTGGTTCAGGAAGTGGGGCGGACTTCGCGTCTCTTCGGCGCCTTGGCGGAAGGGGAGACAGTGATGGATGTGGCGGGTCCGCTGGGCGAGCCCTATGTTTTACGACGGCAAGGGACGGTCATGGGCATCGGGGGGGGCTTCGGCGCCGCGGCGCTCCTGCCTCTGCTCAGAGCGCTGAACCAACAGGGGGCAAAGACCGAAGCTATCATCGGCGCCCGGACCAAGGAACTGTTAATCGTGGAAAAAGAACTCCAACATTGGTGCCGTCAAGTGTGGCCTTGCACGGACGACGGCTCCTACGGATTTCACGGTCTCGTGACCGATCAACTTAAGAAACGCTTGGAAGAGACGGGGCCGGTGGACGAAGTCGTGGTGATCGGTCCCATGCCGATGATGAGGGCGGTCGCCTCGCTCACCGAGGGGTTCAAAGTCCCCACCCAGGTTTCGTTGGATCCCATCATGGTGGACGGGACCGGCATGTGCGGGGGGTGCCGCGTCACGGTGAATAACGAGGTTAAATTCGCCTGCGTGGATGGGCCGTTTTTCGACGGCCATGCGGTGGATTTTGCGGAATGCACCCGGCGCAACAAAACGTATATAGAAGAAGAATCGGTGGTCCATGCCGGTTAAGCCCGCAACGAAAACCGCGATGCCCCATCGAGCGCCGGCCGAACGGACCCGCACGTTTGAGGAAGTGAATTTGGGCTACACCCCGGCGAGGGCCGCCTTCGAGGCCTCCCGGTGCTTGCAATGCCAGGACCCCCGTTGTGAAAGCGGCTGTCCCGTTCGCGTGCCGATCAAGGCCTTCGTCGGATGCGTGGCGGAGGGCCGGTTGGCGGAAGCGTTTAATTTGATACGTGAAGCCAACAGTCTCCCGGCGGTTTGCGGCCGGGTGTGTCCCCAGGAAAGCCAATGTGAAAAGGAGTGCACGCTCGGAGGTCCCAGCGGCCTCAAATATTCTCCCGTGGGAATCGGCCATTTAGAGCGGTTCGTGGCGGATTGGGCGCGCGATCACCGGTTTTCACCCTCTCCCCTGGTGGGAGAGGTGGGGCGGGGGCCCCCTACGAACGAGG
>OBEQ010081250.1_pt1 | contig 12116 bp, 9 predicted proteins | sample 1670901 | NCBI WGS metagenome assembly OBEQ01 (sample SAMEA104232315, study PRJEB22302) | groundwater metagenome | biome: forest; feature: aquifer; material: groundwater | place: USA | collected 2011-08-07 | depth 5.4 m | reverse complement strand
TGGAGGTCGGTCAGGGAGATTTTTTCGAAACACCGAAGGTGTGTCCTTCGTGTGGTGCGGCGACTGAAGTTTGCGATGATTTTCTTTATTGCACCAACAAAAAAGGATGTCGAAAAACAAAGATAGAAGAGTTGATTCATTTTATGAAGGCCATCGAGTGTGACGGCTTTGGCGATAAACTCATCGAAAAACTTTACGACAACGGATTTGTTTTGGACTCCGCTGATTTTTTTACGTTGAAAAAAGAAAACCTTCTGGAGCTGGAGCGTATGGGCGATGTATTGGCGACAAAGTTAATTGGAAATATTCAATCCAGACGCGAGTTGTCTTTGGATATTTTTTTGCGATCATTGGGAATTCGTGAACTGGCCAAACACACGTCAAAGTTGTTGGCCTCCCAGTTTGGAACGCTCAAAAAAATCCGAGCTGTTTTGGAAGAAGAGTTGTCGGCGATTCATACCCTGGGTCCGGTGATCGCCAGAGAAGTGGTGGCAGGATTGAACGAGAAGAGGGGGTTGATTGAGAAATTGTTGAAATACGTGGATGTCGTAGGGGCGCCCCTTGGTGCACCCCAAAACAGGGTCCAGCAAGCAGGACCCCTACAAGGCAAAAAATTCGTTTTCACCGGTTCTCTCGTTTCGATGGAACGCAAACAAGCTGAAAAGTTGGTGGAAGAAAAAGGCGGAGAAGCCTTGGATCATGTCACGCAAGATTTGGACTATTTGGTGATTGGCGGAGGCGGTGGTGCTGGAAGTAAATTAGAAAAAGCGAAAAAACTGCAAGCGAAGGGATCCCTCATAAAAATTATTTCTGAAGAGGAATGGAAGAAGGTGGTGACTGAGACAAAATTCATCTAACACCCCACAGAGCTCTTGCCTTTTTTGTGGAAGCAGCGAGGGTTGTGATAGGTAGGGTATCGGAAGGTTTTCTACTCGTTTTATGAATTAGAATTCCCGAAGCATTATCCCACCTCCTTCCAAAAGGGGGTAAGACTTGAAGTCGCTCAATACATCTTGCCAAATATTGACCTCCCGCCTTTGCATTTTTTTCTCCAGCCCGGCGACTCTCTCCGACGAACAAGCTGATTCCTGACAACAAATCGCGAGATGGTGTTTGAGGAGACAAGCTTTGCGAGAGGGAAGCCTTATAATGTTGGGTTTCCATAAAAATATCTAGAAGCCCATCGGTGCCGATACAAAAAACAGCTCCTTCATCGAGGGGATTGAGAAAATAAGATGTTGGATCTTTGGAAGAGAGTGTTTTGTCCATGATGTTGAGATGGTCTCTCCATGATAAATCCATGCTGGTGATTTGTGAAGCCTCACCCGATGCTCCAAAACGGATACATGCCGAATCTCCTGCTGTTGCCAAATGTCCTGCGGAAGGGGTTAACATTCCTACGGAGAGGGTAGTGTCGGAACCCTGGCAATGAGCCTGTTGTGTTTGGAAGCAAAGAGCGAATTCTGCACCTAAGAAAAGGGTATCTGCTGATAAGGTCAATGAAGAAGGATTTTTGATCATACTGACTAATGTGGCATGAACTGCTTGAATGGCAGTACTAGAGGCTAAATTTCCCCTTGTGCGTCCTCCCAGGCCGTCAGCGACGGCAAACACCAGGAGGTTGATATGAGGGCCCTTGACCTCGGCAGCGTAAATTGAATCTTCCTGTTTTTTTCTTCCACCCTTGGTGGCAACTCCCTGCACTTGAAAACCCAGCTGACTCTCAAAACCGAAATGTCCATTCGCTCCTCCGGCCAGTGAAAATATAGTTAAAGAATGACCGTCAATTTGAAAAACCCTTCCCTTGGCGGATTGGACTCTTATAGAATTTAACTGAGAATATCGGGGATCAACACCTTTCAAATAGGGACCTGTTCGTTGCGGACTTCTGGCAGGATGACGTGTCATAAGGATGTAAGTTGTTTTCGAAAAGGTTATCGGAAAGTTGCGAAAATTATAAATCCGTCATCTCCAACATTCTCTGTAACGGTTTCAGCGCTGCCAAGCGGGTTTTTTCTGGCATCGTGATTTCCGGCGTTAAATCTCGTAAACAAAGATAAAGTTTCTCCAGCGTATTTCTTTTCATGTGAGGACATTCATTACAGGCGCAGTTGCCGTCCGGTGGAGCGGGGATGAGTATTTTTTCGGGGACTAGCTTTTCCATCTGATGAAGAATTCCGGATTCGGTGACAACAATAAATTCTGTGGCCGGATTCTCTTTTACAAATTGGAGCAGCTTCGATGTCGATCCAATAAAATCAGCGTGTTCGAGTACGCGCGGTTCACACTCGGGATGGGCGATGACCAAAGCCTTGGGGTAACGCATCTTGAGTTGGATGAGTTTTTTCTCGCTAAAAATTTCGTGGACGATGCAGGTGCCGTTCCACAGGAGCATGTCGCGACCTGTCTTCTTGATGAGATATTTTCCCAGATTGCGATCAGGAGCGAAAATAATGGGTTGGTTTTTTGGAATTTGAGAAACAATTTTTTCGGCGTTTGAAGACGTGCAAATGATATCACTCATCGCCTTAATCGCGGCCGTGCAATTGATGTACGAAATCACCAGATGATCAGGATGTTGTTTTTTAAACGCGCTGAAAGTATCCGGTGGACAACTATCGGCCAATGAACAACCAGCCTCGAGATCCGGAATGACGACTATTTTTGAAGGATTTAAAATTTTGGCGGTCTCCGCCATAAAATGAACGCCGGCAAAGACAATTACATCCGCTTCTGTCTTTTGGGCGCGGCGCGCAAGTCCCAGGCTATCCTCGACAAAATCAGCGAGGTCTTGTATCTCCGACTCTTGATAAAAATGGGCCAACAAAACGGCATTTTGTTCTTTTTTTAACCGAAGGATTTCATCGATCAAGTCGACTCGGGGATCAATCTTTTGTACATTTGCGGGCAACATGAAGGCACCTTAATTTAATGAAGAAGACGATGTCAAACAAGGTTGCGCAGCTGTTGGAGGATTATGGAAAGCGGTATGATCGTCGCTTTCTTTCTTCAGATCCCATTTATTTTGTTCATCAATACAAAGATCCACGAGATCAGGAAGTCGTGGCTCTCGTTTCCGCTTTGCTCGCTTTTGGAAATGCCAAAGCCATTCATGGATCGGTGAAAAAAGTACTCCAACTTTTTGGAGAGTCTCCGTACCAATTTGTTTCTTCGGCAAATCTCGAAAAAATTAGATCTTCTTTTCAGAGTTTGGGTCATCGTTGGGTGAGGGGAGAGGATATTTATTTTCTTTGTGTCGTCTTAAGAAAAATTTTTGATCAGCATGACTCTCTCAAATCTTTTTTTCTAAAAAATTATGATCAAGACGTGGATGGAGCCGAAATTTTACTCAACCGGTTTTCTCAAACCGCTAAATCTCTGGCTCCTCCCAACGCGATATCGCGTGGTTTCCAGTATTTTTTCCCGGCTCCGAAGGATGGTTCTCCGTGCAAGCGACTCAACCTTTTTCTTCGCTGGATGGTTCGTCCCCGAGACGGAATTGATTTAGGATTATGGCCCGAAATTTCTCCGTCGAAACTCATGATTCCTCTGGATGTCCACGTCACCCAATTCGCCAAAAAATGGAAGATCAGTCGACGGAAAAACCCCAGCTGGAAAATGGTGGAAGAAGTCACACACTTTTTGCGCTCACTGGACCCAGAAGATCCCATCAAATTCGATTTTGCCATCTGTCATTATGGGATGGAAATCGGGTGGTAAATTCATGACAAAGTGAAAAAAATGGGTTAAGATCCAGTTTCTTCATGGGAACTCCAGCACTGATTATTATTTCTGTTTTAGGGGTTTTGATTGGTTGTCTGGGGATCTATCTTTCTCGGAGAGAACTCGGATTACGTCATACCCTTGAGGCGGAAATCGAGGTTCGAAAGAAAATCGAGGAAGATCTTCGACAAAAAACAATCGATCTCGAACATTCGAATAAGGAACTCGATCAGTTTGCTTTTGTGGCTTCGCATGATCTTCAGGAACCTTTGAGAAAAATTATCGCTTTTGGAGACCGGCTCAAAGACTCTGTGGGCAATCAATTCGATGAAAAAGCCAAGGCCTATCTTGACAGGATGCAGGCGGCTTCGCGACGGATGAAGCAACTGATTGAAGACCTCCTTCGGTTTTCACGGGTTTCAACGAGTCAAGGAGCTTTGACTTGTGTGAATTTGGAGAAAGTTGTTCGTGTGGTTCTTTCGGATCTTGAGGTTCGTATTAGCCAGTCAGGTGGGCAAGTAGAGATGGAAAACCTCCCGGTTGTTTGGGCAGATGAGTTGCAGATGAGGCAACTTTTCCAAAATCTGATTACCAATGCTCTAAAATTCACCAAGTCTGGAGATATTGCCTCTGTTGTTTTGAAGAGTCAGATGCTTGATTCGGGGCAAATGGCTGAGATTACTGTTGAAGATCATGGGATTGGTTTTGATGAAAAATATTTGAGTCATATTTTTGAACCCTTTCAAAGGCTTCACAGCTGGGATGAATATGAAGGAACAGGAATGGGGCTGGCGATTTCTCAAAGGATTGTGAAGCGCCATGGGGGTACTCTGACGGCAAAAAGTAAACCAGGAGAGGGAAGTATTTTTATCGTAAGATTACCTTTAGCGGGATCAAATACAGTATCACCCGACGAGCGACATTGAAACTCATTCGAATCCTATTAATTGAAGATGATTCCGATGATGTTCTCCTTCTTCAGGAGAGCCTTTCGGATGCGGCTCGTACTTCTCCAATCAGCCTCAAGGTAGAGAGTGTCGATTCTCTTCAGTTGGGTATGGGAAGGCTCAAAAGAGGAGATATTGATGTTGTTCTCCTGGATTTGACGCTGCCAGACAGCAAAGGATTAGAGACCTTTACCCAGCTTAGAACCTATTTCCCCTCTATTCCCATCGTTATTCTCACAGGATTTGACAATGACACCTATGCCTTGGAGGCGATGAGAAAAGGAGCCCAAGATTATTTGGTGAAGGGGGAAGTGAATGGCAAGATGCTCGTTCGCATCTTGAATTATGCCATCGAGAGAAAAAGTACTTCGGAAGTGATGGAACGTCTCATGCGCCAGAATGAACTCATTCTAAATGCCGCCGGTGAAGGGATTCTGGGTTTGGATCAGGCGGGAAAAATGACTTTTGTCAATCCGACCGCGGCTCGACTCATTGGCTGGGATATTGAAAAATTGATTGGTCAATCCAAGCATGCTTTTCTCCACCATTCTCGTTTTGAAGGGACTCCCTATCCCGAAGAAGAGTGTCCTATTCATATTTGTCTTCAGGATGGTGTGGTTCGTTTTGTGGAGGATGAAGTTTTTTGGAGGCGGGACAAAAAAAGTTTTCCCGTTGAATATATTGCGACTCCAATTAAGGAAAAGGACCAGATCGTTGGAGCTGTTGTGACTTTTCGAGATATTTCAGAGAGAAAGCGCCTGGAGCATATGAAGGACGAGTTTGTGAGTGCCGTCTCTCATGAGATGCGGACGCCTCTGACCATTATCAAAGGGGCTGTGAGCAATCTCAAGGATGGTGTTGTCGGCTCTTTATCGGAGAAGCAGCAGGGAGTGATCGAGATGACCAGCCGTAATATTGATCGGTTGGCACGGATCATCAATGACCTTCTTGATCTTTCACGGCTCGAGTCCGGCAAGGCAAAGATGAACAAAGGAAAAATGAATAGTGCCTCTTTGATTCAGGAGGTGATTCAAAATTTTTCCAATCAGGCTCGCGAGAAAAAAATAGACTTAAAAGATGCCTGTCTTCCGGGATTGCCGTCTGTGTATGCGGATCCTGATATGATTATTCAGGTGCTGACGAATCTTCTGGGGAATGCTCTCCGTTTTGCTAAAAGCCAGATCCGGGTGGTCACTCATCTGAATGAAATTGGGGAAGGGCGTGGGAGAATTCGAGTGAGTGTTGAAGATGATGGCCCTGGAATCCAAAAAGAAGATAGGGCGAAACTTTTTAATAAATTTGAACAAATTCATCGTCCCGTGGAAGGGCCTGGCTATAAGGGAACAGGACTGGGACTGGCCATTTGCAAGGAAATCATTGATAGGCATGAAGGACGTATTGGTGTGGAGAGTGTTTATGGCAAGGGATCCCAGTTTTATTTTGAACTTCCTTTATATGACGAACAGAGTGATTTCTTTTCTGTGCTTTCGGTGGCTCTCGGAGAGGCACGGTTGTCGCAAACTCCTTTAAGCTTGCTTCGGCTCTCGATAGAAAATATGCGGGAGGTTAAAAAGCAGGCGCTACCCGATGAGGTGGATCGGTTTTTTCAGGAAGTGGGCCAAAAAATTCGTTTGATGACTTTGAGAAAAGCGGACAATCTCTATCGTTATACCCAGGAAACTTTCGGCATTATTCTTCCGGAGACGGGTCGATCCGGAGCTCTGGCGATTATGAGGAGGATTCAGGAAGTTTTTTCGGCGACATTTTTCAGTTTTTCAAAAGGAAAGGTGTTGGTACAACTTCGGGTCGGATGTGCCGTGTATCCCGAAGAAGCGGATTCGGCACAAAAATTAATGGAGAAAGCCAATGAAACGACGGATTCTCATCGCGGATGACGATCGGGAGCTGGTGCTTAATTTAAAGCAGCTTCTTGAATTTAACCACTTTGAAACGGTGACGGCCTATGAAGGTATTCGGGTTGTCGAACTGGCTCGAAAACAAAATCCGGATTTGATTATTTTGGATATCAAAATGCCGGCCGGAGACGGGCATTCTGTCTTGCAAAATTTGAAGTCTCGTGATGAGACGATGAGCATTCCTGTGCTGATCCTGACAGGATTGGAAAGGGGAGGTCTGGAAGAGGAAATGAAACGCGCCGGAGCGGAAGGTTTTTTGAAAAAGCCCTATGAGACGGATCTTCTTTTGGGGAAGATTAATTTTCTGTTGGGGGATTCATGAAAACTGAAAAGAAAAAAATTTTGGTTGCCGAAGATGAGTATTTTTTGGCGGAAACCATCAAGGCCCGTCTGGAATTTATGGGTTATGAAGTTGTTTGTGTCGAGGATGGAGTCGAAGCTCTGAAAGTTTTAAAAGAGACACGCATTCATCTCGTGGTGATGGATTATATGATGCCGCTGATGGATGGTATCGAGGCGACTCGTCAGATCAAGATGGATCCTAAATTAAGAAACATCCCCATTATTTTTTTGAGTGCCAGGGCGCGACCCGAGGATCAGGAAAAAGCCAGGAAGGTTGGCGCCAATGATTATCTTGTAAAACCTTTTGAGAGCCAGGCATTGATCTCTCTTATCGAGAAATGGCTTTCATCTTAATCCGATTATTTTTTCTGAGTATTTTATTTTTCCCTCTGACCCTTCAAGCGTCAGAGATGGACATTCCTCGAAAAATTCTGGCTTTCTACGATTCCAAAGCCAATCAGGATGTAGCGACGACCAATATTCACCGTCATGCGGAGATGCCACTCAATTATCTGGGGCTTGAGGTGGTCTATCGTTCAACGATTCAGAGCCTTCCTCCGGAAAGTGAGATGCAGGGCGTTCGAGGTGTGTTGAGCTGGTTTGAACGAGTCGATGCCGTCCCTCATCCTGAGGAATATTGCCGATGGTTGGTTCACCAAATGGAGAAGGGACGTCGGGTGGTGATTCTGGGAGATCCCGGAGTTTTCAAGGATTCCCGGCGGATGATGAGCCCCCCCTGTCTGGAAGTTTTTCGGACACTCGGTTTGGAGTATCAGGGACAATCTTCAGACAACGCCTATTTTTTTGAAATAGTCAGCAAAGATTCAACAATGGTTGAGTTTGAAAGAAAATTGATTTTCACCGAAAAACTTTTCTACAGCAAATTTCAAAAAAAGAAAGCGGACGTTCGATCCTACTTAACCCTCAAACGATCCGATCTTCCCCAAAGTGATTCGGTTCTTGCAATGGCCAGTCCGCGAGGCGGGTTTGTCTACAAGTCTTATGTCAAATATGACGATCGTGATTTAAATAAGATGCATTGGCGTCTTCAGCCTTTTCTTTTTTTTGAGGAGGCCTTCGGTGTGGCAGGGTTGCCGCGCCCCGATGTGACGACCCTCAACGGACGTCGGATTTTTTATAGCCAAATTGATGGAGACGGGGTGGTGAATATCTCGCACATCGACCAAAAGCGTTACTCGGGAGAAGTGATCTATGACGAAATCCTTCGGAAGTATGCTCACGTTCCGATCACGGTCGGCTTGATCACGGGTTATTTTCATTTGCCGGAATTTTACAGCGATAGGGTCCGCAAGCTTTATCAAAATATTTTTGAGCTTCCCAATATTGAAGCAGGCTCTCATGGATATGCCCATCCTTTTGTATGGAGGACAGGTGTTTTGGCTCTGAAAATTCCAGGGTATCAATATAAAGCCGAACAGGAAATCGATGGCTCCATGAAGTTGTTACGGGACCTTCTAGAGGTGATGAAAATAAAAAAACCGGTTTCACTCTTTCAGTGGACCGGAGATTGTTTACCGGGAGAGATGGAAGTGGCAAGGCCTTGGCAGTTGCATGTTAAAAATATTAATGGTGGCGGCGGACGATTTGATCATGATCATGACAGCTATGCTTTTCTTTTGCCCTTATCCATTCAAAGAGGGCCCTGGAGGCAAATCTATGCCAGCAACTTCAATGAGAATAATTACACCAATCTCTGGCATGGGCCCTATTTTGGATATTCAGAAGTGATAGAAACTTTTAAAAATACAGAGAGCCCTTACCGGGTTAAACCGATCGATGTTTATTATCATTTTTATTCAGGAGAACGGATGGCCTCTCTCAAGGCTCTTCAGGATGTCTATGACTTTGCCCTCTCCCAAGAAATATTTTCGATGCAAACCAGTGATTATGCCCAGCTGGTGGCTGATTTTTTTCCGCTCAAGATACGGCGCTTGAAGGAAGGGTTTCAAATTCTTAACGCGGGCACTGTCAGAACCATTCGGTTTGATCGGGAGATGCGCGCAGTCGATTTGGAACGTTCTCGAGGCGTGTTGGGATTTCGCCATCATGAAGGTCATTTATATGTGGCTCTGGATGAATCCCCAGAACACGTTCTTTTTCTTTCTCATGAAAAACCTCAAAGGCCCTATGTGGAAGAAGCCAACTTTCTATTGCAGAATTTTCGGGGCAATCGTGCTCGGGTGACTTTTCTTAAAAAAGGTTGGTTGCCGGATGAAATTATTTTGGCGGGAATGGTCCCTCAACGAACTTATCGAGTGGATTCAGGCGCTCAGTCCTTTGTGGCCAAGAGCGATTCTGAAGGACGTTTGAAAGTAGTTTTTCCGTCTCAGACTGAGGTTTCTTTTCAAGGAGTGACGATCACACTTGAATCTATTTAGTCGCACAAAAGTTGGTGTTTTTTTTATCGCCCTTCTCTTCCTGGGATGGTTTTTGTATCCGCGCGAGCTTTTTTTGGGGTACGTTCTCGAAGGACAGCCAGACCTTGAAAAATCAGCAAGTCATTATCGTCAGTACCTTCAAAAAAAACCTTTTAACCAGTTTGCCACCTTACGCTTGAGTCGGCTTTACGAACGGATGGGAGTGCCCCAACAAGCGACTCCTCTTTTGAAGTCTCTTTATGAACATCGTCGCGGGGATTGGGACACGGCAGTTCTGTATCTCGATCACTTAAGGCAAGCTCATGAAGAAGAGGAGCTTTATCGGGAGGAAGTTCGTTTGGCCAAAGATTTTATGGCGAAAAAGAAATTCCCCAAAGAAAAAATCCAGGAGCTTTTGGATGAAGCCTTTCATTACGCCCTCTGGAAACAATATGTGGATGAATCTTACAGCATTCTCTTCGATCTCATGAAAATCTCAAAACGTCCCCAAGGGTATTTTGAGGAAATTATGAATCTCGATCGAGGTCTTAAAAAAACGGAGGACCTGATCGTAAAACTAAAGCAGAAGATTAAGGAAGAGCCGAAACGTTTGGATCTTGTCCAAGACCTCAGTGAGATTTATTTAGTCTCAGGAAAATTTTCTTTAGCCTTGCAGGTCATCGAAGAAGGCTTGAAGCAGCATCCTCACGAGAAAATACTGATTCAAGGGCGACTCGCTGTTCACGAAAAACAGAAAAATAAAACCGCGATGATTCAGGATTTGGGTGAAATACTTGCCAACGGCTCGCTTGAAAAAGAAGAACGATGGATATTCAAAGCACAGGTAGCCTCTCTTTATTTTGAAACAGGAGATGCCGACAAAGCCTTTGAACTTTATGACGAGCTTTTGAATGTATTTTTGGAACAGTTTTCTCACGATTTTGAAAAAGAAAAATTGCTGGTTGGTTTCTATATTTATGAAAAGAAAGATTCTTTACCCATGCTTCTTTACCGCCATCATTTGGACGCTGGCGGATCTGCAATCTTTGCTCGAGATGTTGCGACCCTTCTCATGCAAAATAAAAGAGAAGACGAGGCGGTTTGGTGGCTCAAGGAAGTGGCGCTGAAATATCCGCAGGACTTGGATATCAATGGATTGCTTGTGACCTGTCTTGTCAGAAAGAAGCAGGAAGAAGAGGCTTTGAAATTGGCGCAAGGGAACTCTTTTTTGACCAAAAAAGTGGCCCTCGAAATGTATTTCATGGGATATTCTGCCCGTGCAAAATCTGTGTTTGAGGACTTAAGTCGCATTCGAGTGAAGGATCCGGACGTTTGGTTTTGGTTGGGAGAGATGGAGTTTTCAGAAGGAAGAAAAAAGAAAGGCCTGGACGATTATAAAAAAGTCAATGCGTTGATTCATGATGGGAGTCGCATTTCTTTAAAGTCGCGTGGGCGTGTTCGGATGACGCCCTCTTTGGAGAGGGAATATAGTACGGCTCGCCAAAAGTTTTCTTCCGATTTGGATCTTCAGCTCGATTGGGTGGACCTTCTTCTCCAGTATCGACGTCGTCGAGAAGCCAGCCATGTTTTGGACGACCTTGAGAAAAAAATTGCTCCTGAGGGGGGTCCTCCTGCCGGAGTTTCCACTGACATGGAAAGAATTTTATTTGCCCGTGTACGGCTTGCCTTTGATCAAAAACATTGGCGGGAAGCAGCCGGTTTCTTGGAGGAAATTAAGAGGCAACGTCCTCAATTGTGGACCGTTCGCTTGGACTTGGCTCATGCCTATCAGAGAGATGGCTCATGGAAAAAAGCTCTCTTGGAATATGAACAAATACATCAGGCGACAGGTAACGAATGGAAGGTGGAAGAATCCATGCGAGAGATTCATGCCGTCTACGATTATCATCTTGAACCTCGTTTTCACATGACACGTTTGGGGGGAGGGGAGTCTCTTGAAGAAGGGGGCCTCGCCACTCGTGGATTTTTGGGAAATGACTGGGAATTTTCTGCCGCAGCTATGACAGGAACCTATCGATCTCCCACAAAAAACTTTTCGGGTGTTTCAATCAAAGGGAACTTGGGTGTTGTCCGCCATCATTTGCAGGCTTGGACATTGGGTCTTGGGAGTGGGTTTGGATTTTCGGGACAAAGAAAAACTCTGTCCCCTTTTGTCGCACTGGATTGGCATCCTTCAGACCCGATTTTTTTATCCATGGGCTATGAGGCCAGGACTCTTCGAACAGATATTCCTCAAGCGGTTTCCGCAGGGGTGGTTGAGGATCGGTTCAAGTTTCAAAACCAATGGACTCTGTCCGATCGGTGGACTCTGGCTTCTCACTACCAATTAGACTGGGCTCGCACGGCTTTAGGTGCCTCGGCTATTCAACACACTTTTGAACCCACGGTGACATGGGTTCTTTTGAAGAAGCCCACACTGACGGTGGGGTATCAGTGGACGTTAGTCCATTTGGATGATCAAGGAACTTTTCTCTCAGAAGTGTCTTTGGTGCCACGGATTAATGCGCATTATTTGACTCTTTCTCTGTCGCACTCCCTGGAGAGGCATTTATTTTTAGAGGTGGGGGGATTTACAGGAGAAGACTTTTCGAGACATTTGCATCTTTTCGGCGGCCAGCTTTTTGGAACGCATGCTCAGTTCAAAATATTCCTTCAATCATGGCTTGATTGTGATATCATTTATAATTACGGTCGAGAGACTCAGTCGACCCTTTCAGGGGATTTTCATGATGTGATGGTGTCATGGTCTGGGCACTGGTTATGAGTGGTGGAGGCGTTAAGTAAAAATG
>OBEQ012179631.1_pt1 | contig 12121 bp, 8 predicted proteins | sample 1670901 | NCBI WGS metagenome assembly OBEQ01 (sample SAMEA104232315, study PRJEB22302) | groundwater metagenome | biome: forest; feature: aquifer; material: groundwater | place: USA | collected 2011-08-07 | depth 5.4 m | reverse complement strand
TCAAGAAACGCATCGTGCTCGTCACCAACGCCCACGGCAAGACGCTGGCCATCAAGTTCCGCCGCACCGCGCTCGGCGGGCATTTCGACGCCGTGGTGTGCTCGCACGATCTCGGCCTGCCGAAAGAGCACCTGGACTTCTGGGACCGGATGCAAAAAATACAACCGTTCGACAAAAAATCCGCGCTGCTCATCGACGACAGCCTGCCGGTGCTGCGCTCGGCGCGGGCCCACGGCATCGGCCAGCTGCTCGCCGTGTACAAACCGGACTCGAAACTGCCGGAAAAGGACGTCGGCGAATTCCGGGGCATCCGCAGTTTTCGCGAGATCATGCCCGGCTCCTGATGCGCGCGTTTTTTCTCAAGCTCTCGTTTCATCTGTTCGCCGCGCTTCCACTGCCGGTGGCGCATGCGCTGGGTGCCGTTTTAGGCTGGTTATTTCTGGTCTTCCCCAACAAACGCCGACGCACCGCCGAAATCAATATTGAATTGTGTTTTCCCGAAATGAGCCGAGGGGCGCGCCAGCGGTTATTGCGGCGCAACATGATCGAACTGGGCAAGTCCGTCACCGAGATCGGCGTGTTGTGGACGCGCAGCGAAAAAACCATCCGCCGGCTGGTGCGGCGAGTCAGCGGGAAAGACAAGCTGGAAAAGGCGATACAACGCGGCCAGGGACTGCTGCTCGCGATTCCGCACCTGGGCGCGTGGGAGATGATCGGACTCTGGGGCTCGCTGCACCACCCCATGACCAGCCTGTACCGCGCACCGCCCATTTCGCAGATGGGGAAACTGATGCGTGTCACACGCGAGCGCTTCAGCGCGCGCCTCGTGTCCGCCGACAACACCGGCATCCGCGCGCTGTACAAGGCACTCGATCGCGGCGAGATGGTCGCAATCCTGCCGGATCAGGTGCCGTCCGCGCGCAGCGGCAGCGTGTTCGCGCCGTTCTTCGGTATTCCGGCGAGCACCATGGTGTTGCTGTCACGTCTCGCCATCAAAACCGGCGCGCCGGTGATGTTCGCCTACGCCGAGCGCCTGCCACACGGGCGTGGTTATCACCTGCATTTTCTCCCCGCCGCGCCGGACATCAATCATGGCGGCATCGAGTCTTCCGCGGCCGCGGTCAATGCGATGGTGGAAAAATGCGTGCGCGCCGCGCCGGAGCAGTATCAGTGGGTGTACAAACGTTTTCGCGTGCGTCCCGTTGGCGAGAAGGCGTTTTATTAGCCGGGAATTTTCACGGCTTGCGGGTCGCGGTATTAAAACGCCTGTCCCAACCTTTAAACTTCTTCCGGCAGTAGGCGAGCAGTGCTTCATAGTCGCGGAAAAAAAGTTCGAAATCCTCTTCTCCGCTCGGCCCTTCGAACTCGCAGCCATCGTTGGAATGCTCGCGGCACACCTGCGGGCGGGTTTCGTAGATGCCGCAGCGTCCGCCGGGTTGCAGATGCCGGCAGGAATTGTTGATCAGCAGAAACCAGCCATCCTCGTCCTTGTACATCTGCGTGCTCTGGGGCGAGATCTGCCACAGCAGCAGGTCAAAATCCTCCATCGAACGCGGCGTGTCGAGTTGGTGGGTGAAATAGGTGCAGCAGGTCGAGCCCCGGCAGTAGGTGCATTTGTTTTCGGGGGGGATTTTTATGTCGCCCTCGAGTTTGATCGGAATAGCGGTGGTCATGCGTCAGTCGGTCGGGTCCAAAAGGGCGGTCATTATAGCGGCGAGTCCCGGGAATGACGAGGCGATCGGGCGCGACGCCGCGCGCCGTGACGGGCGCAGGCGATTCAGCCGATCCTGTCATACAATAGACAGACCATCGGCGAACAACACCCGTATGAAATTAAGCGCCAAAGACTTCAAGGCCTGGGACAACAAGTGCGTCACCCTCCTCGGAATGTCCGGGGTCGGCAAGACGCGCTTGGCCGCGCGGCTGCGCAAGCGCAACTGGTTCCATTATTCGGGCGACTACCGCATCGGCACGCGCTATCTCGACGAGCCGATCCTCGATCACATCAAGCAGCAGGCGATGCAGGTGCCGTTCCTGCGCGAGCTGCTGCGCTCGGACTCGATCTACATCCGCAACAACATCACCGTGGACAACCTGCTACCGGTGTCGAGTTTTCTCGGCAAGCTGGGCAACCCGGAAAAGGACGGTCTCGGTCTCAAGGAATTCAAGCACCGCCAGGAACTGCACCGGCAGGCGGAGATCGCGGCGATGCGCGACGTGCCGGAATTCATCCGCAAGGCCGGCGAGATCTACGGCTACCGCCACTTCGTCAACGACGCCGGCGGCTCGCTGTGCGAACTCGACGATCCGGCGACGATCAAGGTGCTGGCTGACCACACCCTGATCCTGTACCTCAAGGCCAACGAAAAAGACGAGCAGGAACTGGTCCGCCGCGCCGAGGACGACCCGAAACCGCTGTACTATCGCGAGGCGTTCCTCGACGAACAGCTGGAGATCTACCTGCGCGACAAGGGCTGCGCCTACGTGGCGCAGATTGACCCGGACGATTTCGTGCGCTGGATGTTCCCGCGCCTGTTCCATTCGCGCGTGCCGCGTTATCAGGCGATCGCCGACCAGCACGGTTACACCATCATCACCGACGAACTCAAGGAAGTGCGCGACGAGGCGGGCTTCCTGCGTTTGGTGGAAAAGGTTCTGGAAAGGTAAGTCCGGATCGCGCCATGCCACTGGTCGCCAATTCCAAGCTACCGACGTTCGACCGCCTCAAGCAGGAAGGCGAGAACGTCGTGCCGCGCGACGTCGCGCTGCATCAGGACATCCGCGAGCTGCACATCGGGCTGCTCAACATGATGCCGGACGCGGCGCTGGCCGCGACCGAGCGCCAGTTCTTCCGGCTCGTGGGCGAAGCCAACCAGATCGCGCAGTTCTACATGCACCCGTTCACGCTGAAAGAACTCAAGCGCGGTCCCGAGGCCGAGGCCTATGTCGGCGAGTACTACGAGAGCTTCGACCAGATCAAGGAACAGGGTCTGGATGCGCTGATCATCACCGGCGCGAACGTGACCCAGCCGGATCTGGCGCTCGAGCCGTTCTGGAAACCGCTCAACAAGGTGATCGACTGGGCTTACGACAATGTCACGTCCACGCTGTGCTCGTGCCTGGCGACCCATGCCGTGCTCCAGTTCCGCTATGGAAAAAAACGCCGGCACCTGGGTTTCAAGCGCTGGGGGGTTTATTCGCACCGCGTGGTGGACCGCACGCACCCGCTGGTGTCCGACGTGAATACCCGCTTCGACGTGCCGCACTCGCGCTTCAACCAGATCGACCGCGAGCAGTTCGAGGCGGCGGGGCTGCATATCCTGGTCGAAAGCGACCAGGCCAGCGTGCACCTGGCCGCCAGCGCAGACCGTTTTCGCCTGATATTTTTCCAAGGACACCCCGAGTACGACACCATCAGCCTGTTCAAGGAATACAAGCGCGAGATCACGCGCTTCGTGAAAGGCGAACGCACGGATTCCCCGCCGTTCCCGGAAAACTACTTCAGCCTCATCACCGAGGCGATTCTGGATGAGCATCGGGACGTGGTCGTGGCGGCCAAGGCCAGGGGCGCTGCGGTTCCCGACCTGCCGGAATCCATCATCGTGCCCAACCTCGACAACACCTGGCATGACACCGCCGAGGCCGTGATCAACAACTGGATCGGCAAGGTTTATCAGGTCACCAATAACGACCGCAAGAAACCGTTTCAGGATGGCGTGAATCCGGACGATCCGCTGGGGTTAAAGCGCTGATTCTGGTTCGACGCCGCCGCTGAAACGCGTCACACACCGCCGGTTGCCGCCTTCTGCCGTAGTTTCTGAACGAATCTCTCTGCGTCGATAACGAAACGCTCGTGCGTGCCGCGACTGATCACGTCCACGCCGTCGCTCGCCTCGACCTCGAACACCAATCGCCGGCCGTCCACCTCGACGAGCCGCACCCGCGCCACGACCTCCAGCCCCGGTGGCGTCGCCGCGAGGTGGCTGATATTCACGTGCGTACCCACGCTCTGTTCACGCGGCCAGTCGAGATGCGCGTGTACCGCCTGGATGCAAGCCCACTCGATGAAGCCGACCAGGAAGCCGGTCGCAAAGACGCGCGGCATCGCCTGGAACTCCGTCGCCTCCGGATACAGATGCGGGACGGTTTTGGATTCCGGCAGACGGAACCGGAGTTCATGGGCGATGCCCGGCTTGAGGGATTCTTTCATGTGTCCTCCCGATTCCGAATTATGATCATTCGGATTTATCCGTGGTGCTGAGCGGAACCGCCGATCACCACTCTCCCGCCGCGGCGCGTGGTAACACGCATCGTTTCAAGCTCACTGTCCAAAGTACAGAAGAATATCCGACCATTCCGGTCAATCAGCTTGAACAAGTCTAAGAATGATTAGCGCCGGCTCATCACGGCATTGAATATCAGTATTGAATCAATTGCTACTCAAGCTCCCCGGTTTTCATTATATTGATTCCAATCCGATGCCGGTTTGTGCATCGGTGCAGCGCGGTTTCCAATCGGAGGAACCAGCCATGGTGACACCGGCGGCGATGTTGGCCACCGCAGGATTGTTCATGACGGGGCTCGGTGTTTCACTCGCCGTGCTGCTCTCGGCTGCGAACAAAAAACTCTACGTCTACGAAGACCCGCGCATCGACGAAATCGAGGCGCTGCTGCCGCGCAATAACTGCGGCGCGTGCGGCACCGCCGGCTGTCGTGCGTTTGCCGAGGCCGCGATCCGCGGCGATATTGCGCCGGGCCAGTGTACCGTGTGCACGCCGGCCCAGGCGCAAACGATCGCCAGTCTGCTGGCCGTTACCGTGGGTGAGCAGGAAAAGCGCGTGGCGCGTATTGCCTGCGCCGGAGGTCGCCAGGTCGCCATCAACCGCGCGCGCTACGCCGGTCTGGAAAGCTGCCGCGCGGCGCATCTCGTGGCGGGCGGCGGCAAGGGCTGCGCCTGGGGCTGCCTCGGCTTCGGTGACTGCGTCGACGTGTGCGACTTCGATGCCATCCACATGGATCCGTTCCAGCTCCCGGTCGTGCATGATGCACTCTGCATCGCCTGCAATGACTGTATTGAAGTGTGCCCCAAAAACCTCATTTCACTCCAGAATGAAAGCCGCAAGCTCTGGGTCGCGTGCAGCAACCGCGACTTCGGCGCCGAGGCCGAGGCGCAATGCGAGGTGATCTGCAACGCCTGCGGCCGCTGCATGGCGGACGCGCCCACGGGACTGATCTCGATCAATGAAAACCTCGCGGTTATCGATTACACAATAAACGCACGTGCCACACGCGACGCCATCGAACGCTGCCCGACCGGCGCTATCGTGTGGATGGAGTCCGGTGAAAAAGCCATCAAGGGCCGCCGTGCCGCCAAAATCCTGCGTAAGGAAGCCTTGCCTGTGGAGAAAACCCCATGACCAAGAATACAACCGATGACATCCCGAGAGACATGGATGCCGTTGATACGGTGGCGGATGGAGCGACCAAGGCGACGACCAGGCGCGGGCCGTTCGCGGTTTTCCGCAAACCGCCGAAATTCAAATATCCCGGCATCCGCAAGGCGCTGGACGGCGGTGCCGCCGTGGTCATGTGCGAACGCGAGGCAAGCGATGCCGCCGGTGCCTACCCGATCACGCCTTCCACCCAGATGGGCGAGTACTGGGCCGAGGCCGCGAGCCAGGGGCATCTCAACATCTCGAACCGCCCGCTCATCTTCATCGAGCCCGAAGGCGAACATGCCGCCGCCGGCGTGACCGCCGGACTCGCCATGAGTGGCCTGCGCGCCACGAACTTCTCCTCCGGCCAGGGCATCGCGTACATGCACGAGTCGCTGTACGCCGCCGCCGGCAAGCGCCTGACCTACGTACTCAACGTCGGCAGCCGCGCCATCACCAAGGCGAGTCTGAACGTGCACGCCGGCCACGACGACTACCACGCCGTGGACGACACCGGTTTCTTTCAGCTCATGGGCAAGAACGCGCAGGAGGTGTGCGACCTGGGTCTGATCGCGCACAAGCTCGCGGAACTCGCGCTCAATCCCGGCCTGGTCGCCCAGGACGGATTTCTCACCACGCACCTGATCGATTCGCTGCTGCTGCCCGAACGCGAACTGATCGCCGAATTCCTCGGCCGGCCGGACGACATCATCGACACGCCGACGCCGGCCCAGCGCCTGATCTTCGGCGCGCAACGCCGGCGCATTCCGGCGCTGTGGGACGTGGACAATCCCATGACCTCGGGCTGCGTGCAGAACCAGGACGCCTACATGCAGGCGGTGGCGGCGCAGCGGCCGTATTTCTTCGATCACATCACGGCGCTCGCCGACCGCGTCATGACCGAGTTCCACGAATTGACCGGCCGCCGTTACCGGCGGGTTCTGACGCACCGCGTCGAGGACGCCGATTATCTGATCCTCGGTCAGGGCAGCATGGTCAGCACCGCCGAGGCCGTGGCCGACTACCTGCGCGAGCACCGGCGCCTGCGCGTGGGCGTGGTGAACCTCACCATGTTCCGTCCGTTCCCCGGCGACCTGCTGGGCGAACTGCTCAAGGGCCGCAAGGGCGTCACGGTGCTCGAGCGCACCGACCAGCCGCTCGCCGAGGACCTGCCGCTGATGCGCGAGGTGCGCGCCTGCGTCAGCAAGTGCATCGAGAACGGCCTGGCGCGCGACGGCGCGCTGCCTTATCCGGGTTATGCCGTCTACGGCAAGTCGCCACACATCCCGCTGCTGTATTCCGGTTCGTTCGGGCTGGGCAGCCGCGACCTGCAGCCGGAGGCGATTATCGGCGCGGTCGAGAACATGCTGCCCAAGGGCGCGAAGAAGAAATTTTTCTACCTGTCGATCGATTTTGTGCACCCCCATCCCGACTCGCCGAAACAGGAATTGCATCAACAGGCGCTGCTCGACGCCTACCCGCGTATCCGTGAACTCAGTGTCCGCGGCAGCGAAAATCCCAACCTCATGCCCGCGGGTTCGATCACGGCGCGCATGCACTCGGTGGGCGGCTGGGGCGCCATGACCACAGGCAAGAATCTGGCGGTGACGCTGTTCGAGCTGCTCGGTTATCACATCAAGGCCAATCCCAAGTACGGCTCGGGGAAGAAAGGGCAGCCGACGACGTTCTATCTCGCGGCCGCGCCCGAGCCGATCCGCATCAACTGCGAATACACCCATGTCGACGTGGTGCTGTCGCCCGACCCGAACGTGTTTCGTTATTCCGATCCCTTGCACGGGCTGCGCCGCGGCGGCGTGTTCATCGTCCAAAGCGACCTGGCCACGCCCGAGGCGGTATGGCAGTCGATGCCGGCAGCGGCGCAGAAGTTCATTGTCGAACAGGACATTCGTGTGTTCTACGTCGATGCCTTCAAAATCGCACGCGCCGAGGCGAGCGATGCGGAGTTGCAGATGCGCATGCAGGGCAACGCGTTCCAAGGGTCGTTCTTCGCCGCCTGCGATCTCGCCGGCATCGCGCGTTTTCCGGAAGACGAACTGTTCCGCGCGATCGAAGACCAGCTGCGCGAAAAGTTCGGAGCCAAGGGATCGCACGTGGTCGAGGACAACCTGCGGGTGGTGCGGCGCGGCTACGAGGAGTTGTATGAGATCACGGACAAAACCATCGGCGCGCCGACCGCGGTCGCGCTGCGCAAGAAACCCGGCTTGCCGACCCTGCTCAAGCGGATGCCGGCGAGCGACGACCGGCGCGCGGACATTCATCGCTTTTGGGAACAAACCGGCAGTCTCTATACCAGCGGCGACGGCAGCGACAACCTCGCCGACCCCTTCATGGCCCTGGGCCTGATGCCGGCCGCGACCGGTGCGTTCCGCGACATGACCCAGATCCGCTTCGAGGTTCCGCGCTGGATTCCCGAACTCTGCACCGCCTGCGGCGACTGCTATACGGTCTGCCCGGACAGCGCCATTCCCGGTTTGGTGAACAGCATTGGCGAGATATGCAATACCGCGATCCAGCGGATCGAGACCGGCGGCCAGCCGACGCGCCACCTGCGCCGCGCCGTGCGCGGTGTGGAGAAAAAGCTGCGCGCCGGCATCGCCGCGGCGGGCGCGAAAGCCAAGGTGTGCGCGCTGCTCGGCCAGGCCATCGACGACACGCTGGCCGAATCCACCCTGGCGCCCGACGAACGCGCGGGTCTGGCACGGGAGTTCGATTGGTTTCGCGAGGCGCTGGGTGATTTTGAGTTCGCCGTCACGCGGCCTTATTACCACGTCAAGGAAAAGCACGCCGCCGGCAGCGGCGGGCTGTTCTCGCTCACGGTCAATCCATACACCTGCAAGGGCTGCATGGAGTGCGTCGAGGTGTGCGCCGACGGCGCCCTCGAGACCGTCAAGCAGACCCCCGAGGCCGTCGAACAGTTGCGCCGCCACTGGAACTACTGGCTCGACCTGCCGAGCACCGCGCCCGACTATATCCGCATCGACGATCTCGACGCGCGCATCGGCGCGCTCGAGACGCTGCTGCTCGACAAGGCCAATTACCGTTCCATGGTCTGCGGCGACGGAGCGTGCGTGGGCTGCGGTGAGAAGACCGTGATTCACCTGTTCACTGCCACCGTCACGGCGCTGATGCAGCCACGGGTGAAACACCACCTCGAACATCTCGACGGACTCATCAGCAAACTCGACACCCACATTCGCCTGAAGCTCGCCGAAGGCATGGATCTGAACGACCCGCAGGCGATTCAGGCGGCCGTTGCCTCGAGCGTCACCCAGAATCTGACCCTGGCGCGCCTCGCCGCGCGCCTCGACGCGCACCGGACCACCCAACCGCTCGATCCGGAGTGGCTCACGCGCGTCACCGGTTTGCTCGAGAAACTCCACGCGCTCAAAGCCCAGTACACCACCGACGCCAGCCACAGCGGCCGCGCCACCATGGGGGTGATCAATTCCACCGGCTGCACCTCGGTGTGGGGTTCGACCTTCCCGTACACCCCCTATCCGTTCCCGTGGAGCAGTCATCTGTTCCAGGACTCGCCGTCGGTGGCCATGGGGGTGTTCTCCGGCCACATGGCGAAGATGGCCGAGGGCTTCAAGGCGATACGCAGCGCCGAGCTCGAGCTGAGCGGCGAGTACGATCCGGCCCAGCATGATGCGTTCTTCGCCCGTTTCGACTGGCGCCAGTTCAGCGACGCGGAGTTCCAGCTGTGTCCGCCCGTGGTGTCGATCGGCGGCGACGGCGCGATGTACGACATCGGCTTCCAGAATCTCTCGCGCATGATGATGACCGGCATGCCGATCAAGGTGCTGGTGCTCGACACCCAGGTGTATTCCAACACCGGCGGCCAGGCCTGCACCTCCGGCTTCCTCGGGCAGGTGTCCGACATGGCGCCGTTCGGCAGCGCGCACAAGGGCAAGAGCGAGATCCGCAAGGAGATGGGTCTCATCGGTTTGGCACATCGCACCGCGTACGTGATGCAGGGATCGATCGCCAACGTCACCCACCTCATCGAGAGCTACATCGAGGGTCTCAACAGCCGCCGTCCGGCGGTGTTCAACGTGTACGCCGTGTGCCAGACCGAGCACGGCGTGGCCGACGATACCGCCGTGCGCCAGAGCAAGCTGGCGCTCGAGGGGCGCGCCTATCCGTTGTTCCGTTACAACCCGGACAAGGGACCCACGCTCAAGGAGTGCACCGACCTCGACGGCAATCCCGCGGTCGAGGCCGACTGGCCGATGTACAAGCTCGGTTACCTCGATGAAAACGGCAACGCCACGTCCATGGAGCTGCCCCTGACCTTCGCCGATTTCGCCCTCAGCGAGGGCCGCTTTCGCAAGCATTTCCGCCCGGTGCCGCGCGAGCTCGGAGACGACAACCTGGTGCCGTTGAGCGAATACCTCGATCTTTCCGAGGACCAGCGCCAAGGCCGCTTCCCGTTCCTGTGGGCGGTCGACAAACAAAACCATCTCACGCGCGTGCTGGTGGCGCCGGAAATGGTGCTGGCGTGCACCGAGCGGCGCGGGTTCTGGCGGCTGCTCAAGTCGCTCACCGGCGCCAGCAACGGCGTCGATGCCGACGCCATCGCCGCCGCGGCGCGCAGCGAGATGGCGCAACAACTCGAAGCGGCGATTCATTCGATAACCGGCGATGGTCATGCCAGCCCCATGGGCGCGGCGCCTGCCGCCGGCGCGCCGCTGCCGGCCACGGCAGCTGCCGCAGCGTTCGAGCCGGTGTGGATTGAAACGCCGGAGTGCACCGCCTGCGATGAGTGCACCACGATCAATCCCCATATCTTCGCCTACAACGACGAAGAAAAAGCGTACGTGCGCGATCCGCGCGGCGGGCCATTTCGTGACATCGTGCGCGCCGCCGAGAAATGCACCGGACGCATCATCCATCCGGGCACGCCGGCCAATCCGAACGAGCCCGGGCTGGATCAGATGATTCAACGCGCGGCCAAGTATCAGTGACGAGCGAGGAACAACGATGACCTTGCTTGAGGCATTCACGCGCAGGACCTTCGGCCATGGGGTGCATGCGCCCGAGCACAAGGAGCTGACGCGCGAACGACCGATCCGCCGCTTTGCCTTTGCCCCGCGCCTGGCGGTCCCGTTGTCCCAGCACATCGGAAAGCCGGCCGTGCCGTGCGTGCGCCCGGGTCAGGAGGTCGGACGCGGCGAACCGATCGCCCAGGCCGACGGATTTCTCTCGTTGCCGATCCATGCGCCGGCAACGGGCGTGGTCGAAGCCATCCGGCTGATACCGAGCGCGCGTGGACCGAAAACCGAAGCCATTGTCATCAAGACCTACGCGGCGGACGACCAGCAGGTGCTCTACGGCACACCGCGCGTCATCGAGGAACTGGCGGCCGCGGATCTTATCCGCGCCATTCAGGACATCGGCTTGGCGGGTCAGGGCGGGGCGGCGTTTCCGACCCATGCGAAACTGGCTTCCGCGCGCGAGCATCACGTCGAAACGCTGATCGTGAACGGCTGCGAATGCGAACCCTATCAAACCACCGCTGACCGCCTGATGCTGGAATGGGTCGACGATCTCATCGCCGGAATCCATTTCGCGCTGGCGGCGAGCGGCGCCCGGCGCGCCATCATCGGGGTCGAGGACAACAAACCGGACGCGATCGACACGCTGCGGCGGCGGCTGACAGCTGACGGCCCGATCGCGGTCGCGGCGGTCAAGACCAAGTACCCGCAAGGGTCGGCGGAGTTGCTGATTAAAGTGCTGCTCAAACGCGAAGTGCCTTCCGGCGGGCGCTCCTACGATGTCGGCGCCGTGGTGCAAAATATCGCGACACTGGTCATGCTCGGGCGCCTGCTGCCGCCCGGCCAGGGATTGATCGAGCGCGTGGTCACGATCACCGGAGAGGGTGTCAAGCAGCCCGGCAATTACCTGGTGCCGTTCGGCACGCCACTGGGCTTCGTGCTCGAGCAGGTCGGCTTCGTCGGCGACATGAGCCGCGTGATCCTCGGCGGACCGATGATGGGTACCGCGGTCAGTTCACTCGATGTCCCGGTGACCAAGGCCACCACGGCGATTGTGGTGCTGCCGGTGAAGTCGTCCACGGCGGGAGCGCCCAAGATCTATCCGTGCATTCGTTGTGGGCGCTGTATTGCCGCCTGTCCCCTGCGTCTCAATCCCTCGCAGCTCGGGCTGCTCGCCGTCAAGCGCGAGTACCAGACGATGCAGGATCATTTCCACCTGAACGATTGCTTCGAGTGCGGCTCCTGCACTTATGTATGTCCGGCGCACATCCCGCTGGTGCAATACATGCGCATTGCCAAGGCATTGAACCGCGAGCAAGCGGCTTAGCCATGGCGGGGCCACCGCGTATCGAGATCCGCAGCTCGCCGCACATCCATGATCCGGTGAGCGTGGACGTGATCATGCGCCACGTCGTGTATGCGCTCGCGCCGATCTGTGTGTTTGCGGTTTACCTCTTCGGGCTGAGTGCGGCGGCGCTGATCATCACGGTGCTGGGCGCGTGCCTGCTGACCGAGCATCTGTTCAACCGCTTCGCGCAAAAGCCGAACAGCCTGGGTGATTTCAGCGCGGCGATCACCGGCTTGCTGCTGGCGCTGACACTGCCTCCGGGATTTCCCCTGTGGATGGGCGCCACCGCCGGCTTCATCGCCATCGCGCTCGGCAAGGTG
>OBEQ010634923.1_pt1 | contig 12122 bp, 10 predicted proteins | sample 1670901 | NCBI WGS metagenome assembly OBEQ01 (sample SAMEA104232315, study PRJEB22302) | groundwater metagenome | biome: forest; feature: aquifer; material: groundwater | place: USA | collected 2011-08-07 | depth 5.4 m | reverse complement strand
TGTCCGCACCGGGAGGGACCGAGACGTCGACGGAGCGGCGCACCTCGATCCGTCCCTCGCCGTGACAGGTCGCGCAGGGATCGGTGATGACCTTGCCATGTCCACCGCAGGTCCGGCAGGTCTGCTGGATGCGGAAGAAACCCTGGCTGACTGCCACGACACCCTGTCCGTTGCAGCGCCGGCACGTGGCCGCTTCGGTCCCCCGGCGGGCGCCGCTGCCGGCTATGTGTTGGACCGGTTGGGCGGCCGCGGCCCGTTCACGACGGCACGGCTCAGATATGGAGGGCCGAGCAGGGTCGCCTTCGAGCTCTCGTACGATCGCCGGCTCAATACCGTGGCGACCGGACAGGTCGTCACTCGCATGGGCGCGTTCCTGCACTGGCGGTTCGACTGATGGAAGAGCCGCTCGCCCCGCCGAAGATCCTGGGGGTTCGCCGGTCTGCGGTCCTCGAGGTCGCGCTGTATCTGACGGCGGCGCTGGTGCTCGACAGGTGGCTGTTCGACGGCGCCCGTTACTGGACGGTGTCGCCGCATCCCTTCTGGCCCATCGTCTTGCTGACCGCCGTTCAGTACGGGACGACGGAGGCTCTGGTTGCCGCGGGTCTGGCCAGCCTGGCGCTGCTGGTCGGCAACATACCGGAGCAGTCGATTTCCCAGGATCACTACGACTACGTGCTGACGCTCGTGCGCGAGCCCGTCATGTGGTTCGTGGCGGCGATTGCGTTCGGCGAACTGCGCATGCGGCATATGCGCGAACGGAGCACGCTGCAGATCGACCTCGCCGAGACGCTGAAACGCGAGCAAGACGTCAACGCCGGGTACAGCCGGCTCACCGTCGTCAAGAACAACCTCGAATCGCGGATTGCCGGACAGTTGCGGAGCGCGATCACGATGTACCAGGCGGCCCGAAGTCTGGAAACGATGGATCCGAGCGAAGTGCTGCTCAACGTCATGGACGTCGTGCGCATCATCATGAATCCGGAGAAGTTCTCGCTGTACCTCCTGGAGAACGACGTCCTCGAGGTCTGCACTGGAGAGGGATGGACGGCGGAGGACTCGCTGAGTCGCATCTTTCGGCCTGATTCGCGGCTGTTCCACGAGGTGATTGCGCGGCAGCGGGGGGTGTGCGGCGCCAACGAAGAGGACGAGCGGATCCTCGGGAGCGAAGGCATTCTGGCCGGTCCGCTGATGGATCGCGAGACCGGTCAGGTCATCGGCATGCTGAAGATCGAGCGGATCGGATTCTTCGAGCTCCATTTCAGCAACGTGCAGACGTTCGGCGTGCTCTGCGACTGGATCGCCGATGCGTACGTCAACGCGCGGCGCTTCCAGACGGCCGAGTCCGACTCGTTCACGGACGCCGGGACCGGTCTGCTTTCGTACGCGCTGTTCGAGCGGCAGAACACGTATGTGCGCGACCTCGGCCGATGCGTGGGTTTCAGCGTGTCGACGCTGCTGTTGAGCGTGGACAACGAAGACGCGCTCCCCGCCGATCTGCGTGCCCGGCTCCCCCGGATCACCGCGGCCGCGGTCACACGCGTGTTGCGCCAGACCGATCAGGCGTTCGATGGCCGGCGGTCGGGCCATCTCTGTTGCATCCTGATGCCGAATACGACCCGAGAGGAGGCTGATCGCGTCGGGGAACGCCTCCTGTTCGATTTGAGCCAGGGTGCCGGGGACGCAAGCTTCTCGTACGTCGTTCAGAGCGTCGAGCCCGCTCTGACCTATCTCGGTCACACGATGGAACCGGCTGAGCCGGTCGAAGTTGCCTGCCATGCAACCAATTGAGGCATCGGCCACCGTCGTCATCGTCGCCGTGGCGGCGCTTGCAGTCGATCTGTTGGTGCTTCTCACTGCGACGATCGGCGGATGGCCGTTGCCGGTGCCGCCCGCTGTCCACCTGGTGGTGGTCGCGGCGTTGGCGGCGTGGACCTACATGTCGCAGGCGTGTCGAGCCGATCTCCGGCTGCCGCTTCTGCTGACTGTGATGACCGCGTTTCTGGGGCCCTTCGGTGCCGGGGGCGTCCTTCTGATGATGGTCCTCGTCCGGGTGTATGGGCGCGCCACGGAATCGTTTGAAGTCTGGTATTCGGCACTGTTCCCTGATCAGATCGATTCGCCGAACGAGCTCTGGCAGAGCATCCTGCTGTCCAATACGCCGGACTCGGGTCGCGTGGGCGTGACGCCGTTCTCGGACATTCTGTTTTTCGGCAGCCTCGGGCAGAAGCAGGAGCTGATTTCGCTGATCTCCAAACAGTTTCGCCCCGCGTTTGCTCCCGTTCTTCGACTGGCGATCGACGACACCAACAACGGCATTCGGGTGCAGGCCGCGTCGGCCATCACGAAGATTGAGGACGGATTCCTCCCGCGGACGATGGAGTTGTCCGCCGCCGTTCAGGAGCATCCGACGGACGCGCGGCTGGTGCTGAAGCTGGCGCAGCTGCACGACGAGTACGTGAGCGCCGGACTGCTGGATCCCGAGCGCGAGCGCGAGAGCCGGCGCCAGGCGCTGGCGGCGTACGCCGACTATCTGGCCCTGCGGCCCGACGACGTCGAAGCGCGGGTCTCGGCCGGTCGTCTGCTCGTGGCCGGCGGCAGGTACGAAGATGCCGTTCAGTGGCTCGAACGGGCGCTCGCGCAGAGTGCCGACTCCGTGCCGCTCCGGCTGCTGTACATGGAAGCGCTGTTTCATCTCAATCGGTTGAGCGATCTGAGGCGAGTCGCGACCTCGAGCCAGGACGCGTGCGGCGGCGATGCGGTGTCCCTCGAGGCGCACGAGACCGTGAAATTGTGGGCGGGGGCCGCGTAATGTCCAGAGCCGATGTCTGTCTCATCCTCGAAGGCACGTATCCCTATGTGACAGGAGGCGTGTCGAGTTGGACGCACGATCTGCTGCTGGCCCAGAAGGATCTCACCTTTCATCTCGTCACGCTGTTACCGGAGAAAGCGAACCTGACGCATCGCTATCAGATACCCAAGAACGTCGTCGCCACGTCCAACGTGTTCATCCAGAAGCTGCCGGCCGGCCGTTCCTTCATCAAGCGATCGGGCGAGTTTTTCGACGCGCTCCAGGGGCCGCTGCAGGGCCTTCAGACCGGCGGTGGTCTGGATGATCTCCGCGGGATTCTCGACGTGCTGAAGCCGGTTCAAGAGTCCGTCGGCAGCCAGCTCCTCCTCAATTCGCCGCAAGCCTGGAAGATGCTGCTCAGGATGTACGCCTCGTCTGTGCCAAGCAGCTCATTCCTCGATTTCTTCTGGAGCTGGCGATCGCTGGTCGGAGGCCTGTACTCGGTCCTCCTCGCCGATCTCCCGGACGCCTCGGTCTATCACGCCGTGTGCACGGGGTACGCCGGTCTGCTGCTGGCGCGCGCGCACCTCGAGACCGGCCGGCCGACGCTCTTGACCGAGCACGGCATCTACACGAACGAGCGGCGGATCGAAATGGCCATGGCGAGCTGGCTGCACGACGCCAAAGACGATGGGCTGCGGATTGACAAGGGTCGCCGGGCGCTGAAGGACGTGTGGGTCGATACCTTTGTCGGGTATTCGCGGGCCTGCTACCAGGCGACCACCGACATCATCACGCTCTATGAGGGCAACCAGCAATTCCAGCTCCAGGACGGCGCCGACCCGAACAAGATGCGGATTATTCCGAACGGCGTGGACTACGAGCGCTACTCCGTGGTGCGCCGCGAGAAAAGCGCGCGTCCGACCATCGCGCTCATCGGCCGCGTCGTCCCGATCAAGGACATCAAGACGTTCATCAGAGCGTGCGGCATGGTGCAGAAGTCCGTGCCGGACCTGCTGGCGCTGATTCTCGGGCCGACCGACGAGGACGAAACGTATTACGAGGAATGCGTGGATCTCGTGCGCCACATGAAGCTCGAGGAGACGGTCACCTTCAGCGGGCGCGTGAAACTGGACGAGTACCTGGGACGCGTTGACGTCCTCGTCCTGACCAGCATCAGCGAAGCGCAGCCGCTGGTGGTGCTCGAGGCGGGTGCGCTCGGTATTCCATCCGTGACGACCGATGTGGGGTCGTGCCGCGATCTGATTTTTGGACCGAGCGCCGAACACCCCCCGCTCGGACCGGCTGGGGACGTCACACCGCTCTGTAACCCGACGGCGACCGCGAAAGCGCTCGTGCGGCTGCTGACCGACCCGGACTGGTACGGACGCTGCAGCGCGGCGATCAAGGACCGCGTCCGCGTGTCGTACAACAAGATCTCGGTGGACCGTACCTATCATGAGCTGTACGAACAGCGTTTGCTCGCCGCCAGGGCGGCCTGACCATGGCTGGCATTGGGTTCGAAATTCGGAAGCTGCTCAAACGCGACGACCTGATCGGCGTCCTGCAGGGCTACACCCATTCCGCCATGACCGCGACCGGGCCGTGGCTGCTGACCATTCTCATGCTGACGGGCGTGGTCTTCCTGGGCGGCCGACACCTGCAAGTGGAGGACCTGGCTGAATTCCGGCTCATCATCGTCTACAACTTCGGATTCTCCCTCGTGCTGGCCGGTCCCATCGTGATGGTCGCCACGCGCTACCTGGCCGATGCGATCTACGTGAAGCAGGTTGATGACGCCCCGTCGATGCTGGTGAGCTATCTGACGCTGCTCCTGGGTCTGAGCGCCGTGGTCGTCGTCCCGTTTTACTTGTTCTGCCTCGATCTCGAGCGCCCGCTGGCCGTTCTGTCGATCATCAATTTTCTGATCATTGCCGCGATCTGGCTGATCAGTGCGTTTCTCAGCGCCCTGAAGGATTACACGGCGATTACGCGTGCGTTCGTGGCGGGAACGATCTTTTCACTGGGTTCCGCCGCGCTGCTGGCCTCCACCTCGTCCACGACGGTGATGATGGCCGGTTTCACGGCCGGCCAGGCGCTGATCCTCTTTGCCCTCATTGCGCGCGTGCTCGTCGAATACCCGTACCCCATCGTCACGCCCTTTCGGCACGCACGCTATTTCAGGAAGTACTGGATGCTGGCGTTGAGCGGGCTCGTCTACAACATCGGCATCTGGATCGACAAGTGGATCATGTGGACGGCTCCCCAGCACGAGACGCTGCGGAGCGGCATGATTTCGTATCAGAACTACGACAGCGCGATGTTCCTGGCGTATCTGACGATTGTGCCGTCACTCGCCGCGTTCGTGATGACCGTGGAAACGGACTTCTACGAATACTACCTGGCGTATTTCAAGAGCATTCAGAATCACTCGAGCTTCGAGCACATCGATCGTGCCCACGGCGCGATCGTGCAGTCCACGCTCGGCGGCGCGCGCACCTTCATCGTCCTGCAGGGCAGCATCTGCCTGGTGATGATTCTCATTTCGCCGAAAATCTTCTCGGTCTTCAACATCAACTTCGCCCAGATCGGCATGTTCCGGATCGGCGTGCTCGGCGCGTTCTTTCATGTGCTGTTTCTCGGACTGTCGATCGTGCTCTCGTACTTCGATCTTCGGATGGCCACGCTCAGGCTGCAGCTCTTGTTTCTGGCGACCAACGGGTTGTTCACGTTCCTGACGTTGAAGGCGGGATTCCCGTACTACGGCTATGGATATTTCCTCGCCACCATCATCACGTTCGCGGCGGCGTTCCTGACCGCGGCGTTTTACCTGAACCGGCTGCCGTACCAGACCTTCGTCATGAGCAATTCGTCCGTGGAAGTGGGGGCCTGATGGCACAACTCCAGGACGCACCGGCAGGCTCCATCGTGGTGACACGCGAAATCGAGCAGACGAAGGCCGCTTTGCTGTCGAACGTGTCGCACGAATTGCGCACGCCGCTCAACGGGATCGTCGGTTTCGCCGAGATGCTGGCCGACGAGGTCCTGGGACCAATCGGTGCGGAGCAGAAGGAGGCGCTCCAGGACATTCTCTTCAGCGCGCGGCGGCTCGTCGGGATGATTGACGATGTGCTGGCGCTCGCTGATGTCACGGCGGGTCGGATGACCCTTCATCCGCGACCGGTGGAGATCAGCCAGCTGTGCGGCCAGGTGCGCGAGACGTTCGAAACCCTGGAATCGGAGAAGCGACTGCACGTCGAGGTGTGCGTCGAACCGGAGGTCGAGCACGTCGTCCTCGACCCGGAGCGCCTGACGCAGATCTTGAACAGCTTCGTGTCCAACGCCCTGAAGTTCACGCCCGAGGGCGGACACGTGTCGATTCGCGTGGCCCGAGAAGACCCGAGCGAACTCCGCGTGCAGGTCAGCGATACCGGTATCGGGATCGATCCGAAGGATCTCGGCCGATTGTTTGTCGCATTCGAGCAGCTGGACGCTGGCGTCAGCAAGCGTTTCCAGGGACTGGGCCTCGGCCTGGCGTTGACCAAACGAATCGTCGAACAGCAGGGCGGCCGCATCGGTGTCGAGAGCCGCCTCGGCGAAGGGAGCACATTCTTCGCGGTGCTGCCCTGGCACCCCTCTCGATGACTCGTTCAGCGGCGGGCCGCGGCGTGTTCACTCCGGCACCAGTCGAGCGTGTGCCGCAGACCGTCTTCGAGAGACACGATCGGGGCATAGCCGAGCAGCGTCTTCGCCTTCGAGATGTCGGCCTGCGAGTCCTTCACGTCGCCCTTCCGGGGCTCTTTGTAGATCGGTTGAAGGTGCGTGCCGACGATATGGTTCATGACGCGGAGGAGCTCGTTCAGCGAGACGCGGTGGCCGGTCGCGATGTTGATGACTTCTCCGGCGGCCTGCGGCGCCTCGCACGCGCGCAGGACGCCGTCGACGATGTTGGCGACGTAGGTGAAATCGCGGGTCTGCTCGCCGTCGCCGTAGATGGTCGGCTGACGTCCGTCGAGCAGCGCCGTGGCGAAGAGCGAAATGACCCCGGAGTACGGCGACCCCGGATCCTGTCGCGGTCCGAACACGTTGAAGTAGCGGGTGGCGACCGTCTCGAAACCGTAGAGGCGCGTGAACATCCGGCAGTACTCCGTGCCCATCACTTTCTGAAGCGCATAGGGCGTCAGCGGCTCCGCCGGCGTGTCTTCGCGTTTGGGCATCTCGGGCGCGTTGCCCTGCTCGGCCGAGGAGCTCGCGAAGAGGAGCCGCTTGACTCCCGCGTCGCGCGCGGCCACCAGCACGTTGAGCGTTGCGGTGGCATTGGCGGAGTGCGACTCCAGCCGATCATCGACCGACCGTGGCACCGACGCGATAGCGGCCTCGTGCAGCACGTAGTCCATGCCGGCGACCGCGCGCGTGGCGACTGTCATATCCGCGAGGTCACCCTCGACGAGGTCCACGCCACGAATGTGTTCGAGGTTGCGGCGCTGACCGGTGATGAAGCTGTCGGCCACGCGGACGGCGTGACCGCGCCGGACGAGCTCTTCTGACAGATGCGACCCGATGAATCCGGCGCCGCCCGTGACGAGGTATGAAGCCATAGGTTGAGAGTACACCCGCACACTCCGCACACCCTGCGGGCCCCCCCGCACAGCCACCCGCACACCTCCGGGCGCTCGTTCCGTCGGTCTGGCCAGGATCATTGAGCAATTTCTAAGGAAAGAGACCCGTTCCCGGGGTGTGGCTCTGGCAGCGGCTTTGCGTTATGGCGCTCGTCGGTACTTTATGGACAAGGAACGCGCGCTCATTGTCGAGGACAGCCGCACCATCGCCGCGATCGTGAAGCACTACCTGCAACTCGAGGGTTTTGACGTGCTCGTCGCCTCGGACGGCGTCGTCGGTCTCGAGACCGCCGTGCGTGAACGGCCGAACCTGATCGTGACCGACCTGAACCTGCCGGGGATGGACGGCATCGATATGGTCAGGGCGCTGCGCGCCGATTCGCGCACGCACGACATCGCCATCTTCATGCTCACGTCCGACGAAAGCGCGGAGACCGAGCGGCAGGCGAGGGCCGTCGGCGCCGACGACTACATCCTCAAACCGGTCGAGCCCAAGCGCCTCGCGGCCCGTGTGCGGGCCGTCATGGACCGCACGGAGCGGGTCGCCTGTGAGTGAGCTGGACGCGATCGTCAAGGAATTTGTCGTCGAGAGCGGCGAGAATCTCGATCAGCTCGAACGCGATCTGATCGAGTTGGAGCGGCATCCCTCGTCGCGTGACACGCTCGCCAGCATCTTCCGCACGGTTCACACGATCAAAGGCGCCGCGGGTTTCATGGGGCTGTCCAAGCTGGAAGCCCTCGCGCACAGCGGCGAGAGCGTGCTGAGCCGGCTGCGCGACGGCTCGCTCGTGATCAACCCGCCGATTGCCACCGGGCTGCTGTCGCTGGCGGATTGCAGCCGGCGGATGTTGTCTCACGTTGACCAGACCGGCCACGAAGGAGAGGTCGACGGCACAGCGGTCATCGCGCTGCTCACGCCGTTTCTGGCCGGCGAATCGATCGACGACCGCCCACCCGTCGAGGCGCCACCCGACCAGCACGAGAACAATCCGGCCATTTCGTCCAGCAGCAACATTCGCGTCAACGTCGAGCAACTGGACGCGCTCATGAACCTCGTGGGCGAACTGGTGCTCGCGCGAAACGAGATTGTGCAATTCAGCTCCGGGCAGAGCAGCTCGGTGCTCCTCGGCACGTCACAGCGTCTCAACGCCATCACGACCCAGCTGCAGGAAGGGATCATGAAGACCCGCATGCAGCCCATCGACAACGTGTGGAACAAGCTGCCGCGCGTGGTCCGCGACTCGGCGCAGTACTGCGGCAAGCGGGTGCGTCTCGAGATGGAGGGCAAGGACACCGAGCTGGACAGAACCCTGATCGAAGCCATCAAGGATCCCCTCACGCACGTGGTACGCAATTGCATCGATCACGGCGTGGAGACGCCCGAGACGCGGGCCGCCGCGGGAAAGGCCCCCGAAGGCCGCCTCCTGCTGCGCGCCTTCCACGAGGGCGGCCAGGTCACGATCGAGGTCTCCGACGATGGCGCCGGCATCGATACCGCCGCGACCAAGCGCAAGGCGCTGGAGCGTGGGTTGATCACGCCGGACCAGGCGCGCGGCATGAGCGATCAGGAGGCGATGAACCTCATCTTCCTGCCGGGTCTGTCGACAGCCGCGAAGATCACCAGCATGTCCGGCCGGGGCGTCGGCATGGACGTCGTGCGGACGAACATCGAGCAGATCGGCGGCAAAGTGAGCATCCACAGCCAGGCCGGAGCGGGGACGACGGTCAAGATGAGAATTCCCCTGACGCTGGCGATCATGACGGCGCTGGTTGTGACCAGCGGCAACGAGTGCTACGCCATCCCCCAGGTCAACGTGCTCGAACTCGTGCACCTCGATGGGGAGGACGCCAGCAGCAGGATCGAGATGATGTGCGACGCAGCGGTCTATCGGTTGCGGGGAGAGCTGCTGCCCTTGGTGTGGATGGAGACCGAACTCGCACTCGATCGGCGGACGCGACCGTTCGAGCGGCTCGCGGAAGGCGCCACGGCCAACATCGTCGTCCTGCAGGCCGACAGCCTGAAGTTCGGTCTGGTCGTCGACGAGGTGAACGACACGCAGGAGATCGTCGTCAAGCCGCTCGGCAGGCACGTGCGGGCGATCCCGATTTTTGCCGGCGCCACCGTCATGGGGAACGGCCGAGTGGTGTTGATTCTCGACGTGCCCGGCCTGGCAGTCCAGGCCGGCGTGCTGTCCGAAACGCGCGAGAGACGATCGGTGGGATCCGACGCGTTGCCCGAAGAAACCCGTGCGTCTGTGGACGCCCTTCTGCTGGTCACCGGTCCGGACGCCGCGCGGATGGCCATCCCGCTTTCTCAGATCACCCGGCTCGAGGAGTTCTCTCGCTCGGCGGTGGAGCGGGTGGGAGGCCGAGATGTCGTTCAGTACTTCGGCGACATTTTGCCGCTCGCGGATCTCGATGGCCTCATGCTGGAGTCCCACACGCTGAACCCGTCGGCACCGACCGCCGGCCACGAAACAATCCAGGCGCTCGTGTATGCGAAGCACGGCCGGCAGGTCGGAGTGGTCGTGGACCATATCCTCGACACGATCGAAGCCAGCCTCGTCGATCTGCGCCCGGCAACCCGCCGGGGCGTGGCCGGATCCTTCGTCATCGACGGTCATGTCACGGAGGTTCTCGATCTCGACACGCTCTGCGCCGGCCTCATGGCCGCCAAGGCGCCGGAACGCGCGCTGGTCGGAGCGAGGGCCTGACCGTGGCTGGCACACAGCAGTATGCGTCGTGCTTTGTCGATGACCTGATGGTGGGCATCAAGGTGGAGGCCGTGCAGGAAGTGACCAGCGGGTCCGACCTCACGCCGGTACCGCTTGCCCCCGCGCTCGTCAGCGGCCTGTTGAATCTCCGCGGACAAATCCTCACGGCCATCGACTTGCGCAGGTGCTTGCAGCTCGGCGACCGGCCGGCCGACCAGCGCCCGGTTCACATCATCCTGCGGACCGACGATGGCTGCGTGAGTCTGCTGGTGGATCGGATCGGCGATGTGCTGGAGGCGGACGACGACGATTTCGAAGTGCCTCCCAGGACACTGCGAGGGCGTCTCAGGGAGCTCGTCGCGGGGGCGTACAAACTGGACGGCAGGCTCTTGCTCGTGCTGGACACCGAACGCGCACTGGCGTGTTCGACAGCCGAGCAGGCGTGAACGCAATGAAGGAGGGTCCGATGTCAAACGATGTCAAGAACGCGGTCTGGATCGGGATATTGGTACTCAGCCTGGGCGCGGCCGCGCCGCGGGCTGTCGGCGCGCAGGAGGCGGAGGAAAACCGGAAAGTCACGAAGAAAGTCGCCGCGGTCTATCCGGCGATTGCTCTGCAAGCCCGCCTGACCGGTACGGTGAAGCTGATGGCGCTCGTCACTCCGGAGGGCGCCGTCAAGAGCGTGCGCACGATCGGTGGCAACGCGGTCCTCGCGACCGCGGCCGAGAACGCCGTCAAGCAGTGGCGGTACGAAGTGTCCAAGAAAGAATCCAATGAGGCCGTGGCGGTCAAGTTCGTGGGTCCTCAATGACTATCAGCAAGAAACTCTACCTGGGCTTCGGCTCGATTGTGGTGATCCTCGTGCTCCTGTTCATCACCAATACGTCGGTGGTGTTCAAAGAGCGCAGCGCGAGCACGCAGGCCTCCGTCGCGCTCGAGAGCGTGCAGAGTCTGGGAGCCGTGCAGTTGAAGATGATGGAGGTTCGTCTGTATCTGCAGGATTACCTGCTCACGGGCGACGAGCGCCAGCGTGAACGGATGACCAAAGAGGCCGGCGGGCTGGTCGATCTCCTCGGCAAGGGGCGGGCGCGTGCGCAGGCCGACTCGCTGCGGGACGTCTTCGCTCGCATGGAGACGAACGAGCGGGACTGGATGGACAAGTTCTCGACACCCCTGATGGCGCAGCGTCAAAAGGTGGACGCGGGGGACGCCACCGTCGCCGATCTGCAGGTCTTCTACGCCCAGAAGGATCCGAATGCCTGGATCACCAAGTCCATGTCGGTGCTCGACGAAGCGAATGCGACGATTCGCAAAGCCCAGGACGAGTCTGCCGCATCAGCCGAGGCTGCTCTGTCGATCGGTACGGTTGTCAGCAACACGGTGACGATCCTCGCCATTGTGCTGTGTGCCGGCATCGCCTACCAGACGGCCAGGTCCATCACGCGACCGCTCGAGGACACCGTGGGCGTGCTTCGGAACATTGCCGAGGGCGAAGGTGATCTCACGCGACGCGTCAACCAGAGCACCGGCGACGAGCTGGGCGAAATGGGGAAGTGGTTCAATACCTTCATCGTCAAGCTGGAGGGGCTCATCGGCCGTGTGGCCACCAGCACGCAAGGAGTGGCCGGCTCGTCGGAAAACCTCTTCGCGGTCAGTCACCAGATGGGCATCGGCGCCGAAGAAACGTCGGTGCAGGCCAACGTGGTGGCGGCGGCCTCCGAACAGGTGACGCGCAACCTGCAGACGGTGGCGGCGGCGACCGAGGAGATGACGGCGAGCATCAGTGAGATTTCGAAGAACGCGAGTGCGGCGGCGGGGATTGCGGCACGGGCCGTCGAGCGCGCGCACGTCGCCAACGTCACGATGGATCATCTGGGTCGGTCGGGCGCGGAGATCGGCGAGGTGGTGAAGGTGATCAATTCCATCGCCCAGCAGACGAAGCTGCTCGCCCTCAATGCCACGATCGAAGCGGCGCGGGCCGGCGCGGCCGGCAAGGGATTC
>OBEQ010173544.1_pt1 | contig 12122 bp, 10 predicted proteins | sample 1670901 | NCBI WGS metagenome assembly OBEQ01 (sample SAMEA104232315, study PRJEB22302) | groundwater metagenome | biome: forest; feature: aquifer; material: groundwater | place: USA | collected 2011-08-07 | depth 5.4 m | reverse complement strand
GCCGTGCGGGTTGGCCATGCCGCGGATGGTCACGCCGTCGACCGAGAACGGCTGCGAGGGCGGCACGGCCAGGATGTCGATGTGCGCGCCCAGGTTCTTGAGCGTGTAGATGGGCGAGAAGTGCGGGTTCATCTGCCCCTCGAGGATGCCCTCGAGCATGCTCGACGAGCGCGCCATGCCGTAGATGGAGAACTTGTTGCCGGGCACGAAGATGGGCCCGAAGAAGGCGAAGCCCTGGATGTGGTCCCAGTGCGCGTGCGAGAGCAGCACGGTGGCCGTGCCGCGCCCCTTGCCGAACTCGGCCGCGAGCAAGGTACGGCCCAGCCCGACCACGCCGGTGCCGAAGTCGATGATGATGAGGTGACCGCCCGCCGTGCGCACGGTGACGCACGACGTGTTACCGCCGTAGCGGTTGGTCTCGGGGCCGGGCGCGGGAATCGACCCGCGGACGCCCCAGAAGGTCACGTCCATGTTCCCCCACTCACCGTCATTCTCCCAGCCTGACTTCTTGCTGCTCGGCCGCGGCGATGACCTCGAGGCCGCTGCCGCGCACGATGTGGCGCGTCTCTTCCAGGATCTTGTCCTGAGCGTCGTCGGTGCGCGTGGGATCGTGGTGGAACAGCGCCAGCGTCTTGACCTTGGCGGCGTTGGCGATCTCGATGGCGTCGAGCGGCGTGGAGTGGCCCCAGTGCGGCTTGGCCCGGTACTCCTCGGGCGTGAACTGGGTGTCGTAGATGAGGAACTCGGCGCCCTTGCACAGGTCGATGAGCTTGTCGCGCATGTCGCGCAGCTTCTGCGCGTGCTCGGTGGGCAGCGGATCGCCCGGGCGCGGCGGCTGGGCGATGAACTCGTTCTCGAGCAGGATGTCGGTGAACGGCGCGGTGTCGGTGGCATAGACCATGGACGTGCCGTCGCAGTCGAGGCGGTAGGCCATGGCGATCCACGGATGGTTGAGCCGGGTGCAGGTCACCTGCACATCGCCGAGGGAGAACTTGGCACCCTCGACCAGCTCGCGGAAGGCGACGTCTGCCTTGACGGTGTTGAAGGGCACCGGGAAGTACGGGTCCTCGGTCTGCGAGGCGAACACGGCGCGAAGGTGAGTATCGTCACGCTGACGCGCGTACACGTAGAGCTTGTTGCCCGTCTGGTACATGGGAGCGAAGAACGGCATGCCCTGGATGTGGTCCCAGTGCGTGTGGCTGATCAGCAGGTGGGCAGCGCCTTTGCCCTCGCCGAAGCTGCCCTGCATGAGCTCCTTGCCCAGCTTGCGGATGCCCGTGCCGGCGTCGATGATGATCTGGGTTCCGTCCTTGGGACGAACCTCCACGCACGACGTATTGCCGCCATAGCGGTTCGTCTGTGGTCCCGGCACAGGGATCGAGCCCCTGACGCCCCAGAAACGGATTCGCATCCCTTAGAGTCCCCCGCGAATGCCGATCCCTGGGTGGGAGTGGAGCGGCACCCGATTCATCGCACGATATCATGCATTTGCGAGGATCGCCAGAAAGCCCGCGGACCTTCAGACGGCTAGGGGCTGGTTGCGACGGCGATCACGCTACGTGCTGCCCGCTGCTGACCGAAGAACAGCTCGCCGTGGTCAGGAAACAGCACCGCCGCCGGCCCCCGCTCGTCGGGAGCTTCGGCCTCGAGGACCGGCGCGCCGCCCAGGAAAGCCAGGAACGCGCGTCCGTCGGACGAAGCCGCATGGCCGATGGCGTACGTGCCGTTCGACGACCGGCCCACATAGAAGAGCCCGATATGTAGCTGGTTTGCTGACGTCTTGCCCCCGACGGCGTCCGGCTCGCCCACCCAGGCCTGGTCGAACGCCGCGCTGTTCGTACGCGAGGGCCGCACGACCGGATTGCGAGAGATGACGAACGCGCCGCCTGCATCGGCCTCGGCCAGGGCGATGCCGCTGCCGTCGGGCAGGCCGTAGTAGAGGAAGGTGTGGCCATCGACGATCAGCGCCGACGGATCCATGCCACCCAGGAGCACCTGGCCCTCGTGCATCCAGGTGCGGCCACCGTCGTCGGAGGTGGCGCGGCCGATGGCGGGCGCGGCGTCGCCGCCGCCCTGGTAGTACATGACCAGGCGGCCGTCGCCCAGATCGACCACGCTGGGCGCCTCGACGGTGCCGTTCTCCCACGCCTCGAGCGGCGCGAGCGCGAGCTCGGGCGCGACGTCGGGCTTCTCGGTGATGGAGGTCACGTGTGCGCGCCAGATCTCGCTCCCTGCGGCAGATGGGGCGTGGGTGAACCAGAGATCGAAGCCGCCCGCGGCGGCGGCCAGTGCGCTCGGGTCGCGCAGGTCGGCGGTGGCATCGACGATGACGTAGGGCTCCTCGGCGGGCGTCATGGCATTGGAGGTGGCCTTGGCGTACGGGCCGGCGCCCGCGCTGGGCAGATGGTCAGTGCCGCCGCCCTCGGCGCCGCTGACGCCGCAGCCCGCCAGGCCCAGGCCCGCGACGCACACGAGCTGCTTCAGAAGTGCCATCGCGTCCCCAGTCCCATCTGCAGCACGAAGCCCTCCGACACGTAGTCGCCCACCGCGTCGATGGGCAGGTACTTGCGGTGCACTCGCTCGGGCAGGAAGGTGCCCGCGGCGTACAGGTCGACGTCGAAGGGCAGCGGCAGCACCTCGGTGACGTGCGCGAAGGCCACGCCCAGGCCCAGCGACAGCGTGTGCTTGTCGTTGTCGACGAAGTTGGTCTCGCCGCGCTGCTCGGGCGCGGGCGAGGGCTCGTAGGCATAGCCGGCGCGCGCCCGCCAGGTGGTGTGACGCGTGCGCGCGGCCAGCCACTCCAGGCCGACGTGGGGCGCGACCACGTCGTGGAAGAACGCGCCCGGCAAGGGCGGTGCGACCGGGATGTGCACCATGCTGTTGAAGTCGTGCAGGTCGTACTCGATCTTGATCTTCGCCGACGGGTTCTCGAACTCCGACCAGCGGGCCCAGGTCAGGTCGCCGGCGAGCAGCAGGCGGTGGGTCAGCCGGAGCGAGAAGCCGAGCGACCACTGCTGCGGCTGGAACAGATCCAGCGCGAGGGCGTCGAGCTGGAAGAAGCCATCGGCGACCGCGGGCGGACCGCCGGGCGGACCGATGTCACCGTGGATGACGAAGTGCTGCACGAACTCGAACTGGTAGCTGCCGCGGAACGACGCGCCCAGGTCGAGGAAGGGCGTGGCGTGGAACAGCACGCCCGCCTGCGGGTAGCGCACCGCGACGATGTCGAAGTCGATGTCGAGCGCGAGATCCGAGTCCTCGGGCACGGGCAGGCCGATGCGTCCCGACAGGTCGAGCGTGCCCGTGGCCTTGGACAGGTAGGCCACGCCGCCACCGACGGCCCAGCGCTTGCCCAGGGCGATGGCCAGGTTGGTGCCCAGGAAGAAGCGCTGCGGCCGGTTGTCGTACATCTGCCAGCGGGGCACCTGCGCGGCCAGCGAGCGCACGCGCGTGAGACGGTCGTCGGGCAGGAAGACGCCCGTGCCCAGCGCGACCTCGACGCCGAGGATCTTGCCCGGCGCGACCAGGGACAGCGAGAAGCCGCGGCTGGCGTCGACGTTCTGGTCGCCGCCGTTGATCGCCAGGTAGGGCGCGGCCACCTGGTAGGCGACGTCGAAGCGCAGATCGTGGCCGCGCGCGAGCGCGGCCGGATTGTAGTAGTTGGCTCCGCCGTCGTCGGTGGCGGCGGTCTGCGCGCCGCCCATGGCCGGCCCACGCGCGCCGAAGCCGAAGGCGTCGATGGGGTTCGCGCGCGCCCCGCGCGGCACGAGCGCGAGCAGCACGACCAGCACCAGCGTCGCCCGCTTCACAGGTCGACTCCCACGGTGAGCCCGCCCGCGAAGATCGACCCGCGCGTGTCGACGTCGGGCACGCCCTCCGGTCGATCGTTGTGGCGCGGCACCAGCGCGTGCAGCTGCAGCCAGACGTCCAGGTAGAAGGGCAGCGCCTGACCGGGCGCGGCCAGGCCGAAGCCGAGCGAGAACACGTGCCGGTGGTTGTCGAGCAGCGCCTGCTGGCCGGTCATCTCGGGCGCCGGGCTCCAGGCGAAGTAGTAGCCGCCGCGCAGGATCAGCTGGTAGCCGCTCGCGCCCGCGCTCGTCCACGCCGCACCCACGCGCGGGATGACCACGTCGTGGTACCCGGTCGGCTCCTGCGCCGGCATGTCCTTGACCGGATTCTCCGTCGGCAAGGGGAAGCGGCTCCAGTTCTCCCAGGCCAGCTGCCCGCTGATCAGCCAGCGCGACGACGGCCGCCACGCCGCCTCGGCGGCCACGGTGAGCGGGTCGTACTGGGCCACGCCGGCGAAGCGCAGCTCGGGCAGCGTCACCGGTAGCACCTCGCCCAGCTCGTTGGTGACCAGGATGTCGTACGCCGACTGCGACGACGCGTGCACGGTCACACCCGTCGCCAGGGACGGCCCGGCGCGCCAGCGCACGCCCGCGATGGGCGCCAGGTCGGTGAGCAGCTGCTCCTCCGACGTGGTGGTGAAGCGCCCGGCGGGATCCGACGACACGTGGATGTGACCCTTGAGCGCGGCCAGCGACAGCACCGACGCGCCCAGCGACCAGCTCTCGCTCAGCTTCACGCCCAGGCCGACCTGGATGCCGACGGTCTGGGCGCGGTTCTCGAGCAGCGCGTAGAAGGGCGTGCCCGGCCTGGGCGCGCGCGCCTTGTTGAGCAGCTTGGAGGGGAAGTACACGCCCAGGGCGAAGCCGATGCGGTCCTCGAGCCAGCCGCCCAGCGGCACGGGCAGCGCGATGCCGACCTCGATGCCGACCGCGGCGTCGACGGTGCGTTCGACGCCTTCGAGCTGGAAGGTGCCGAGGAGCGTGCCCACGGTGAGCCGGCGCCGCGGCACGCCCGCCAGGCCGGCCGGGTTCAGGTAGACGCCGTCGAAGCCGGTGGTGTCGGCGACGCCGGTGCCGCCGCGCGCGGGCGAATCACCGCCGATGCCGAACATCTGCAGCGGCGAGGCCTCGGCCTCCTGGGCACGCGCCAGCAGCACCGGTACGACGAGCACGTGGACCACGACCAGCCAGGCGCGCCGCACGGGCGGACCATATCACGCAGTAGTCTCGGCGATGTACCTTCTGGCCCGCTCGAACGGCGCCTTCGATACCTGGAAGTCGCCGTCGAAGCAGTCGTCGAGATCCTTGATGAGGTAGAGCACGTGCGAGACCGCGCCCGCCATGGCCGACGTGATGATCACGTGCACGGTGAACGACTCCAGGTAGAACAGCCACATCGAGCCGATCATGATGACGGCGCCGAAGTAGAGCAGGAGGCGCATCGCGAAGGGGATGCGCTGGCGCGCGCTGGTCAGCCTCATGGTGCGCAGGTCGGAGAGCTCGTTGAAGCGCTGCAGCGCCTCCTCGAAGAGCGAGCCGTGGCAACCGCTCGCCGGCTCGAACGACTTGAGGCCGTCCCAGGTCTCGTCGAGGATCTTGCTGATGCGATCGATGCAAGCTTCGTCGCTGCACGCCATCGCCTCCCACTCCTCGTCGAGCACCGTCTGGGTGTAGCGACGCAGGTGCTCCTGCAGGTGGCGCCGCGCCGGCTCGGGGAAACCCTTGGCGGTGCGGTACAGATCGACGATCTCGTTGGCCTCGCGCTCGACCTGGGCGCGCGCGTCGTTGAACTGGGTCCAGACCACGTAGACCACGAAGGCCAGCAGCACCGCGTAGACCGTGCCCAGGGTCTGCAAGTAGTTGCCGACCACGTCGTTGGAGGCGCGCAGGACCTCCATCGAGGCGTAGCGGCGCACCAGCACCAGCCCGGCCAGCGCGGCCGTGACCGTGATCACGACCGGCGGCGTGAGCGCCACGAGGGTGCGAAAGCGGCGGCGGACAACCATCGACATCTTCAGAACACCTTCCGGGTATCGACCAGGATGGTCACCGGCCCCCAGTTGACCAGGTCGACCTCCATCATGGCGCGAAACCGGCCCGTCTCCACACGCTTCACGCCCGCGCGTCGCGCCGCGGCGACGAAGTCCTCGTACAGCTTCTCCGCCGCCACCGGCTCGAGCGCGTCGACGAAGGACGGCCGGCGACCCTTGCGCGCGTCGCCGAAGAGGGTGAACTGCGACACCGCCAGCAGGCCGCCGCCGACGTCGAGCAAGGACTGGTTCATCTTGCCCTCGCCGTCCTCGAAGATGCGCAGGTTGACCACCTTGTCGACGAGCGCCTCGACGTCGGCCGGGCCGTCGTCCTTGCCCGCACCCACAAGCACGCACAATCCCTTGTCGATCTTGCCCACGACTGCGCCGTCAACCCTGACCTCGGCGCGGGTGACGCGTTGCACCACGGCTCGCATGCGCGCCACTTTAGCCTGCTGCGAAGATCGCGCAGATCCAAACCCGCGGCTGCGCGTTCACCCCGGCATGGCCAAGCACACGCATCTGAGGAACGCTGTCGTCTACATCTGCCTGGCTGCCGCCGGCGGGTGCGCCGCGAAGAAGGGTGACGCGGCCGCCACGACCGAGACACCCGGGAGATACTCCACGCCGCTCGCGAGCCAGCCGTCCGCGGGCGCGGGTGACGAGGAATCCGCCCAGGGCTACTCCGGCGAGTCGTCAGAGGAGATCATGGCCGAGCCGTCGCCGCAGAAGGGCGAGGTGATCGACATCCGCCAGAAGGCGCCGACCATCGACGTGGGCTCGACCAAGCAGGGCATCACCATCGGCCAGGACTACACCAAGAACATCCCCCTCAAGGGGAGGACCTTCGAAGGCTCGATCGGCGGCGCCGCCGGCGCCGCCGCACCGAAGCCGAAGGCCCCAGCCGGGCAGCTCGAGAGCGGCCGTATGGCCCGCGCCAACCCCGGAGCGCCCCCGCCGCCGCCGCGCGGGCCCCGGCCCATGCCGCACCCCGAGGATCCGCAGGGCAACGAGGACTACGCCCACAAGGACGTCAACAAGCTGACCCGCACCGAGGACGACCACCTGTCGACCTTCGCCATCGACGTCGACACCGCGTCGTACTCGATCGCGCGGCGCAAGATCCTCTCCGGCGACACCGTGCCGCCCGACTCGGTGCGGGTGGAGGAGTTCGTCAACTACTTCCACTACGGCTACGCCGGCCCGAGCGACGGCAAGCCCTTCGCGGTGCACATGGAAGCGGCGCCCTCGCCCTACGGCAAGGGCACCTACCTGCTGCGCGTGGGCGTGCAGGGCAAGCAGGTGGCCAAGCGCGACCGCAAGCGCGCGCACCTGGTCTTCCTCGTCGACGTCTCGGGCTCGATGAGCTCGCCCGACAAGCTGCCCCTGGCGCAGCGCAGCCTGCGCATCCTGGTCGACAACCTGAACGAGATGGACACCGTGGCGCTGGTCACGTACGCGGGCTCGACGCGCGTGGTGCTGCAGCCGACCAACGCGACCGAGCGCGGCAAGATCTACGCCGCCATCGACGAGCTGTCGGCGGGCGGCTCGACCGCCATGGGCTCGGGGCTGGAGCTGGCCTACAACATCGCCGCCAAGGAGGTCACGCCTGACTCGGAGACACGCGTGATCGTGCTGTCCGACGGCGACGCCAACGTGGGCAAGACCTCGCACGAGGAGATCCTGCAGACCATCCACGGCCACGTGAAGGAAGGCGTGACCCTGTCCACGGTCGGCTTCGGCATGGGCAACTACAAGGATCAGCTGATGGAACAGCTGGCCGACAAGGGCAACGGCAACAACTACTACATCGATGGCCTGTCGCAGGCCAAGCGGGTGTTCCAGGAGCAGCTGGGCGGCACGCTCGAGGTCATCGCGCAGGACGTCAAGATCCAGGTCGACTTCGACGCCAAGGCGGTCAAGGCCTACCGCCTGGTCGGCTACGAGAACCGCGACATCGCCGACCAGGACTTCCGCGACGACAAGGTCGACGCGGGCGAGATCGGCGCCGGCCACTCGGTGACCGCCATGTACGAGGTCGAGCTGGCCGAGGGCGCCCAGGCCAACCTGGCCACGGTGCGCATCCGCGCCAAGAAGCCGCGCGCCAAGGAGGCCGCCGAGTATTCGTACGCCTTTGCGCGCGAGCTCATGCGGCCCAGCTTCGACGCCGCCAGCGTCGACTTCCGCTTCGCCAGCGCGGTCATCGGCTTCGCCGAGATCCTGCGCAAGTCGCCCTACGCCGACGGCTGGAAGCTGGACACCGTGCTGAGCATCGGGCGCGCCGCCACGCCCAAGGGCAGCCAGGAGCGCGAGGAGTTCCTCACCCTGGTGGGCAAGTCGAAGAAGTAGCACCCACCGGCGCGCATTTTCTCCCTGCCCGCAGGCAACCCGGCCGCCTTTACAGGGGTCGTACCCGCCGCTAGTATCCGCAAACTCATGGCTTTCCTTCGCATCTCACTCTGCGTCGCGCTGCTCGCGATGATCGCCGCCTGCGGCAACAAGATCGGCGACTCGTGCGCGGTCAACACCGACTGCTCCGCCGAGGGCGGCCGGGTGTGTGACGCCAACCCGCAGTCGCCGGGCGGCTACTGCACCATCCCCGGCTGCGACCTCAACACCTGCCCGAGCGAGTCGGAGTGTGTGCAGTTCTACTCGGTCATCAACCTCGACAAGCGCTGCACCAGGCCGGAAGACTGCACCCTGGACCAGATCTGCACCGTGGGCGGCTTCTGCGCGGCGCGCGACAGCGAGCTGCGCTTCTGCATGCTGAGCTGCTCGAGCCACGGCGACTGCCGCGACGGCTACGAGTGCCGTGACCTGTCGCGCATGGGCATGCACGGCGGCCAGCCGGTGCGCGCGCAGGGCCAGCCCGACGAGGAGCTCAAGCCCTTCTGTGCCGCGGCCCTGCCCTGCGCCAAGGACGCCGACTGCGACCTCGGCGATCACTGCGACCTCGGCCAGCAGCGCTGCACTCGTTGACGCGCGTCGCGCGCCGGACGCCGCGCTTACTGGACCCCGCGACCACATGCCCGTAGGCTGAGCCCGCGTGTCCCTGCGGGCGTTCCTGCTGCGCCGTCTGGCGTCGAGCTCGTTGGCCCTCCTGGGCGTGACCCTGCTCGTCTTCTCCTTCCTGCACCTGGTGCCCGGCGACCCGGTCGACAACCTCGCGGGCGGCGACGCCACGCCCGAGCAGCGCGCCGCCATCGCCCGGTGCATGCACCTCGACCTGCCCATGAGCGGCCAGCTGCGCGCCTTCATGGGCAGCGTCGCCGACGGCACGCTCGGCCGGCAGTGCCCCGACGCGCCCGGCAAGCCCGACGTGGCCACGCGCATCGCCCAGGTCTTCCCTTACACGCTCGAGCTGGCCGTGGGCGGCCTGCTGGTGGCCCTGGTCCTGGCCTTGCCGCTGGGCGTGGTCGCGGCGGTCAAGCGCGGCACCTGGGCCGACGCCGCGGTGACCCTGGTGTCGCTGGCGGGCATCTCGGTGCCGACCATGTGGATGGGCCCGCTGGCCATCTTCGTGTTCTTCGTGCAGCTGGCCTGGCTGCCCGGGCCGGCCGAGGCCGACGCGCCGCTGGCGCTGCTCATGCCGTCGATCGTCGTGGGCACGCACCTCATGGCCATGCTGGCGCGCATGACCCGCTCGTCGCTGCTCGAGGTCCTGGGCGAGGACTACGTGCGCACCGCGCGCGCCAAGGGCCTGCCCGCGACGCTGGTGGTGCTCAAGCACGGCCTGCGCAACGCGCTCCTGCCCGTGATCACCGTGGCCGGCATGCAGTTCGGCGCGCTCCTGGGCGGCGCCATCATCACCGAGAAGGTGTTCGGCCGGCCCGGGCTGGGCACGCTCATCTACGAGTCGATCCAGCAGCGCGACTACCCGGTGATCCAGGGCTGCGTGCTGGTCGTCGCCTGCGGCTACGTGCTGGTCAACCTGGGCGTCGACCTGGCCTACGGGCTGGCCGATCCGAGGATCCGGCGCGCATGAGCACGCGGCGCGCGTGGGGGCTGTCGCCGGGCGCATGGATCGGCGCCGGGCTGCTGACGCTGTTCGTGCTCGCGGCGCTGCTCGGTCCGCTGCTCGCGCCGCACTCGCCCATCGCCGGCGACCTGGACGGGCGCATGCTCGGGCCGAGCCCGTCGCACTGGCTGGGCACCGACGAGAACGGCGTCGACGTGCTGTCCGAGCTGCTGTACGGCGCGCGCCTCGCGCTCGGCATCGGCGTGTCGGTGGTCGCGGTGTGCGCGTTCACCGGCGTGGCGCTGGGCACCATGGCCGGCTACTTCGGCGGCGTGGTCGACGAGATCGTCATGCGCGTGGTCGACATCCTGCTGGCCTTCCCCGGCATCCTGCTCAACCTGGCCATCGTCGCGGTGGTCAAGCGTCCGGGCGTGGGCGTGATGATCTTCGCCATCTCGCTCAACGGCTGGGTCGGCTACGCACGCGTCGCGCGCGGTCAGGTGCTGTCCTTGCGCGAGCTCGAGTTCGTCTCGGCCGCGCGCGCCATGGGCGCGAGCCCCTGGCGCATCATGCGCAAGCACATCCTGCCCAACCTCGTGTCACCGCTGCTGGTGCAGATGACCTTCGGCCTGGGCGGCGCGATCCTGGTCGAGGCCTCGCTGTCCTTCCTCGGCCTCGGACCGGGGACTCCCTACAGCTGGGGCACCCTGCTCGACCAGGGCACCGGGCAGCTGTGGACCACGCAGCGCCTGGCGACGGTGCCAGGTGTGGCCATCATGGTCGTGGTGCTGGGGTCGAACTTGCTCGGCGATGGCTTGCGCGACCGGTGGGACCCGCGGCGCTCGCGCTGAGGAAGGACGCCCCGAGCGCAGAGAGTTGAAACGCCAGGAGGCCAGGGGCGCCAGCTCGGACTGACCCAGTTTCCAGGTCAGGTTCCATGTAGTCGCCTTCGTTCCTGGCGCGCGGGCGCCAAGCCTGGCGTTTCAAGAATTCTGCCTCAGGGCTGGCGCGCTCCGCGCGCGTCACGCTGCGCCGCTTCGCGTCGCCCTGCCGGCTTCGCCGTCAGGCGGCTGCTCCGCGGCCGCGCTCACTTTTTCTTCAGGCCCAGGTCGCCCTGGTAGGTCTCGACGCGCACGGTGCCCTCGGCCTTGCCGAACTTGGCGCGCACGGGCGAGTAACCCTTCACGTTCTGCTTGTTGCTGGTCGTCTGCGCGCCCAGCTGATCGTTGAACTTGCCGCTCTGGGTGGCGAAGCGCAGGTCGAACGAGGACGTCTTGGCGTCGAGCGTCATGGTGCTCGAGCCCTGGAAGGTCTCGACGCTGGCACGGCAGCCCTTGGCGCACGCGCCGGTCCAGCGCACGTTGCCGTTCACGGTCTCGATCTCGACGATGGGCGAGGTGCCGATGGTGGTGAACTCGACATCGCCGGCCACGCTCTCGACGTGCACGCGGCGCGCCGAGCCGATCTTGACCTTGCCCTGCACCGCCTCGGCCTGGATGTCGTCGCCTGACTCGATGTCGATGCTGCCCGCCACCGAGCTGGCCTCGATCTCCTTGTAGCTGCCCTTGAGCTTGAGGCTGCCCTGCACCGTCTGCAGCTGCACCGACGAGCCCACCGGCACGACCACGACCACGGGACCCTCGCAGCTGCCCCACTCGCTGAAGTCGCCCTCGAACTCGTCGTCAGTGCCGTCGAGCTCGAGATCTTCGGGCGCGCAGTTCTTGGCCGAGATGCTGACCGTGTCCTTGCCGGTGGCGGTGACCTGGATGTCGGCGTTCACGACGTCGACCGAGAAGCGCACCGGCCCCTTGACCTTGGCGCTGGTACGACCCGACTTGCGGTCACCATGGCCGGAGCCGCTGCCGCGGCCGTCGCACTCGTCGTGGTTGTTGCGGCAGTCGGCGTCCTTCTCTTCCTTGTCGCGCTGCTTCTCTTCCTTGGCCCGCTGCAGCTCTTCCTTGGCGCGCTGCTTCTCCTCCTTGGCGCGCTCCTTCTCTTCCTCGAGGCGCTGCTTCTCCTCTTCCTTGCGCTGCTTGTCCTCCTCGGCGCGCTGGCGGGCCTCTTCCTTGGCCTCATCGGCGCGCTGGCGGGCCTCTTGCTTCTGCCGCTCGCGCTCCTCGCGCTGTCGGTCGCGCTCCGCTTGCTGGCGCTCGCGCTCCTCGCGCTGGCGCTCACGCTCCTGCTCCGCCTTGTCCTGCGCGACCTGCGCCTGCCGGTCGTCGTCGTCGTCCTCGTCGTCGGCGGGCACGATCGGCACGGCCACCACCATGAGCAGCGGCACCAGCG
>OBEQ010767461.1_pt1 | contig 12123 bp, 15 predicted proteins | sample 1670901 | NCBI WGS metagenome assembly OBEQ01 (sample SAMEA104232315, study PRJEB22302) | groundwater metagenome | biome: forest; feature: aquifer; material: groundwater | place: USA | collected 2011-08-07 | depth 5.4 m | reverse complement strand
GTCGGACTTGAGATTTGCGAGGAGGTGCCGTCTAAAATGTAATGTTTAATATGGTTTTGAGCTTTTCTGCCTAGTCATTCGGGGAGAGAGTGAATGACTACCTGTATGACTAGGTAAATCATTTAGAATTTGTGCTAAAATAGGTTCTAACGAAGCGGTAAAGAGGCACAAGCACCAAACTTAATTCCTTTTCAGAAAAATTTCTGCGGGCGGAGCGGAGCTGCGCATATGGGGGAATGGGGGTAAATTCAATACGGCGGTTTTTTAGAAAGAGGTTCAGAAAATACAAAACAAAAGATTTTTAGAAGAAGATTTTTAAAGGGGGAGGTCGGACAGAAAAGAATATAACACTTGCCCCACCCCGCCCGTGCGCGTGTTATATAGATTTTATTTTTTGCTGGCTAGAGATCGGCAAACTCCCTAATTTAACCAAATTTTCCAAGAGATAATTTTCTTTACAGTTAATTTACATTCTTTATTTTACTATCTGCATAGTAGTGGAAGTTAATATAGTCGTGATACTTCTACTCGCACTATTCAATTTCATAGATGGTGATTAAAAAATTAATAAACTTTATATTATGCTAAAAAACAAAGTATCAGCGTATCTTCTTGTAAGTGTGATGGCACTCGTAGGTCTTGGGTCTGGCGTCGCCATTATGGCTAGCGCACAAAGTGCAACAGCTACACCAAATACAGCAGTAACTCCCACCGATACCACTATAAAAACTCAAGTTGTTGATACTCCTGAGGTAGGAGATGTACCAGATGTCCCAGGAGCTATTGATACCCCCGAACCAGGAGATAAGGCAGATGTTGCTGGTGAACATGCTGACAAGGCGGGAGACAAAGATGGAAGCGCAGCTAGTGAAGCTAGTGAACCAGCAGGATCGGCAGATGCAGGCGAATAAATAGAATATGTTCTTTAAGCTGACAAAACCCTCTAAAAGGGGTTTTGTTTTTTTATAATCTTTACAAAAAATTAACATTGTTTTATTTATGATAAAATCATTTATATGAGGATTCTTGTTATTGAAGATAATAAAAAATTAGCTGATTCCATTTCACGCGGAATGCGACAGGAAGGCTATGCCTGCGATTATTTAACAGACGGGCTAGAAGGAGAAAAAAGAATGCTTGTAAGCCATAATGATTATGACCTCTTAGTCCTTGACCTAACGCTTCCGGGTAAAGGTGGACTAGAAATCTGTACTAATTTAAGAGCAAATGGAATAATGACACCGATTATTATGCTCACTGCGAAAGATACTGTTGGCGATAAAATCTTGGGACTTGATAGTGGAGCAGATGACTATTTAGTGAAACCGTTTTCTTTTGAAGAATTACTCTCTAGGGTTAGAGCGCTTAGTAGGCGGATTCGCACGACACTACTTCCAAATCTTAAAGTTGGCGAGTTAACTCTTAATCCATCAAAACAAGAAGTCTGTATAGGAAATAAAAAAATAGATTTAACTTTGAAAGAATTCCGTATTCTTGAGTTTTTTATGACTAATTCAGAGCAGGTAATTACACGTCAGAAAATTATTGACCATCTATGGGATTTTAATTTCAATCCATTTAGTCGAGTGATGGATGTACATATTAATAATTTAAGGAATAAATTAGAAGCACAAAAACATGCACCAATCTTGGAAACAATCCGCGGGGTCGGGTATCGCCTCAGAGCATAAATTATTTTTCAAGGCACGTATTAAACTAACGGCTCTTTATGTTCTTATTGTTGCTTTTATTGTTTTTGGTTTCAGTATTTTTCTTTACCAAAGCATAGGACGCAATTTGAAAGACGCTAGCGATGACGATTTTGCCGACGTGGGGTCTCACCAACATTTTGTACAAAACACACTCAATTCTGTTGAGAGTGATTTAATTTTAGCTGATATTTTTATTCTTATCGTTACCGCAAGATTTAGTTTTATTCTTGCGGGGAAAACTCTTAAACCAATACAAGAATCGGTTGAAGCCCAAAAAGCTTTCGCGGCGAATGCGTCTCATGAACTCCGCACGCCTCTTGCAGTTATGAGAAATGATATAGAAGTATATTTGCGAAACAATTCTCCAACAAAAGAGCTGACTCATACCACAATGAGTAGCAATTTAGAAGAAATTAGTCGTATGTCTAGTATGGTGGAAGATTTACTATTACTTGCTCGGTCAGACAATAAAATAACCATTGAACGAAAAGATGTTGATATTAATGTTTTAGTTAAAAATATGGTTGAGAGAATGAAACCCCTAGCAGAGAGTAAAAATATAAAACTTACATACACAGCTTCCGACCCTTTTGTAATTCAAGGGGTTCAAAATTCACTTGAAAGAGTAGTTTTAAATATCCTACAAAATAGTATTGACCATACTCCAAGCGGTGGTGCCATCAGTGCTAAAGTAGAAAAAGATGGGTCACAAGTTGTAGTTCGTATTACCGACACAGGTTCCGGTATAGCTCCCGAAAAATTACCTCATATCTTCAAGCGTTTTTATAAAGGAGATTCTACTACGGGGACTGGTCTTGGGCTTTCTATTGTAAAAGAAATTATTGACCAACATGGTGGAGATATTTTTATTGAAAGCGTTTTAGGAAAAGGCACTACGGTTATTATTAAACTTCCTATTGTATAAAATTCTTTACACAAAATTTACATTGCTTATTACAAACTTAGAAAATGGAACCATATATGGATACAATGATTGCGGCACAAAAACAAAAAAATGCAGAGCCATCAAAACTTGGACAGATGTTGAATAAAGTTCCAGAGATTACACTCTATTTTTGGATAATCAAGATATTGTGTACGACCATCGGTGAAACTGCGGCGGATTTTTTAAACACCAATTTCAATTTGGGGTTAACTGGTACATCACTAGTAATGGGTGCCTTACTCATTGTAGTGCTGTTTTTCCAATTCAGGGCTAAAAAATATATTCCATCAATCTACTGGCTGGCGGTAGTTCTACTTAGTGTTGTCGGCACACTAATTACAGACAATCTGACAGATAACTTCGGGATTTCATTGGTAACTACCACCACCATTTTTGCCACTGCTCTCGCACTTACTTTTATAGCTTGGTATATGAGTGAAAAGACTTTATCTATCCACTCTATCGTAACGACCAAGCGAGAGTTTTTCTATTGGCTCACTATCTTGTTTACCTTTGCTTTAGGCACAGCGTCCGGCGATTTAATCGCTGAGCATTTTGGGATAGGATACTTACCATCAGCATTAATTTTTGCAGGAGTTATTGCGCTGATAACTATTGCTCATTATGTCGTTAGGGGCGTATTAGCCTTGGAACATCGTCATCAATCCACAAACGCAGTTCTCGCTTTTTGGTTAGCGTATATTTTAACCCGTCCACTTGGTGCCTCTATTGGTGATTATTTATCTCAAGCCAAAAGTGATGGAGGTTTAGGTCTAGGGACAACCACCACGAGTATGATTTTCTTATCCGCAATTTTAGTTTTAGTTGTTTATCTTACAGTTACTAAAAAAGATGCAATTACCGCAGAGAGTGTTTCATGAACCAAGGGTCGAAAAAATTATTTTATAAATAATTAAAAATTACAAATATATGAACAAAAAAATTATAGCGACTAGCATTCTTGCACTTTCATTTCTTATTAGTGGATCAACTGCTTTGGCTGTTTCTTACCCAATAACAAATACAACACCAAGTAGCACCAATACCACTGTAAATGTTAGCAAGCCTGTTACGAAGAAGGTGGTCAAAACTACTACTTCCATAAAAACAACAAAGAAAGTAGTACCGGTAAAAACAGTAATAACGAAGCCTCTAAAGACAAAAACTACGACCACAAAAAAGCCCGTAAAAAAAGTAACAACTCCAGTAACTACTACTCCGTAGTTATAAAAAATCTATAAAGATTTACAAAAACACCTTCTTTGTAAGGTGTTTTTGTTTTGATAGCGATAATAAATAATATAATTATTTATTATAACCGCGTTCTAAATCACTAATTATGCAAGAAAATGAGTCTTTAGTATGTTCTTCCCACTGACTCCAGTCAAAAGATGTACCACTGATAGATTTGCTAATTATATTTAATAATTTTTGTGTTGTTGAAAATATTTTCTCTATCTCCTGTGTAAATATCTTTTCTTCTTGAGGATTTTTGGGGTCATGAGCAGTAACATTATCTCGCAAGGTTTTTATTCGTTTATTTTCTTCCTCTATGGATTTTATTAAAATTTTTATTTCTTTTTGTTCTTTTTGATGTATATTCTTTATTAATGTTTCTAATTTCAGATTTGATTTTGATTTATCAAAAAGTTTATGCAAATCCGTTATAAATGTATTTTCCAAAGCATATAAAATAGCACTAAATGTACCCCCGTAGCGATTCATTATGCTAGTCCTTCTTTCTGCTTCCTGTTGTCCACTTTCGGGTATAGAAATAGAAACACGAATACATTTCCACAATAAGAAACAGCCATAAGCAGAGTTTATTCTATGTATTAACCTGTTGAAATATGCTTCATTCATGTTTTTATTTCATCAACTCTCCGACCGAAACCCCGATTGCTTTTGCTAATTTCGCGATAGTTGAAAGTGTTGGGTTTGTCTTTCCGTTTTCAATACTACTTACAAAACTTTTAGGCATACCTAACGTCCGCACTATATCACTCTGTGATATACCTTTTTTCGTTCTAATTCGTTTTAAATTTTGACCAAGTTTTTGAGCTTCACTTTTCATTATTTATAGTATAACCCGTCGTTGTGCTTTACACTATTAGTTATGGTATAATAGAACCATGACTAACTACTTTCTCTACGTCCGCAAATCAACCGATGTTGAAGATAAGCAAGTCCGGTCTATTGAAGACCAACTGGCTGTTTTGCGTGCGCTAGTCAAAGAGCAGGGATTAAATATCGCTCACGAATTTATTGAAAAGCAATCTGCGAAAATTCAGGGTCGCCCCATATTCAACGAAATGCTCGCCCGCATTGATAAGGGCGAAGCGCAGGGCATTGTTTGTTGGAAGCTAGACCGCCTAGCCCGTAATATGGCTGACGGTGGAAAGATAATTGAGTGGCTTTTACAAAGCATAATAGAGCATATTCGCACTTTTGAGCGTAGCTATTATCCCACCGATAATGTTCTCTTAATGTGTGTGGAGTTCGGTATCGCTAACCAGTATAGTTTAGATTTATCCGCCAACACTAAGCGTGGACTTTATGAGAAAGTGAAGCGTGGAGAATATCCGACCATTGCGCCTGTCGGTTATCTAAACGACACAAGAACAAAAACTATTGTCATAAATCACAAGAAAGCAAAAGTCATCAAAGAAGCTTTCAAGCTCTACGCCGAAGGGAACAAAACACTTGAGAATATTTCCGACTATTTCAAAAAGCAGGGTATAGTCTCAAAAGAAAATAATCGGTTATCACGAGACCGAATAACGAACATTTTATTCAACCCATTCTATTACGGACATTTCCGCTACGCAGGCGAATTATACGAAGGCAAGCACCAACCGCTCATCACTAAAAAACTTTTTGATAAAGTTCAAGAAGTTTCAAAGCGTCGCGGTTGGCAGGATAGACAAAAAAACAATCCGCGTCCTTTGTGTGGACTTCTAAAATGCGGTGAGTGTGGCTGTTCCATAACCGCCGAGGGTAAAACAAAAAAGCAGAAAAACGGGAATATCCATAACTACACCTACTACCACTGCACCAAGAAAAGAGGTCTTTGTTCTCAACCTTGTATCCGAGAAGAAAAGCTGGATAGTCAGCTTTCCGATGTTCTTAAAACCTATGCTATGCCTGCGGACTGGACGGTGGAACTCTCCAAGCTAGCCGACAAGGACGAGGTGGAAGCTAAAGCTTCCTCTGCTTTAACTAGCCAAGCTACTAGAGATGAACTAGCCGTCATTTCCTCCAAGCTCAAACGACTTCGCGGTATCTATATTGACGAGGATATAGAGCAAGAAGAATATCTTGTAGAAAAAGCGGAGCTTCTCTCCCGCAAGAAGTCATTAGAAGAGAAAATGACCGATTTGGAGCAAGGCGTTATATCTTGGCTAGAACCTCTGCGGGAATGGATAAAAGACGCGTCAAACATAGAGGAAAACGCTATTTCGTCCGACCTCCCCCTTAAAAAACTCTCGGCTCAAAAAATCTTCGGCTCTAACCTCTTTCTAAAAAACCGCCGTATTGAATTTAACCCCGTTCCACCATATGCGGAGCTATGCTCCGCCCGTAAAAATTTTTCTGAAAAAGAATTAAGTTTGGTGCTTGTGCCCCCTCATGGTCTCGGATATTGTAAGGTGAGACGTTGTAAGGGTTCTTTAGGCAATTTCAGTATATCATAATTAGCCCTCTCGGTCGGGGTCTATTTCACCAATAAGACACATTAAGACACTCCAGTAGCTTTGAATTATCAGATTCTTATTTTGAGAACACAAAACATAAAAATGTAGTATAATGAATATAAGATAGGTCAAAGCAGTTTTTAGTCGAAACTGTGAACGCCTATCACAAACAAGAAAATATAAGTGCCACTATTTAGGTAAAGCGCTGGCGTGTGTTAGGGACCTCGAAAGAGCCTAGCATACGATAGCTGAACTCTAAAAGGTGGAGCATCAACAAACATCAGCCGTTGAGCTCTAGCTTTTTGGGTTTATTGCCTCTTAAAAGTTAGAGCCGAGATTAAATCTCGGCTTTTCTTGTATTAAAAGTTAATTATTAAATGTATGTCTTCTAGTAAAAATAAGTTAGATGTGTTGAAGGGTAACCTAAAGATTGAATATGTTTCAATCAGCATTCTGTCTTCTCCCGACTATAACCCGAGAGTCTGGTCAGCCGATGCTAAAAAGCAATTGCGGGAAAGTATTAAACGTTATGGCGTTTGCGACCCATTACTAGTTAACTCTGCAGCAAAACGCAGAGGAGTAGTGATTGGTGGCAATTTTAGGCTCTCGATTTTAAAGGAACTTTGTTTTGAGAAAGTGCCAGTCGTATGGATTAATATTCCAGACATCGAGAAGGAAAAAGAATTGTGCATTCGTCTCAATAAAAACACTGGGGATTTTGACTGGTCTGCGTTGGAAACTTTCAGTGAAGAAATGTTGCAGGATATAGGGTTTTCTTCTGAGCAATTGGACGAGGTTTTCGGAATGGATGAAACGCCGGAAGTGTTCGATCTGAAAAAAGAGCTGGCTAAGTTGAATATCCATAAAATTAAAGTGAAAACAGGCGAAGTATACGATTTAAACGGAAGCAGACTGATGATTGGAAACTCAATGATTGAAGCTGACATGCTTAAACTTATGCATGGACATAAAGCTGACATGTGTTTCACTGACCCTCCTTACTTACTGGATTACCTGAAGGGCAAGAAAAAGAAAAATGGAAATGTGACTAAAGGATTCGGATTGAAACGCGACAGGGTCTACTTAGGTACTGAAACATTGCCGGACAATTTCACTGAATTGTGGATGAATAACGTAACCAAAATTCAGAAGCCGGATTTCTCAATTATAGTTTTCGAGAACCCAAAAAATCTCAAAACTATTTGGAACGAATTGGAAAAGCACTGGAAATACAGAAACACGATAATCTGGCATATTCCCAACCGTGTCCAAGGATTTAGCGCTAAGTATAAGTTCTTCAATAAGCATGATTTTGCTATGGTTGGCACTTCGGGCAAGGTTGAACTTAATGTAAAGCCAGAAGCTGATGAATTACTTCAAACTGAATATGAAACGGCATTGTTTGCCACATCTGGTAAACCTCATTGGGAATCTTATGGTAAGGGAAAAAAGTACTGTCCAACTGACTTTATTGAGAACATCGCTGCGGATGAAAAATCTTCCGGGCAAGGAGTTATCTTCGGCACGAAACCGCTTCCAATACTTATTCCTTATATCAAGGTTTTAACCAAGCGAGGAGATCTAATTCTTGATCCTTATGGCGGGAGCGGATCAACCTTGATTGCCGCGGTGAAAATGCAACGCAGATGTTTCCTGATGGAAAAATCTGCTGTGTATGCCCAAATAATTTTACATCGCTGGTCGAAACTAACAGGATTAAAACCAAAGAAAATAAAATGATTAAGACACAACAAAAGAAAATAGTGATTGAACAGTTGCAGAAAATGCCGGTGATAGAAGTGGCTTGCAGTAAAGCGAATATTTCCAGAGCCACATTTTATCGTTGGAAACAGATTGATAAAAAGTTTGCCGAGGCTGCTGAAAAGGCTCTGTCTGAAGGAACTTATATGATTAATGATCTGGCGGAGAGTCAATTAATTTCCGCTATCAGAGATAAAACTCTGGGAGCCATATCGTTATGGCTTAAAACTCATCATATAAATTACTCAGACAAGCTCGAGATCAGCGGAAAGTTGACTACGGAAAACAAAACGTTTACGCCAGAGCAAGAAGCGTTAATTCGCAAGGCTTTCGACCTTGCGAATTTTACAAGCCCTAATAAAGAAAACGATGAATAAAAATAATAAGGAAATACAGAAGGTTATAGATCGTATGATTGTAGATCAGGATTTTCGCAGAAAGTTAGTTTACGAAAATCACTTTTGGTTCTTTTACTTCTATTTCCCCGCCTACGTGAAATGTGAAATGGCCTCGTTCCACCAGGATATGTTCGCATTGACCGAAGATGAAAGTACTCGTATCGCAATCATTATGGCGTTCAGAGGCTCGGCAAAATCTTCAATTTTTGGAATGTCTCTTCCGATTTGGGCGATACTCGGCAAACAGCAATTGAAACACGTTCTCTTGATTGCCAGTACGCAACAGAAAGCGCAAGTGTTGCTTCAGAATATCAAATATGAATTTGAGAATAACCGAGTGTTGCAAGCGGACTTGGGGCCTTTCAAAGAAGAGCAGGCTGGGTGGAATGCGACTTCGTTGTATCTGCCTAAGTACGAGGCGAAGATCACCATAGCGTCAATAGAGCAAAGTGTGCGTGGTATGCGTTTCAAGGAATATCGCCCGCAACTTATCGTCATCGATGACATGGAGGATATAGAATCCGTCAAAACAAAAGAAGGCCGTGATAAATTGGAGACGTGGCTTACTGGTGAAGTGTTGCCTATAGGCGATCTGGCTTCCCGTATAATCATTGTTGGAAATTTGCTTCATAACGATTCCGTCATCATGCGTTTGAAAAAACGTATAGCGGAAAATCTTATGAACGGCACCTACATCGAAATTCCCCTTATCGACAAAAATGGAAATATCGCCTGGCTTGGAAAATATCCGAATATGGAAGCGATCGAGGCGGAGCGCAAAAAAGGTTACAGCGAAGTCGCTTGGCAACGCGAGTATCTGCTGAAAATTATTGCCGACGAAGGTCAGATAATCAAAGAGGAAGATATACACTATTACGACGAATTACCTCCGCTTCATCCGATAGCGGATTATCGCTTCGCCATGACAAGCGTAGACCCTGCCATCTCGGAAAAGGAAACAGCCGATTACACAGCCATGCTCTCGGCGCATATATTCGGACGAGGTAAGGACAGAAAAGTATATCTGCTACCAAATCCCGTAAACGCACGTCTTGACTCAACTGAAGCGCTTAAAAAAGCGGAAATTATTTCCAGATCGCTGGGAAATGGAATACCGACACTTGTATCGGTTGAGGACGCCGGATACCAAAGATCCTTCCCTCAGCTTCTCGTTGAAAGAGGTATACCGGCCGAAGCCGTTGCTATATCCGGAAACGACAAACGTTCACGGCTCATGATTGCCGCTCCTTTAATAAAGGCGGGGAACATTCTTTTCCCAAAGAATGGTTCTCAAGATTTACTGATTCAAATTTTCGGATTCGGAATCGAAAAACATGACGACCTTGTCGACGCATTAACACTGTTGGTCTTGAAACTTATTAAGGACGACGGCAATGAAAACCGTCTTGTTTTCCCCGGTCCACGTAATCCGGAACCAGAACAACCAAGACCTCAATCAGAGTTAGAAAAAGAGGCTGACGAACTGGAGATATTAAGACAAAATGCCCTGAGAAGTGGAGATAAAATGATGTGGAAAATATATTATGCGGCTTGGAATAAAAAGTTACAACGGGAACGCAAGGAATATTGGGAAAAAGAAGAGGGGGAAAATTATAATAGAAATAGAGGAAGGTGGGGACTTTAACATTTTTTACTATTTATTAAAGTCACATCTAGAATCGGTACATTGACCCTTTCTTTTTCCGTGTTCACATTCACCATCTTCAAAATTAAACTTGGCACCACAACGGCATGTGATGTATGTAAAAGAGCTGTTACCGGACCATGGATCACCACATTTTGGACATCTTTTTTCGTATCTCATATCTTTATTTAAAAATTAAGTTAATAAAAATTATGCCCAAGAAATTTGTCTCTAATCTTATTTTACCTCTGCTCTGTTTAAAATATTTTCTACAAACCAATATTTATAATTACCAATACGATAATATGTGTATTCTTTGGAAAAAAACTTTTCTGCAGAACCGTTCTTTTTTACAAAGATCTCAAATTTGTCAAATAATTTCTTGTCATTTTCAGATAAATAATCTCTCACAATATAGTAATGTGGAATCTCTGCCATAGTTTTTGCAAATTTCCAATGGCCCCGATTTATAAATTTCTCAAGTTGAATGTATTCTTTAATGTCTGGATTTTTTACTGTCTCTTCATTTATATTTCTCCCTATACAATAAGGTGTCTTAAACCAATCTAATAATGCTTTATTTTTTCTACTAGAATTACATCTTTGACAACAAATAGCTACGTTGGATTTTTCATTAAAAGGACCGTAATTACTGATATGCTCTATAGTTACCATATCAATGCGTGAGCCCTTCAGGGCCCATTCTTTCATCACTTTATGACAATACACACAAGTTTTATCTCTTTCTCTAATTTCTTTCTCCTCTTTCTCTAGAATGCCATAATTGTTAGACATAAAATTTTATTTATTTAACTAATAATTTATGAAATTTAATGCTGAATTCTTTTTCCAGAAAATCAATTGTTTTCGGCTGCTCTTGCAAGGAAACTTTAACTGTAGGCGTGGTGAATAAGCCGCTTTTTTCCTTCCATTTTCCTTGCTTGGCATCAACCGCTTTTATCCAGTCGATCTTCACCAGATAATCTGTTTTTTCATTATCATGATTCCTAAAAAGACTTGCTGATTGGAGCGGTAGATCGCGCAACGATTTTCCTTTATACCTGAATTCAGCAACCGGAACAGCTTCGATCACAACCCTGCCGATACCGACATACCCACGGTGCTTGAGATAGGCGACAACAATGTCACCTTTATTTAAGGTTCGCAGCGGACCACTCCATTTCTTATCTCCACCGGCAGCCAGAAAGCCGTATTTCAGACAGTCCTCCCAAACACGATGACGTGTGCGATCTTGTCCGACATTCACGTAATAAATTCCATTTCTGAAATCAAACTCTTTAAGGTCGCGATATAAATTGTTGTGGGGTCGAAATTTGTTGGCAAAACTTCCTGATGAAATGTTTGTGAGAGTTCTGCCCAATTTCCATATGAGTGTTTTTTCAACCAGTAAAGCTTCTCGCTCAGTTAGGTCTTTAGCAATCACTTTTATGATTGGCTCAAGTCCAGCTTTTCTAATATTTTTAATACGATTAACTTTTTCCGAGTCGCTAGTGTCTTTCAAGTGAGCTTTTTTACGGCTGCCTTTTCCTTTTCCGTAGTAGAATTCCTCGAAATTTCTGGGGTCGATATAAACGTAGACATAATAATCCGAGTTATTATTTTTCATAATTGTAGTATTAATTATCCGAGAAATTATGCCCGCAGTGTTTACACTTAATCGCTTCCTTTTTTATAATTTCCGCACATTCCGGACATTTTTTATTTTTACCCGACCTAAGGACTTCATATTCGTCAGGTTTGGTAAGTAAGACCGCCAAGAATCCAATGAGTGGAGAAAATATTATTGAGATAATAAATCCGAATATTGCTCCACCATTCGTTTTTTTACTGCTTGCATAAAGAGCTACAAAAATAGAAAACAAAATCCATGCGACAATAATCATAATAATTTTGTTAAATGATAATTACCGCGATAAGCGCCTAATAGACGCAAAAAGCCTATCACGGG
>OBEQ011522872.1_pt1 | contig 12124 bp, 8 predicted proteins | sample 1670901 | NCBI WGS metagenome assembly OBEQ01 (sample SAMEA104232315, study PRJEB22302) | groundwater metagenome | biome: forest; feature: aquifer; material: groundwater | place: USA | collected 2011-08-07 | depth 5.4 m | reverse complement strand
GATGGCCGTCTCTCCTTCCCGGTGCTGAGCGCCATCGACGGCCGCCCCGCGCGTACCCGAGCCGAGGCCAGCACCGCCCTCGCCCGCCAGATCAGCACGCCCCTGGATTGGGAAGCCTGCATGCAGACTCTGGCCGAAATACAGCCCGATGCTGTGCTCGAAATCGGCCCCGGCAATGCCCTCGCTCGCCTGCTGAATGAGATTGCCCCAGGTCTGCCGGTGCGCTCCTGTGAAGATTTTCGTAGTATCGAAGGAATCGTCCACTGGGTAAGTAGCTGCGGCTAGCAAAGCAAAAGATGACCGGCAAAAAAAAAAGGCCCCGAAGGGCCAAAGGTCGGGGAAGAGAGAGACCGACCCAAACGCAAATCATTTACCCCCTGAATTGGAAATTTGAACCGGGGAGAGATAACAAGACTCATTCATATTTCCGCATAATTATTCTGGCTTAACCTAAATGTCTAAATATATTTTTAATCTTGAACCGAAGTACCACGCTCATAAAAGCGGCTAAAACCTCATCCAAATGGCACGTGATGGGAAGGCTTATCGCTAATTAGCCAGTTAACCTTTTCCTAGCGTTTCGATATCGAGGCAATCTTGTCCGCGACCCCCATCAGGAACCTAGATCCAGTCGCGGCGACCAGGATATTTTGGACAACATTTGAACGCTTCGCGTTTGAGTCCTCGCAGCCCATCTGCGGATTCTTGTGGCAAGCAACCGGGATATTGAGAATGAGCCGGCGCACGCAGGAATTAGCTCGGTCACACCACACGATTTCTTTCTCGCGCCCCGAGATGACTTTGGCGGCATAGTCGGGATCAGCGAGCATTTGCCTAGCAAGCATGCTGGCATCGACATGCCCGGCTTCAATCGCCTCAGCAGCCTGTTGCGGATCAGGCGTACTGGATAGAAACAGCTTGACCTCACTACCTACTATTTTTCGGAAGATCTGCGGCTCGCCGTGCGCAAGCATGACGCCTGATTTACTAGACAGGTTCTCTCCCATTGACTCGTAGTTGCCTTCGCTAAGCGAGATGAAGTCCACACCGCCCTTGACAATATGCCCGGCAACTTCTGCGAAGCCCTCCGGGCCCTGACCACCGGGCATGTGGTCATTTACGCTCATACGGATGCCAACCGGAAAATCTGGTCCAACTTCATTACGTACCGCAGCGACCACGTCGCGCAGCGCCCGGGCACGATTCTCGGATGAACCGCCGTACTCGTCCGTGCGCTGGTTCGCCAACGGCGACAAGAACGAAGAATAGAAGTAACACATATGAGCACCGATCTCGACGCCGTCGAACCCAGCCGCCTTCGTCCGGCGCGCCGCAGCGACAACGCTTGCTTCGATGTCTTTAATCTCCTCGACGGTCGCCTCATGCGGAAGCGGCGTGATGCGGCCGCCCGGAATATAGAGGTGGTCCGGCAAGCCGCCCGCACCCATATCTACCGACTTCGGACTCGCCGACAAAATCCAATTGCCGTTGCGCGGCACACCCATCCGTCCGAAACTCGGGAAGAGTTGCGCGAAGAGTGGCGTGTCATGCTCGTGCACCGCATCCGTCAGCCGTTTAAGGTCGGGGACGAATTCGTCCTTATCGAAACGCAGATTCGGGAAAAATGGTGACTCATTCCACGCCCGTTCGCTCGCACCCGAGCCGCCCACAATGATGAGCCCCACCCCGCCCTCGGCCCGCCGCGTCAGGAAGGCAATGGTCTGCTCACTAGGGCGACCATCCTCGGTCGGGCGCAACACGGCCATCGGTCCGAGAATAATCCGGTTCTTGATTTCCAACTTATTGAGTTTGAGCGTGCTGCCGAGCACTGCTGCCGTGTTCGTTTTCATCGTCATCTTGAAGCCTTGTCGGAGAATGAGGATAAGTAAATTTCTATGGGTGAATTTCGTCGTTGGCAGTCAGCTGTAGCAATACGCACGAAGCCCTTCTGGTCGCGCTTCAGGAGCGCTCCTTTTGCGTACTACATGATCGAACTTGCACCGCCGTCCACCACGATGTTGATCCCGGTAACCCACTTCGCTTCATCCGAGGCTAGGTAAAGACCCGCGTAAGAGACAGCGATGGGATCACCTGGCTGGCCTGTAATAGTGCGCTCCACAATCGGGGCCACCGGTGCCTTCTCGCCGAGCTCCCGGTACATCGCCTGGATAGGCGGCGTGTTCATGACTCCGGGACTCACCGAGTTGACACGAACGCCGACAGCAATCCCTTCGGCTGCGAGCTGACGTGTCAGCGCCAACACGGCCCCCTTCGCCGCAGCATGCGCTGCCTGTGGTAGAGCACGTGCGCCCTGGATGCCGGCGCCCGAACCTATGTTGACAATCGCGCCGTGTGACTTCACCAAATGCGGCCATGCGACCTGGCAGGCGCGCCAGACAAGATCAAGTTCGTTCTGCATGGTGAAGCTGTAATCAGCATCGCTTTGTACCGCGAATGGCGCAAAGCGAGGAAGACTTGCATTGTTGTAAAGAATATCAATGCGCCCGTGCTTTTCGGCGGCGGCATCAACCCAGCGCGCCACATCATCCCGGTCGCTAAGGTCAACCGGAGCTATCGACTCAATTGAATGGCCATCTGCCTCTACCAACATTGCCGTCTCTGCAGCAGTTTCAGAGTTGATGTCACAGCCCACCACAACCGCACCTTCGCTGGCAAACAACCGCGCCGTCACGCGCCCCATCCCGCTACCTATACCGGTGAGGAGCACGACCTTACCCTGCAAGCGTCCTACCCTCAAGTTTTCTTCGTGCTTCATGATATTTGTTCCTTTTATGCTTTTTTTACTCGTTTCGTGTGGCGATCCAGAAGCTCGTCGCTGACAGTAGACCAAGCACCAACGCTGCCCATCCCAAGCTTGCATAGCTGATGTGCTGCGCCAGAACGCCACCAATCAGTGGGCCAATGGAGGAACCGGTCATGACCATCACCGGCGTTGCCGCAACGACGCGGCCGGACGGATCCATCCGCGCCAGCAGGCCGAAAGCGAAGACATGCGTAAAAGTAACGACTGCAATGAGTATCGAGGTGGCTACCATGTAGACACTGAACGCGGAAAGTTGCGTCACAGCAAGAGCGGCAATGGCCTGGATCAGCGGCCCCGCACAGACTACTCTGGCGGCTGGCAAGTGACGCTCAAGAAAGCCAGAGAGGGCAACAGGAACAAGATTGACGAAGCCGCTGACAATGAGCACCGTGGTGATTTTCATGGGGCTAAATCCGTGATCACCGCCGATACGCTCAACGAAACCAAATACCATCGAATGGGTCACCATCAACAAACTGACCCCAGCTATGCCAAACCATACTCGCCCTGAGAGTTTGGCATGCGTCAGACTCTCATGCGCGACTGCTTTGACCTTCGGAAAGGCCATCAATCCAGCAAGCGACGCCGCAAACATGGTCCCCGACATAGTGTAGAAAAATACGTCAGGACCAATCTTTCCAATGAGCGGAGGCAGGCTCGCCATGAAGAAGATAGAGACCAGACTCAACGAGGTAAATCCAATCGCTGCCGTGCGGTGTGGATTTGCGGTGCTTCCCATCGTGCCATGCACCATTGATAGACCGCAACCGACTGAAAACCCCGCGACAACATGCGCTACCGCAAGCAACGGATAACTATCACCAACAGTGGGCATACAGGAAAAAGCGAGGCCCGCCAGTGCATAGGCCACACATTCAAAGCGTTTACGGTTGATGTAGATGAGTTTCGGCGCAAAATAGAGGCTGCTGAGAACGACGGATCCCAGGAACAGACTTAGCAACAAACCTGCTTGTTGGGGGTCAATTGCAAGACCTCCGATCAGCACGATTCCCACCCATATCGGCAAGGCTGTGATGTCCATCAGACCGGCGCAATGTCCAATAACGAGCGCAGCGGTGCCACCGCGAGATTCCCGTCTGGTGTTCATGCTCTCTGCCTCAAGCTGCATGGCAATAGTTGTTGTCATTTGTCTTTCTCCTTCTGCTGGCTCAGATGTATATGCCGCCAGCTGCATAAAGTTCTACATTGGGAACGTTGCTTTACGAAACGATCGCATGAGAATGCGACAACATGAAACTCTTCAAGGCGCACACTCCACCGTTCGCTCATGTGCAATGGAATTCATTTAGACGTCAAAAGTATATACGAAACGTACCGTTTCGTAAAATGAAAGATTTTCCCAACTCTGATCGCTCCCAAGTTAAGTTCCACAGGTGCCCGGCGGGACCGCGCTGCTAGGTAATTGCCAGCCAGAGCCTCAGAATTCAACCCAACACCACGCGCTCGATCTCGCTCATTGACGCCGGACTTGGAATCCCCCCCAACGTTAGAAAGCAATCGCTTCTTCCAACCGGACTTCCTGCCGAATGACTGGTACGACTACAGAGGGTCAGATAACTGTTTAATCCCCAATCCGCAGTTGCGACTACCTTGCCGCATTGAGCTATCGCCCTTAACCAATATGTCGTTTAGTAGCGCCTCTACACACGAAAACGGCCTGCTGCTGACTCTAGTCGAGATGAAAGACTGCGAAGCTCTGCCGACACCCGTTCAGTTTCACGTGCCACCCGAGCATTTTCTTCGGTCATAGATGTTACCGTCTGCACTTTGCTGCCGATGTCTGCAGCGGCTTGGGACTGTGCTGCGAGAGTTCGACTCATTTGGTCTGCAGCCTGATTCACCGCATCGGCGCAGTTTTGGATTAATCGAATTCGATCTGTAGCTTGGGAAGATAGATCGCGACCCATGTCCACCCGGGAGACGGTCTGCTCCATGTCACTGATTGCCGCACCAGATGACTGCTGCATAGCATCAATCATTAGGCGAATTTCCTCTGTCGCCTGCGTAGTCCGCTCAGCAAGCTTACGTACTTCATCTGCAACCACAGCAAATCCACGGCCTTGTTCACCTGCGCGTGCTGCCTCAATGGCAGCATTGAGAGCCAACAAATTGGTCTGCTCCGCAATGTCTTTGATCACCGCCATGATCGGTGAAATCTGATCTGACTGCTGACCAACTCGGCCGATAGTCTGCGAAGCACTATCGACCCGATTAACAATGTTGTCCATCTCGACTAATGTTTGGCTAATGATTTCCCCACCTTGCTGAGCAGCAGCTCCAACCCGCTGCGCTAAGACCAAGGTTTCCCTCGACTGCCGAGAAGAGTCATCTATCTGTCCGATGATCTGTCCGATTGCCTGTGACATGGAAGCTGCAGCTTCCTGCTGCCTTAGGGAAAAATCCGAAACCTGCGTTGAGGCATCAGTCGTAGCATTTGCAGCACGAGCTATTGACTGAGCATCGTCCTGCACCTGGGCTAGCAATTGCCGGGTCCGCTCCAATAGCTCGTTGAAAGCCTTTCCTGTCTCAGCGATTTCATCCCGACTAGTAACCGGCATGCGCACGCTGAAGTCATTGTTATCCGCTACTTGGCCAATAGCCTTACGCATAGCGTTGAGGCTGTTCATCACTGCACGTACAGGCGTCCATGCCATTCCGATCAACACGGTCATTGCCGCTACTAATCCTCCCCAGATCACCTTATTGAATATCTTTCGGGTGGCCTCTGCAGACTCGCGCGCCTTTCGGCTGCTTTGGCGAGTGATATCGAGTAGTTTGGGCAAGTCCAGGTTTAGGCCGGCCATAAATGATTCGTCAAGCGCTGACGCTGAATCTAGTTCACTGGCTAATTGATTCAAGGCACCGCGCTCCTGTACCTGGGACAGCTCTGTCAGCAGTTCACCGTTGCGGATAGCTGCTTTTATAAATGTGTCCCAGTTGCCCTTGACCACCTGCCACTGTACTTCTTCCTCTGGACGCAACTTGCGTGATGCATAGGCATCGGCAGCAGCCCGGGCCTTTTCCACCGCATCGCGATAATGACGCGAGGTGTTGCTAAAGACACCGCGCGCCTCTTCAAGTAGCTTATTGGGATCGCCTCTGGTCGCAGGCTCGGTTTCCAATCTTCCAATCCAATCGAGGGATTCCCTCGAGGCCATGACGGCCAACAATTGCGACTGGCGCATCACCATCAATTCATCCAAGGCCTCGCTGCTGGCTCCCACCTCCTCAACCACCCAACCCAGTTGTACGCCGCCAAACCACCCCGAGAAACCCACGGCTGCAAGAGCACTTACAGCCACCAGGGCTAACAGGGTAAGCCGACCGCGTATCGTGAGGAAAAAGGTCAATAATTTGATCATCGTCACGTCGCCTGCCTACCAATTACGCCGAGATCCGGAGCAACGACAAAGGGAACACCGGTTTTGGCCTGCACATCATCAAGACTGACGCCCTCGTGCAGCTCTTTGAGCACCAGCCCCTGACCATGCACCACCTCAAACACGCAAAGATCGGTGATGATCAAGTTCACGCATCCCTTCCCAGTGATTGGCAGAGTGCACTGAGGTAAAACCTTGGGACTTCCGTCCTTGGCGCAATGCTCCATGAGCACAACAACGCGTTGCACGCCAGCAACTAGATCCATAGCGCCGCCCGGTCCTTTGACCATTTTTCCCGGCACCATCCAATTTGCAATATCGCCCTGGTCCGTAACTTCCAGTGCCCCTAGGATAGACAGGTCTATATGGCCGCCACGGATCATGGCAAAAGAGTCGGCGCTGGAAAAGAAGCTGCTGCCAGGCAAAGTAGTGATGGTCTGCTTGCCTGCATTGATGAGATCGGGGTCGACCTTGTCTTCTTCGGGGAAGGGGCCGATACCCAAAAGTCCGTTCTCAGATTGCAGGGTAACGTTGATACCTTCGGGGATAAAGTTAGCCACCAGAGTGGGAATGCCAATACCGAGGTTCACATAGTAGCCGTCGCGAAGTTCCTGCGCCGCTCGTTTAGCCATGGCCATGCGAATCGGAGACTCCTTCTTTGAGGCTGAAGAGGAGCCAACACCACTCTGAACCGTACGGAATTCGATACGCTTTTCAAAGTTGCCCTGGATAATGCGGTCCACGAAGATCCCTGGGGTGTGGATTTCGTTCGGATCCAGCTCACCCACATCAACCAGCTCTTCCACTTCGGCAATAGTGACCTTGCCGCAGGTAGCGATCATGGGGTTGAAATTGCGTGCTGTCTTGCGATAAACGAGGTTGCCGGCCTTATCGCCCTTCCAGGCTTTGACGATGGAAACGTCTGCGGTAATGGAGGGCTCCAGCACATACTCCTTGCCATTAAAGCTACACAGATCCTTGCCTTCGGCGAGCAAAGTGCCGTAACCAGTACGCGTGTAAAAGCCAGGGATACCGGCGCCACCGGCGCGGAGCTTTTCGGCCAGCGTACCCTGAGGGGTGAGCTCCAGCTCTAGCTCTCCAGCCAGGACCTGTCGTTCAAATTCTTTATTCTCGCCAACATAGGAGGCTATAACTTTCTTGACCTGGCGAGTCTTAAGGAGAAGCCCCATGCCAAAGTCGTCCACACCAGCGTTGTTGCCGACGATAGTCAGCCCCTTCACGCCACTGTCGCGCAATGCTGCGATGAGGTTTTCAGGAATGCCACAAAGGCCAAAGCCCCCGGCTGCAATCGTTTGACCATCCTGAAGCAATCCTCGCAGGGCTGCGGCTGCGGATTCGAAGACTTTGCGGCTCATGCTTGCCCCTCCGGATTCAGGCTAACGACACGAGACAACACAGTGCGACTCCGCGCAACAAATTTAACGAATACGGATAAAAAGTCTTTTTTCATTTTCGGATTCCTGAATGACTCACCATCATCAAAAACACAGCTTTTCAACTCTATGCAATTGGACACAGCCAGCTCAGCGAAATAAACAAAACAACTAACAACAACCTAGCTCTTGCGGAATTCAACTCACCCCACCGTACCGGCGCTAGTTTCCTGAAAAAAAGCCAGGCCCGCTTTTTCGCGCTGCCTGGCAAGGAGGAGAAGAAAAATGCTGTTATCTGCGACTCATTTATATCTACTTCACAAACGGCACATTCTTTTCCGGAACTTTCCCATCCGGTAACCCAGTTTGGTCAAATGCGACATCCCACTTCACTTCTTCCGGCAAGAATGGAAGGATCCGTGCTGTCCACATAAATGCACCGAATTCAGGCGTGTTCCAAACACGAGGAACCCAGTTGTCATCCAGGAAGTCAGGATCCGCGTGGTACTCGACCATCGACCCGCATGGTGCGTTGATATAGCAAAACAGTGCCGATGAAAGTCTGTGACGACCAATCCCTTCTAAAGGGCTCTTATAGCCACGGCGCTCCATGTAATTCCAACCCGCAGCAATTTCATCAATGTCCTCAACCCCGAACGCAACGTGGTCGATGCCTAGATTGAACGGAGGGAGGAAGTCGGCCTTAAGCAAAAAGAACGAGTGGTGCTGATTAAAGCCTTCTGCACGCATGTAAAACCCTGCGGGAGGCTGAATATCGGTCACACGGAAATCCAATCTTTCCTCGAAGAACTTCCGGGGAACTTCCGGATCCGCCACCCGAAATACGATATGGTTAATCGTTTTTGGCTTTGCACGAACACGCCAACGACGATGCTGATTGAGCCGTTTCACATTGTCAGGAGCATTGACTGCATCAGGCGCATAGCAAACAGTTTTTCGCGACCAGATTGTCAGTCCTACTGGGATATTGGGGTCAGCAAGGAAGTGAATCGTCTTCCCATCCTCATCCCACTTTACTTCCCGATCCTTCGCAAGCTCTTCCGCATACTTCTGAAGCTCTTCTTTTGTATCAACTCCAAAAATAGTCTCACGAACCCCGTTACCTTTGTAGTAGTGGGCAGGCAGCCTAGGATCGTCGATATGACGAAGGATTACACGGCTATCTTCCTCTAGACGGTAGACAACTTCATCATCCTTTTGGCTGACACATTGCAAACCGAATTCATTAAAAAACCGGGTTGACTCTGCAAGATTGTCAACACCGTATACGATCCTTTCAATACTACCGATCGGCATTTTCTTCTCCTAATTTAAGTACGCTCAATGAGTTAGCCTTAGCAGGCGCCTAGAAAACCATAACGATACGATACGACACGTCTAGTTTTTATCACAGAATATTTTAATTTTCAATCACTGTTACCTATTTCTCTGCTTTGCGATATTTGGCGAAGCTGCAGCCCCTCCCCTTGAGGGCTCGGTGGGTTGCAATTTGCGGGAGGGCAGTGACCATTTCCCGCATTGAGATCGGTTGCCACCGGCGCTTTGAGGGCCGTTTTTAGTCATAACGGCGCGAATTTTCTAAAGGATTTTTCTGCAGCCAGGGCCTTTGGTTACAGCCCTTCTTTGGCAGCGAACTCAAGCTCACTGCCGAAGAACGCACAGAAGCCACTTTGATAACGGAATGTGGGCAGCCGCAGTATGCGAAGCATACTCAGACCACTTGAAGGCTTGAAACAGACTCCTGTAGCCCGGAATTTGATGCGAGAGAAAAACCAGGTCAAGACGCCCACAGCTAAGATGAAACCGTTGAGCATCACGACCTTACCCGAGCGTTCGATGTTAATACCCGTTGAGCAAAGCTTTTGTGGAGCTGCGGTAGCTGTCGGGGATGACGCCCCCCCCTCCCTCTCACCTCGTTGGCGCCGTTCCAGCAGGTACTAAGGGCCACAGAGATTCTATGAACATCCAATAGACGATGCGTATCAGGAACATCTCGTCGTCAATTTTCTTAGCGTCTACAGTTAAGCACTTTGCATATTGAGCCTTTCGATTGCTCTGCTGCGATGAGTGCTACGCCGCCCTTGCCGCTCAGTTCTTTCTTATTTGCAGGTAGTAGACGATGTAGGGATGCAGCGTTGGAATAACCCTCTCAGAGGTTGCTTCAGCGTCAGGCGGCGGGCGATAACAGCAAGACGCCGATAGCGATGCCGACACCCCCGTTTTTGAACAACATCCGTTCGATCAGGGCATCGAACCGAAAATAGAAGTCGCCTACCCTGGGGATAATAGAAGTAGAGGAGGTATTCACCCAGGGATTCCAAGGCAGAGAAGAGACGCGGCAAAGAGGTTATTTCCCGTCAAATGAAGCTCGTGCTAGCGGCTTTCTAGCGGCCAGGCGTAAGAAGCTGGCTCCATCATCGTCGGAGGCAAAAAGTAACCTAGTTTGCTGGCAATGAACATCTATTTGCCGCGTGTGGCATTGCATAGAGATGATTGCCTTGGGGGGGGAGGATCGAGCCTGTCTTAACAGTAGTTTCAGAATTTATCGCCGCCGCAACTGCAAATGGCGATGCCCTAGACACGCATCACTTGGTGGGTGTTGGTGCCTTCCAGATACATTGCGATGAAAGATTTTTCGGTAACTTCTTTGAGCTAGCGTTTGGGCAGCTGTACCGCCGACACCAAACTTGGCCAAGCGTTCGGCGATCTAACTCCCGTCATGCTGGAGTTTCTACTGTGCACTGCATCCCTCGGCTTTTAGGATGGTGTCAGTGCGGCCGATGACACCACCAGCGCAGGCAAAGTCGCGCATTGGGGCAAGGTAAGCAATGCCGAGTCAGCAACGGCCAGCCCAGTGGATCCGCCCTAAGGGGATACCGTGGCCGTGGTCGCAGGAAGAATGCACATCAAGACAATGGCCGGGATAGTCCTACAGGCTGGGGTTGATTCATCCCCCAGCCTTAAAGCAAGGGGGAGGCACCAAGGTGCCCCTCCCCTCCTCTGGCCAAACGGAAATACACCATCCTTGTTGCCGACTTCATCTACCCCATGCGGCGTCAGTCTCGATTTGAGCGTGACATCCCCACCTGCAGAACTGAGCTCAGGCCAAGGTGACTGATTGCAAAGAGTGCTGCGACAATGACTACATACAGGGATCTGTTTTCGTCATGATGATGATTTCTCTCTGGACGATTTTAGAAGGTAGTGCGAACAGAGAAGGAGATGAAGTCCCTGTCGTGCAGGGATTGCTTGTAGCTGAAAGCATTGGCGCCATTGAGGAGGGTACCCTCGGGACCGAAGAAGTGGGTGTAACTCATGCCCACGCGCCAACTATCCAAGTAGATGCCGTTCACACCGACGGAGATGTCGCCGCCACCATCAGAAGGAAAGGTACCCGGGCCGAGAGCCATAGAACGGGAGCCCTTAGGGCTAAAACCGAGACCAATGGGCACCTCAATATCCAGTCCTGGCGCCACTTGCCGGTAGGTGGGGGTGAAGATGCCGCGAAAGGCCACCGCATCGCGAGTTGCGCGGGGGTCAAGGGCGGCCACACCCGCTCCATTTACCGGGTTATGGTCAATATGAAGCACTCGGTTCCAGGCCATTTCCGCAACCAAGGAGGCCTCATTAAACAGCGCAGAGGGCTGCAAAGTCCACAATACCGATGCATTGAAGTGCGCGGTATCACCAGTGGCATAGCCCGGATTGCTGCTGTTGTTAGTTGCCGCTCCACCCAGAGCGCTGGCATCGAAAGCAGCGCTGCTGGCCAGATCCTGGTTATGGCGGATAGAAGCTTCTGCGGCAACATTAGCGTCCCCGAAGGTGTGGCTGACGCTGCCACCGATGGCGGTGATGCCTTCGTGGTAAGCCAGACGATAGCTAACGGGACCAACGACAGGGAACGCATTAAAACCAATATTGGCTACCTGCTGGAAGCTCTTACTGTGGAAGCGGATCAGGTAAAGGCCATAGTCGGTAGCATCTGCGTGAAACCGAACTTGAATCCCGCCCTGACCAGAATTACTGGGCCGCTGATCGTCAAGTCGGGGAGCATTGGCAGCAAAGGGAGAACCGGGACCAGCCAGCAGAAGTTGCTCGGCTCCATCGGGATTCGTGTCCGCTTGGGAAAAGTAGCTCCCAACGGCCGGCAGACGATTGGGTGCCCAGCGGAATTGATAGTAAGCGCCGACAGAAACATCCGGCGTCACTTGGATCTGACCGGAAAGCTGTTGCACTGGCCGGATCGCTTCCTTGAACTGGGTATTGGGTACCGACACTAGTTTGACCACGTCAACCGGCGCCATGCCACCGGCGATTGCATTGCCGCCGAAGAACAGAGACTCACCCCATTGCAGCGCGTGCTTGCCCAGACGGACGGTGGCTCGCTGTTCACCTAGATCGAACTTGCCATAGACGAAGGCATCGAGGAATTCGGCGCCCTGCCCATGGATGTGCTTCGTAGCCGAGGTGAATTGGTTCGCGGG
>OBEQ010738010.1_pt1 | contig 12124 bp, 13 predicted proteins | sample 1670901 | NCBI WGS metagenome assembly OBEQ01 (sample SAMEA104232315, study PRJEB22302) | groundwater metagenome | biome: forest; feature: aquifer; material: groundwater | place: USA | collected 2011-08-07 | depth 5.4 m | reverse complement strand
TGGTGGAAACCAAGGATTGGTTAAAGGAGTTTCAACTGGATTAGTGATGTGAGGAAAGGTGGCTATGATGAGAAAATTTTTTAATTTTATTTTAAAGGGTGTCTTGTTAGTTTTGTTTTTTACGGTCATGACCCCGATAGGACTCATTCTCAGGATTCTGAGAATCGATTTTATGCAGAGAAAGCTGAATAAAAATGTACCGACCTATTGGATACAACGAGAACAGGCAGTAAAAAAAGGAGTGGTCTCGTGAGCTGCTTGATTATTGCCGAGATGGCCAACGCTCATGCAGGTGATTTGCAAATTGCGAAGGCTATTGTCGAGGCTGCAGCTAAGGCGGGGGCCGATGCAATTAAGTTTCAGGTCTTCACGGCTGCTGAATTAGCAGTACCTACTTTCGCACATTATTCTACCTACGAAAAATTACAAATGCCCAATAATGCATGGACCGATTTAGTGCAGCAGGCCCGCAGTCTTAATCTGAAAGTTTACGCGGATGTTTTTGGCCCAGAAAGCGCTGAATTAATGAATCGGTTAGAAGTGGACGGTTTTATGATTCATGCCGCTGACATTTTAAACAAATCTCTGCTCAAGCGTGTGGGTTGCTTGGGCCGCAACATTATTTTATCACTGGCAGGTTCAAATTGGTCCGAAGTAGCTGAGGCCATTTTTGTCTTGAAGTCTGCAGGCACCTCCTCAATATTATTGATGCACGGCTTTCAGGGGTATCCTACGGCCCTTTCCGATTCCTATCTGAACAGAGTCCGGCTTATTCGAGATAAATTTGGCCTACCGGTCGGCTTTGCCAGCCATATAGACGGGGACTCCACGGAAGCTCATTTATTGCCTGTGTTTGCGGCTTGTGCGGGAGCAAGTGCAGTTGAAGTTCACATCACTCTAGATCGACAGAAAAAGGGCTTAGACTATTACTCTTCCTTGGAGCCGCATCAGTTTGCCCATATGGTCGATCTTCTTCGAAAAATGGAATCTGCATTGGGACCTAATTTATTAGACCTGACGGATAATGAGATCAAATATCGCTTAGGCCACCGTAAATACTTGGTCGCCATGAAAGACATCAACCCTGGAGAAGTGATTCAAGAGGACGACCTGGCTTTCAAGAGGATCGATAACCCCCCGATGGATCCCTTGCCTAATCTGGATAGAGTTCTGGGCCGCTCTTCCGTGACGCTCATTCCACAATATTCACCCATTAAGCTGGAGGACCTTCGTTAGAAGGTAATGCCCCGATGAGAAAACTCATAGCAGCCCTTGCGTGTCGAAATGATGGTTCGCGTCTTTACGGAAAACCAATGCAGACCTTGGACATAGAACAAGGGATCAGTGTGTTGCAGTACATCGTCAACTGGCTAAAAACGATTCCCCAGATCGACGGCATCGTTTTGGGAATCGCCGAAGGCTTTTCAAACCTAAGCTTCATCGACGTGGCCAAAAAAAACGATCTTTCCTATATCATTGGGGATGAAAAGGATGTTCTGGGTCGTTTAATTCAATGTGGTGACCGAGCTTATGCCAGCGATGTACTGAGACTCACCACGGAATCTCCCTTTACTTATTTTGAAGCAATTCCGAGCGCTTGGGTAAAACACATCGAAGAGGATTTTGATTTTTCCTGCCTTGATAACGTTCCCACTGGAAGCGGATTTGAGATCATCAGAGTGAATGCATTGAAGACGGCCCATCGAAATGGAGAAGACCATCATCGATCGGAACTTTGCAGTCTGTATATCCGGGAGAATAAGGAAAAATTCAAAATTCAATACATCGATCCCCATCCTTCTCTGCTTGGACGAACGGACCTGAGGTTGGCAATCGACTATCCTGAGGATCTTGCGCTTTGTCGGGCGGTCTATGCCCACTTTAAACATCTCGCTCCCAAAATCCCCGTTCCTGAAATCATCCCCTTCCTGGATCGTAATGCTCATTTAAAGGCCTTAGTCGAGCGTTTTGTGACGCCAGGTCTTAAGATCATGAATCTTTGATTCCATCCATTCGATGTCCCGCGAAAATCATCTTATCGTTCGTGTTGATGCTGACAGTCTTATGGGGGCGGGCCATCTTATGCGCTGTCTGGCTCTGGCTCAAGGGTGGAAAGCTCGTGGCAGAGACGTTATATTCATTACCGCTTGCCGGCATGACGGCCTTCTTCACCGACTCTCAAAAGAGGGGTTTGAAATCGTTCGTCTAGAGACCATGCATCCGGATTCAAAGGATTGGGAAACGACCTCCGATATTTTGGCGAAATATTCCGGCGCTTGGGTCGTGCTCGATGGATATCATTTTGACCCTGGCTACCAAAAATTAATTACCGATTCCGGTTGCCACCTAATGTTGTTTGATGACTGCGGAGAACAACCATTCTACCATGCCCATTTGATCCTCAATCAGAACATCAACGCCGAAAGCCTCAACTATTCCTGCAGGCCGGGCGCTCAACTCTTGCTGGGGACTAAACATGTCCAACTTCGGTCTGAGTTCTTGCTCCAAGATAAGTGGCAAAGGCAAATTCCAAAAATCGCCCGCAAAATTCTTGTGACGATGGGCCTCAACGATCCCAACAATCAAGTTTTGAAAGTTATTCGAGCACTGACGCACGTCCACATAGATGGGCTTGAAGTCATCATTGTTATCGGAACAACCAACCATTACTTGCAAGAACTGCAGTCCGAGGTTCATCATCTACACCTGCCGGTTCGTTTCATCAAAAACCCCAACAGTATGCCTGAGCTCATGGCTTGGGCCGATATTGCCGTTTCCGCCGGTGGCAGTACGTGCTGGGAGCTTGCTTTTATGGGCCTGCCTAGCATTCTTCTGATCATGGCCAAAAACCAACAGGAGGCGGTGAAGATACTAGACGCGCGAGGCATTTTTCAGAACGCGGGCTGGTTCACGGAAATTACCGAAAACAATTTGGCACAGATAATAGAAGAATTGGCCCTCGACAAACAACGGAGAAGGTCCATGAGCGAAGCAGGACGGATGCAAGTGGATGGATTTGGGCGGGGACGAGTCCTGGATGCTCTTGATCGGACAATCCACAATGATCCAGTTCACTAAACTCCATGAAAAACATCTTGAAATGGTCCTCCGATGGAGGATGCAACCGGAAGTGTCGCGTTATATGTTGACCGACATCAGTGGGAGCATGGAAGATCAGAAGAGATGGTTTCACAATATTTCAGAGGATGACGGCTATCTTTATTGGGTCATTTTCTACCAAGGCGATCCGATAGGTCTTATCAATCTTGCTGCCATTGATCGCCGCAATCAGCGCACAAATATTGGCTACTACATTGGAGAAGTGAAATTCCGTCCATTGGGGTTCATGATCCCCCCCTATCTCTACAATTTCGTTTTTAAAGAAATGAAGTTCCGGAAAATCTATGGTGAGGTAGTTGCCAGCAATGAAAATATCTTAACCATGCATCGGATGCATGGTTTTCGCGAGGTGGGGACTTTCAAAGACCATATTTTTAAAGACGGCAAGTTTCATGATGTTATTCTGGTGGAACTCCTTTCCGAATCGTGGCTTGCGAAAGAAAAGTACAAAAGTTATCAGGCTCAATTTGAGGTGTAAAATATGAAGAATGCCTTGGATGAAATTTTAATTGAGGATCGACCAATCGGCGCTGGCCATCCTCCGTGGATTGTCGCCGAAATGTCTGGCAACCATAATCAGTCGCTCAAGAGGGCCCTTCAGATCGTTGATGCCGCGGCTGAGGCAGGAGCCCACGCATTAAAGTTGCAGACCTATACCGCCGACACAATGACGTTGAATCTTGATAAAAATGAATTCTTTATCGATGATCCCCAGAGTCTTTGGAAGGGCAACTCTTTATACAATCTTTATCAACAGGCCCATACTCCGTGGGAGTGGCACAAACCCATTTTTGATCACTGCAAAAAACTAGGCATGATCAGCTTCAGCAGTCCCTTTGATGAAACGGCGGTGGATTTCCTGGAAGACTTGAATGTTCCCTGTTACAAGATCGCTTCCTTTGAGAATACAGATATTCGCCTTATCCGGAAAGTCGCGAAAACAGGGAAGCCTATCATCATTTCTACCGGCATGGCCAGCTTGAAGGAACTTGAGGAGTCAATATCTGCTGCGAAGGAAGCGGGATGTCAAAAACTTGTATTGTTAAAATGCACCAGCGCCTATCCTGCAAGTCCCGACAGCATTAACCTCCGAACGATCCCTCATATTCGTGAGACCTTTGGTTGTCAGGTAGGCTTGTCCGATCATACCATGGGGACTGCAGTGGCGATAGCCGCCGTAGCTCTTGGAGTCACCGTCATTGAGAAACATTTTACTCTCTCCCGATCGGAAGGAGGCGTCGACTCGGCATTTTCATTGGAGCCAGAAGAATTATCTTCTTTGGTGACTCAGAGCAAACTTGTTTGGCAGGCGATGGGAAACGTTCATTATGGGGCAACAGATGCCGAGAAAAAATCCCTGACCTACCGTCGCTCCCTCTATATTGCCAAGGACATCAAAGCGGGAGAACCACTGACGCGTGAAAACTTGAAAGCCGTCAGACCCGGCTTAGGCTTGCCCACAAAATATTTCGATAGCTTACTGGGGAAAAGTGTACGCCGTGATGTAAAACAAGGCACGGCTTTGACCTGGGAACTCATAGACCAAAATGAATCCTCATAAGTATCTTTTTGTTGACCGCATCTGTCCGACTTCACTAGTCAAGATATTGCTTTGCGGCCATACCGCTCAGACTATTTGGTACTTTGAACCTACCGGGCGGTTGACGCGTTTTCTTGTTCTGATAACAACCAAAGTTGGACTGATATCCGCTCAGCTGAGACCGGTTTCAGCCCATGTCGGCCAGGTTCGCGCCCCTTCAGGGATTTCTGATTACACCAATCTGTTGCGTTTGATACGCCAAACGTGTCGGCGGATTCGTAAAGAGCATTTCGTCAATCATCCTTTAATACGAGCCCTTTCTTCCCGATGGTCCAAAGATAAAATTTTACTTTACCTTGAGAAAATGGTCGAAAAAAATGTTCGCCAAGAATTTCTGCGGATTTATCTTGTTGAATGGATTGTCAGAACGCACTTGTCTCGACAGACAGACAACACCATCCTGGCTATTCCGCATACTCACTGGCTTTCTTATTTTAAGCCATTTGCCGAGAGTCAGGGAATTAATTTGCTCTCCTATCGTCACCTCGAAGGGTTTCAAAAAGTTTCCAAATGGAGGCTCTCTCTAGTAAAGTTTACTGGTTATCTTGTCTCTAAAATTTTGAAATTGCGCGAAAGATCATCCAATCGTGTTCCATCTCAACCGGCTTGTGGCCCCACGTTGGCAATTCGTTATTGGCATCGGAGCCTCAGTTTTAACCCTACCGAAAGATCCGAATTTTTTTGGTTAGAAGAAAGAGGCATTCCCTTATCAGAAGTTCTTCTCTATGGCTACCAATCTGATCAACCCATCAATGCCGAAACCATGCAACAGCTGCAAGATCGGAATATTAGGGTTTTGGGAAATGCCCCCGGCATTCCTTCCTGGCATCCCACCTATCGAGTCTTTTTCATAGCATTGAGAGAGACCTTGAATCTCTTTCGAAAAACAATGTCTTGTTTACGTGAGCTTCCATCTTTATTTTTCTACCTTCTTAGACACCTAACCCTTCTTTCTTTGGAATTTTCCTACTGGTATGATTTTTTCTCGACAAACCGGATTCGCATCAACGTGGGAACACTGAACACGTCCGTCGCTCAGTCGCTTGCACTGGATGCATTGGGAGGCATTAGCGCAAGTTATCAATTTACCGCTTCCAATATCCTTTCACCCACCACACTTCTCAGCGCTGGCGAAAACATTCAGTTCGTCTTTTCATCTTTCTTCGAAGATCTCTGGCTAAAAATTGATGCTCCTGTCGACGCCTTTGTAGAAACAGGGTTTATTTACGACAGGGTTTTTGAAGAACTTCGTCAGAATGAACGGGTTAAAAAAATGAAACAGTCTCTGATAGGGAAAGGCGCGACATTCGTTCTTTGCTTTCTAGATGAAAATACCGTAAATCGTTGGGACATTCCGGGATGGGATATCGATACGATTATCGATTATGAATTTCTTCTACGCTGGCTTCTGGAAGATCCGGCTCTCGGAATCATTTTTAAGCCAAAGTATGCAACCAATCTTTTTCAACGACTTTCCGGGATCGCCGACTTAATTCAAAATGCCAAACAGACAGGACGATGCCTTTTTCTCACCAGTGACCACTTGTACGGGCATATTTTCCCGGCTGAGGCGGCCCTCGCAGCAGATGTCTGTGTTGGAAAGCTTTTAGGGAGCACTGCGAGCTTTGAATCACAATTGGCTGGTGTTCCTACCCTCATGATGGATTCGGAAGGTTATCACGATCATCCCCTGAGGGTTGTGCTTCCCTCAGGCATTATCTATAAAGATTGGTCTTCTTTGAGAAAGGCTGTGGAAAATTACCGGACTGAACCTGCTAAACATCCTACTTTTGGTCGTTGGCAATCAGGCCTGACCCTGTTGGACCCTTTTCGAGATGGTCAGGCCAGTCAGAGGATGCGGTTATTTATTTATAGTCTTTATCAGTTACTGGAAAAAGGTTTTTCAAAATCGGAGGCACTCACAACGGTTATTCAAGAGTACAAGGCTCGATGGGGGCAGACGTCTGTCACTCCGGGACTCATCAATGCTTAACAAGGAGCAACAGGTTAAAAATAGTCTGATTTATCTTTTGCCGCCATTTGTCGGGAACCTCATCCCCATCATCACACTTCCAATTTTCACGCGAATCTTGAGCAAGGAAGATTTTGGCGCATATGCTCTAGCACAAGTTTACGGTTTTTTTGTGACGGGCTGTGCCAACTTTGGACTTCGGCCCATCTATGAGCGCAATTTTTTTCAGTACGACAAAGCCCCCCAGAAAACCAGTGCCCTACTTTACTCCACAATTTTATTTGTTGTTGCCACTCTTATCTTTTTTTTAGTGGTTACCCTTTTTTTTCGACATCCGATTGCTCGATTCATCATTGGCTCTGAAAATTATTCCAAACTCCTCTTCCTAACCTTTTGCTCGTCCGCCATCATGAGCCTCAAGATCTATTACCTTGCCTATTTTAAGAGTATTGAAAATGCGAAAAGTTTTTCGTGGTACACCATTGATGAGTACTTGATCGGTTTTGTCATCTCTTTCGTCCTGGTCGTCATCTTAAAAATCGGCGTCTTAGGCCTCCCCTACGGACAGTTGGTTGCAAGTATCGTTGTTCTTTTACTACTCACTTGTCGCTTCCTGAAATCTCATCCCTTTGCCTTTGATTGGCAACTTCTCAAAGATATCCTCAAGATCAGCTACCCACTGACCCCCCAAATCTTCATCGGCGTTATTGGCAGCCAGTTTGATAAATATATGCTTGGGCTCCTGAATTCAGTCGGTGGGGTCGGAGTCTATAGTATTGGGCAAAAGATCGCGAATGCCGTCTTTATCTACATGACAGCAATTCAGAATGTCTTTTCACCCCAAGTGTATAAGAGAATGTTCAACCTAGGAGACAAGGGCGGAGAATCTATTGGACGTTATTTGACCCCATTCGCCTATGTATCAACTGCCTTGGCCCTCGTGGTTGCCCTTTTCTCAGAAGAGATTATCATGCTGTTAACGCCTCCTCCCTATCATGGGGCGATTGATGTCGTTGCTATCTTTGCGATGTATTACAGTTTTCTGTTCTTTGGTAAACAACCCCAGCTTCTTTATTCAAAAAAAACCTTCATTACCTCGATGTTGACCATTGGCGGCTTGCTTCTCAATGTCGCTATTAATATCCCTTTTATTAAAATGTGGGGCGTGGCTGGAGCTGCATGGGGAAGCCTCCTCTCGGGGCTTCTTTTTACTGGTGTGGCTTTTGTTGTGTCGCAAAAATATTATCGGATTGAGTGGGAGTTCCGTAAACTTATCCCCATTTATCTGATATTATCTGTTGCCACAATTCTCATGATCGCTCTGCGGCATACCAGTTGCCCCTATATTTTACGGCTCTCCTTCAAACTGTTTATGCTCTCGATTTACACCTATCTGGGAGTCAAATTAAGAGTCTTGACCCTTGCCAACTTTAACTTACTTAAAAGTTTTATCCCGAGCGGGCTTAAATTGAGAACTTCTTTATCTTGAGGGAATGATGAAAAAACTTAAAGTCATTGGAGTTATACCTGCCCGCTATCAATCATCGAGATTTCCTGGAAAGCCTTTGGCGCTAATTGCTGGTAAGCCGATGATTTACCATGTATGGAATCAGGCGAAAAAAGCTTTATTACTTGACCAGCTTTTGGTGGCCACTGATGACAAACAGATTCAGAATGTTTGTGCCCGATTAGATATTCAAGTGGTCATGACATCGGAAAAACATGAGACAGGCACTGATCGTGTGGCTGAAGTGGCCCAGAAAGTAAAAGGAGATATTTTTGTCAACATTCAGGGAGATGAGCCTCTCATCGACCCTCGGAGCATTGAAGCTGTCACCGAATCTATTCTTTCGACAGAGGTCTGGGTGACCAATGCCTATTCACTGATACGAGACAGAGAAACAGCCGCCAGTGTTAATGTGGTGAAGGTCGTTACGGATATCAATGATTACGCTCTGGCGTTTAGCCGGTCTTTAATCCCTCATTCGAAAGATCCTCACCAGATTTACAAGAAACAATTAGGTCTGTATGCTTTTACACGGGAGGCTATTGCCCAGTTTCCACATCTCAAACGACAGGCATTGGAAATAACGGAATCTGTGGATATGTATCGATTTCTGGAACACGGATACAAGATCAAGATGGTTCCTGTCCCAGATGAGTTTTCGGTGGCTGTTGATCAACTGGAAGATATTCAAAAGGTCGAAGACATCTTGAAATTTAGGGTTGCGGATTTAAAATGATCGAGATACTCGATCGCTCTTGTCGGAGGTACAGCAATGAATCAGCCATTTATTGACCCGAATATTGATCGCAAGAAAGAAATCGTTAAGAAGAACGTCAAAATTCTGAAGGGTTATCCCAAACCCGCTATTGTGGAATTCAATCTTTCAGGTCTTTGCAATCGTACCTGTGAATTTTGTCCTCGCGCTGACCCTAATGTTTTTCCAAACACCAACGAATTTTTCGAAATTTCTCTCTATGAAAAGATACTGTCTGATTTGAAAGGTATTTCCTATGATTCGAGGATCGTTTTTTCGGCTTTTAGTGAGCCTTTACTCCACAAAAAGCTGGAAGCTTTTATTTCTCTCTCCAAAAAATATTTGCCTTCTGTGGGAGTGGAGGTTGTTAGCAACGGTGATTTTGTAACACCACAAAGATTGAAGACGCTCTTTGAGGCGGGCTTAAACCTGATCAGTGTGAGTATGTATGACGGCCCTCAGCAGATCGATAAGTTTTTACAAATGAAGGAAGAGTGTCATCTCCGTGATGATCAGTTCATTTTGAGACGCCGGTATTTTGAGGATGGGAACATTGGCATTACCCTCTCCAATCGTGCCGGTTTGGCAAAGATTGAAGGGTTCCATTCTGAAGTGGAGACGGATCAACCTCTTCCCCTTAAACATCCCTGTTTTTATCCTTATTACCTTTCTCTGATTGATCATACGGGCAACATGTTGTTGTGTACGCACGATTGGTCCAAATCGGTGGTTGTGGGTAATCTGGCCGAGGAGAATTTTTGGGATCTTTGGTGCAGTCGACGGCTCGATGTGATTCGGGAAAGTCTGGGCCGGGGGGATCGTAATTTTAAACCCTGTGACCATTGTGATGTGATTGGAACCCTCATGGGACGTGAAAATTATTTGGCGTGGGAAGAGCAGTATAATGCCACTCAATGAAAACCGTCCTTATCACGGGAGCAAGTTCTGGCATTGGTCTTGCCATCGTTCAGGAAAGTCTCAAGCATCATCATAGAGTCGTGGGCCATTATCATCAACATGCTGACGAGTTGTTGCGTTTACGGGATGAATATCCGGATCATTTAATCCCTATTAAGGCAGACTTTTGTCAACCGGATGGGTTTCGGTTGTTTTGGGCGGATGTCATGAAGGAAGTGGAAGACATAGACATTTTAGTAAATGCCGTTGCGATCATTCCCAATCCAGCACCTTTTGAAGATATTTTGGAAGAATCGCTTGATGTGGCCATGCAGGTCAATTTGAAGGTCCCATTTTTGTTATCCCAGAAGGTGTTACCCGGAATGATCAAAAAAAAATGGGGAAGAATTATTAACATTTCCAGTATTGGGGTTAAGTTTGGTGGTGGGCCCAAGACGGCGCATTACAGTATTTCAAAGTCTGCCATGGAAGCTCTGACACGCGTTGTTCACAAAGTGGCTTGTCCTCATAATGTGTTGGTGAATACCGTCAGGGTGGGGGTTACGAATACCAAAATGCATCAGTCTATTCCCGACAAGAATATGAAAGAACGGGTTGATCTTATTCCACTTCGTCGCATGGCTGAGCCCGAGGAAGTGGCCGATGTGGTGTCTTTTCTCATGTCAGAGGAAAGCAGCTATGTGGCTGGTACTAAGATTACTGTAGCGGGTGGGGAATAACGGGATGGTGACGCAAAAGGAAAAACTACGAGTCGGGATTGTTGGGTATGGGGTGGTGGGTCAACGGAGAAGGCATTATATTGATCAACATCCTGCTTTAAAGACGGTAGCTGTGTGCGATCAAAAATTTTCTTTGCCAGGTAAAATGGCTGATGGGGTCAAATCTTTTTCAAACTACTTGCAACTCATTGAGGAACCTCTGGATATTCTTTTTGTCTCGGTGCCTAACTATCTTGCGGCGGAGGTCACCATTGCCGGTTTACAAAGAAACATGCATCTATTTTGTGAAAAGCCGCCCGGGAAGAGCGTTGATGATGTCAAAAGAGTGATAATTGAGGAACGAAAACAACCGCACCTCAAGCTTAAGTATGGTTTTAACCATCGGTATCATCATTCCGTGAGGGAGGCCCTTCGTATTATTAAGTCCGGGGAGATGGGCGAAATCATCAATATGAGAGGGGTTTATGGGAAGAGTAAGATCATCCCTTTTTCTGGAGGTTGGAGGGCTGAGAGAAAATATGCGGGTGGAGGAGTCCTTTTGGATCAGGGTATTCATTTGGTGGATTTAATGACCCTGTTCTGCGGTGAATTTGTCGATGTGAAGAGTTTTGTTTCAAACAGTTATTGGAAACATGATGTAGAAGACAATGCGTATGCCATCATGCGTGATACGTCTGGCCGCGTTGCCATGCTCCATTCCAGCGCGACTCAATGGCAGCATCGGTTTTCTTTGGATATTGCCCTCACCCGGGGGTTTCTTGTTTTACGGGGTATTCTTTCAGGGTCAAAGAGCTATGGAGAAGAGGAGCTGATTATCGGTAGGCTCGACGAATCGGATGTAGGCGCCACCCGGGAAGAGGTCATTCGTTATTTAGAGGATAACTCGTGGAGTCTTGAGATTGAGGAGTTTGCCGACTCGATTCTTCATGACAAGGAAATTCAGAATGGAAAAAGTGAGGAGGCCTTGGCCACAATGAATCTTGTTTATCAGATCTATGGTGCTGATACCGAGTGGAGTGAAAAATATCAGATTGGGAAGGAAAATCATCTATGAACAATATTGTAAAACTTTACAAAGAAACCCGGAGTGCGGAGGAATTTACGAAAGGTTATCTGAGTTATCTTTGCGATCTTTTAAAGCAGCTTGATACCAAAGCCATTGCCTCTTTTATTCACGAATTCGAGGATGCTCGGGAGAAAGATAAAACAGTGTTTTTAATTGGCAACGGAGGATCGGCAGCCACGGCCTCGCATATGGCGAATGATATTGGTTTGGATGTTCTTAAGAAAAGTGGAATGAACCGGCCTTTCCGCGTCATGTCATTGACAGATAATGTCCCGGTCATGACAGCGATTGGTAATGATGAGGGTTACGATCAACTATTTTTTCTTCAATTAAAAATTCATTACAGGCCCGGTGACAAGTTGGTTGTTATTTCGGCAAGCGGCAATTCACCCACCTCGTCCAGCAGCAGCGTCCCTTGGTAGGCCGCTTCGAAGTACCCCGGTTTGCGACGATCGGCGCCGGTGAAGG
>OBEQ011427434.1_pt1 | contig 12126 bp, 13 predicted proteins | sample 1670901 | NCBI WGS metagenome assembly OBEQ01 (sample SAMEA104232315, study PRJEB22302) | groundwater metagenome | biome: forest; feature: aquifer; material: groundwater | place: USA | collected 2011-08-07 | depth 5.4 m | reverse complement strand
TGCTGAAAAGCTTGCAACAGGTCACTATGCAGGCATTAGTGATCAATTCGAGTTGATAAAGGGTTCGGACAAAAACAAAGATCAAAGTTATTTCTTATACACCCTTAAAAAAGAAATTCTACAAAAAGCCCTCTTTCCCGTCGGCACCTATAATAAAGAGGAAATTCGTGCTATCGCAGAGCGAGGTGGCCTCTCCACTCATAATAAAAAAGATAGTACTGGAATTTGTTTCATCGGAAAACGGAAGTTTAAAGATTTTATTATGCAGTATATCCCCCCGACCGTTGGAACTTTTCAAACCCCCGAAGGGAAGGTGATTGGGGAGCACAATGGCGCTTGGTACTACACAATTGGCCAGCGCAAAGGGATGGGGATCGGAGGGCCAGGTGATGCCTGGTTTGTCGCGGCTAAAGATATTTCTACACAGGTTGTCACAGTCGTTCAAGGGGAAGACCACCCGCTGCTCTTATCCAGAGCCCTTACCGCAAATGACCTCTCCTGGGTGACTGACCCCCCTAAAACCCCCTATACCTGTAAAGCAAAAATTCGATACCGGCAAGAGGACCAAGAGTGTGTCATAGAAAAAATTGAAAATGATATAGCCCACGTCCGCTTTCTAAGGCCCCAAAGAGCTGTCACCCCAAGACAGGCGATTGTCTTCTATCAAGGAGAAATTTGTATTGGGGGAGGGTCGATTATTATGAGTTGCAACTAAACCCCAGTTATTTTATTATAGTTCATTATGAGGAAATTCATAAAGAATCATAAAACTATCATAACAATTATTGTAACTATTATAACAGTTACACTTCTTGTTTTTACCCCTTTCTCAGGGACGCAAAGAGTTAGCGGCGGCGAAGGCCCCGCAGGTTGGGTTAAATTAAAATCTACCGAACTCCCTTTTTCCGCCTGCTTTCCAAACACCCCTACATTGAAAGAGCAAACACAACCTGTTCCAAATTCTGATAAAACCCTCACTTTTCACGAGTATTCTAACGACAGCTACTCTCTAGTCTATGTTGATCTCCCAAAAAGCTGGATAAACTGGGGTTCAACTATCGTTTTTAAAGGGACCCTTCAACAGGTGCTTGAACACGAAAAAGGGACACTTGTCCAAAAGCAAAAGGTTCAGCACGACAGTTTCCCCGCCCTCGAATACGAAATCAAACGAAATGGCGACACTATTCTAGGCCGTTTCATCTTAGTCAATAACACCGTCTACAAACTCGAAATGACCTCAAAAGAAAAGAGCCCCGAAGCCGCCGAAACCTTCTTCAACACCTTTCATGTACAAACTTAATTTGTTTTCCCTTACATTGGGAAAATGAACGAACGAAAACTTCTCTTATATTCCTCCCTTTTTTTAGCGATCATCTCTCTTCTAGTGATACAAATTAAAGAGCCCCCAAAAAGATTCTCCCTTAATGTCGAAAACCAGTTCAGCTATGGCAATCCAAACGCCTCTGTACACATGATCCTCCTTGAGGAGTTTGCCTGCCCTCTCTGCTCCCTCTTCCACAAAGAGACCCTTCCGATTATCGATAAAAACTACGTAGATACTGGAAGGGTAAAAGTGACAATTGTCCCTTTAGCCTTTTTAGACGACTCCCTCTCCTCGTGCAACCTCTCCCTCTGCATGCAAAAACTTGCCCCATCCCTCATGAAACCCTTCTACGACTTCATCTTCACACAAGAGACTCTAACCTCCCCCCGCAATCTCCTCTCTCTCTACAAAGAAAAAGAATCAAGTCTACCCTCTACCCAAATCCTCCAATGCCTCCGCAAATCCTCCTTCGATGATACAATAGAGCAAAACCTCGCCCTCGCCAAACAAATCTATCCAGGCGATCTCCATGTCCCCATAGTCCTTATTAACGGGAAACTCATCCCCAATGCCGATTCCAAAACCCTCTCCAAAGCGATCGATGAAGTAATGTAACACAGACACTCATTGACATTTAATGAGTGTCTGTGTTACATATTGTAATATGAGACGCTCTAAATACCAAGACCTCCTTGAGCCCCTTCTTAAAAAACCTATTTTTAAGACAAGCGACGCCAATTCCAAAGGTATTCCACCCCGAATGCTTGCCTATTTTTGTCAAAAAGGGGTGATTGAGAGAGTTAGCCGCGGCTTATATCGAGTTATCAAAGCTTCCAGTGGCATTAATCTCGATTTTGAAGAGCTCGTGCTCACCGCATCAAGCATTCCTCACGGCGTCATTTGTCTTATTTCTGCTCTCTGCTATTACAGTCTAACGGATCAAATCATGAGAGAGTATTGGATTGCCATTCCTAATAAAGATACAAGTCCAAAGAGACCCCATACACGCATTGTTCGAATGAGAAACATGAGGCTTGGCATAACAATCATAACCATAGGAAAATATGAGGTAAAAATTTTTGATCGCGAAAGAACAATTATCGATGCTTTTCGTTATTTAAGTGACGAAATAGCTCTCAAGGCCCTTCAAATCTATCTAAAATCTTCTCACCAAAAAAAATCAGATTTACTAAAGCTTTCAAAATATGCTAAATCTTTAAGAATTAACATAAACAAATACATTATGGCTTTAACAACATGACATCTTCATTAGAGCAGTCCTTTAAAAATCGACTCCACCTCATTGCTAAAGAACGAAATTTAACCCCCTCAGAAGTGTGGCAAAATGTAATTACTGAACGCTTTTTAGTACGCCTGTGTCAATCCACTTATCACTCTCAATTTGTGTTAAAAGGGGGAATGTTATTGGCTAGATATATCAATATTTGCAGAGAAACTACAGATTTGGACTTTTCAATTCATCGATTAAGCAATGAAGTCCCTATTTTACAAAAAACATTTGATGCGATTTGCGAATCTAAATTAAATGATGGTTTTGTTTTCATGAATCCAGTTGTTGCCCCCCTTGAACATTTTCACATGCAATATCCAGGAGCTCATATAAAAATAGACGTCCGTTTTGGAAAAGCAAAATTCCCCCTCTTTATTGATCTTGGATTTGGCGACTTACCTCAAACACACACAAAAGAAATTAATCTCCTTTCCAGCTCTAAAGGACCTTTGTTTGAATCGTCACTCACTATAAATTGCTATCCGATAGAATTTATATTTGCTGAGAAGCTCGAAACAATCTTCTACCGCGGCAAAGACAATAGTCGAATGAAAGATTTTCACGATCTTTTCACTATTATTTCTTCAGAACGCCTTTTAAATAAGGAAGACATAGAGATGGCAATTCATCTTGTGTTCAACCATCGCAAAACCATTCTCCAACTACCTCTTAAATTTGGTTCTTCCGAAATAAAAACTTTACAAACTTATTGGGAACGTTATCGTCAAACAACCACCTTGCCAGAACACTTACCAAATCAAATTGAAGAAATAATCCAAATTATTAACAATACCCTCTACTCAAATGAAGGAACGGTATAAGTTATTTGATACCAATACAATGTGATTTTGTTGCAAGCTGCTATAATCACATTATGGATTTGATTTATAAGTGGGAAGGGACAAACTCCAGCGATTGGAACGATTCTAGCAATTGGGTAGACGGAAATATTCCTCCTCTGACAACACACTCCCCATTCCCGAATATTGAGATTTTTGGAGGTTGCGCGCATCCACCAATTCTCTCATCCAAACATTCATTAAAAATTGGCGATCTAACCTTTATAGAATTTCCGGAAACTTTAACGATAGAGAGTCCAGTCACAGCAAACACGGTTTCCGGCCCTGGTAAAATCATTCTTGCTAATAGCACATTTATCATCAAATCCGCCACAACTCTGGATCACGTTTCTGTGACAGGTAATTCATCTCTCCAAGCTAATTCAGAGGTAATAATCAATACGCTAATAGGTACTTCCGGTACTTTCACTACATTGGGCGTCATAGAAATAGTTTCAATGAACTATTCTGGTGATCTAATCCTTGATAATGCTTCTTTAAGTTTTAATAGCAGGTCTTCTCTTGGCAACGTTACTGCAAAAGGGCGATCCTCTATTATAGCTATGTACTTATGGGACATAGTTATAAAGCACTTAATTGTTGAAGACTTTTTAACGCTATCTGGTCAAATCTCAATGAAGACAATTTCCTGTCCTGGTACACTCATTCTTGCTAATAACTCAATTTTCATCGAATCCGCTACAACGCTGAGTCAAGTTTCTGTAATAGGCAACTCATCCTTGCAAGCCGCAGAAGAAGTAACAATCAACATGCTTTTTGGGGCTCCATCAAGTTCTTTGACTCTAGCTGGTAGTGTGGCAATGCATACGATCAATGTAAATAGCGAATACACATTTACCCTTTCTTGGCCTCCTATTACACCCTTTACCAAAATAGGGGGTGGGACATTAAACTTAGAAGGCAGTTTTCAATTTTCTTCTCCAATCACTATCGAATCTGGCACTCTAGCCCTTAATGGGTCTATTATTCTTGATACTGTTGTTATGCAAGGATCAGAAAACATATCCATTATAACCCTCTCAAGCACAAGCGCAACAATTGCAAGTTTAAGCGGCATCTCAAAGTCTCTAACACTATCTGGTTCTATAGAGATCACAGATGATGTGACGCTCAGTGGAGGAACACTATATATTGAACAGAGCATGACCATTCCAAAAATAATTGTTACAGAACATTCTACGATTATAGTGGCATCACAGGCTGTATTAACTGTACAAACTCCCCTCGACGAAAGCCTGCTCACTATTCAAGGATCAGTAAAATATGTTCCTGAATAAAGAGCTCAAGTCTATTGAAGAAATAATCCAAATTATCAATAATACTTTTAATGAACCATTTCCTAAAAAATTATAGTCTTTATGCAGCTTGGCTTATAGCTGCAGTCGCAACTTTAGCAAGTCTTTACTACAGCGAGATTAAAGAAATTTATCCGTGTAAATTTTGTTGGTATCAAAGAATTTTTCTCTTCCCCCTCCCCCTACTCCTTTTTCCGATAGTTTTCTTTCAACGAAAAGACCTTATTCCCTACATCATCTCTCTCCCCATTATCGGCCTCTTTATCCCCCTCTACCAACTCTTTATTCGTCCCGTCTGCTGCTTTTCTGAGCCGATCTCACCAATTGCAAGCATCATAACTTTCGCCCTCATCACCCTTTTTCTATTAATCGCACTCTTCTCAAATAAGAAAAATCCGCTATAATCCTCGGATATGACTGTTTGTCCACCTTTAATTTTAGCCCCTATGGAAGGGGTTGGCGACCGAACTTTCCGAAAAGCTATGGCCTCTGTTGGCGGCTTTGACGAAGCTGTGATGGATTTTCTCTCCGTCCCAAGAAACGCCCATGTTCCGAGCCTATCCAAAAAGTATCAAGCAGATGAACTAGGCAAAATCCCAATGGCAGCACAGCTCATGGGCTCCGATCCAGAGCTTATGGCTTCCATGGCAAAAGAGATGGAGCGACGTCAGGCAAAAAGGATTGATCTAAACTGTGGTTGCCCTTCCAACACAGTGACTGGCAACGGTTCCGGTTCGAGCCTCCTAAAAAATCCAGAGACCCTCTACACCATAGCAAAAGCGATGGTAAATGCAGTCTCTGTCCCAGTCACTATCAAAATGCGCTCCGGTTATGAAGACACCTCCCTCTTCAAAGAAAATCTCTCTGCTGCAGAAGAGAGCGGCATTAAATTTCTCACCCTTCACCCCCGCACAAAACTTGATGGGTATGGTCCACCCGCAAAATGGGAATACATAGCTCTCGCCAAATCGATCTTAAAGATCCCGGTTGTTGGTAATGGTGATATTTTAACAGTACCAGATGCGCTTAACATGCTCAAACAGACAGGCTGCGACGCTCTTATGATCGGCCGAGGAGCCGTTACTAACCCCTTCATATTTCATCAAATCAAGGCAAACTTTTCAAACACCCCGTACACACCGACCTGGGATGCCCTCCACGCCTATATTCAACTCTTCACAGCTTCACTCCCCTACGAGATGACCCTGCGCGGAAAAATCAATAAAATGAAACAGCTCTTCGGGTTTCTCTTTAAGGCGACCCCCAAACTTCTTGCAGCAAGACCCGCTATGCTCACCTTCTCCCCAAAAACCTTAGAAGAATTCCTAACTTTTTCCATCAACTTACTCAAAAAGGAGTCGGACTACACCGTTTTGTAGGTGGTAATAACTGCCGTAAACTTCAAGATCCCCTTTTTTGACAGCCTCTTTGACAAATGAAAGGGCAGAAAGCTCTTTTACTACCAGTCTCACATTCGCTTCGACAGCCTCTTGCAAAGATTCCCCTTTTTTAATAGCAGGTTTCATCTGGCGTGCGATGTGAGGAATTGTTTGATCATTTCCACTAAGCACTGCTTGTACAGCGCCACAATTCTCATGCCCCATCACTAAAATGACAGCCGCATGCAACTGTGTCACCGCATAATGGATGCTCTCTAATTCAATATCGCCCACCACATTGCCGGCAACCCGGACCACAAAAATATCCCCTACCCCTTGATCAAACAAAATCTCAGGGCTCACTCTCGAATCTGAACAAGCAACAATGACAGCAAACGGCTCCTGTTTAGCAACCATCGCCTCCATCCGGCTCTCCTTAAGGCAATTTGGATGCTCTACTCTCTCCTCTATCGCCCTCGTATTCCCCACAATGAGCTTCTGCAACGCCTCTTGCGGAGTCAATTTCTTCGAAGGCTCACCCGCGGATAAAACGGTGACTCTAAAAACAGAAAGAATATAAAAAAATTTCTTCATACTCTTTGGTGTATAAATTAAATTAGAAAGAGGTGCAAGTACTAAACCGCAATTCTTTCTCTTCAAGGGATGATTGAGCAAGAGCGCTCCCTAAAAAGAGGACAAAGTCGTACCACGCATGGACAGCAACACTTTCTTGGAGTGAATTATTTTTGTAAGTGAGCCAGCCTGAGTAAACGCTAAAAGTGGCAATCAAGGGTAAGGCGTATGCATAGTAGCGCCACTGATCCTTCTCCTCAAACATGGTTGCGTTTGAAATGTGCGCCGCGGTAAAAGCTACAGAAGAAAGGGCAATCCCTCCCCAAGGAGTAAATATTTCAGATAATGCTGGCTGCAAATAGCCTCGAAACAACGACTCTTCCCCAATTCCCACAGGAAGGGCAAAAACAGGGTGAATGTGGGACACTTTGGTTTCCATAGTTGTATCCTGAGAAAACGCAAAATGCACGACAGCCGACTCCAGCGCAAGAAACCCTAAAATTCCGCCCCACACCTCCATTCGCTTCATCACCCTCGGCCTAAACGGTGCTAGCGACAAATCGGCAAAGCTATCGGTCGGCATTTTATAACGGTAAGTTGACCCACTATTGTAAACCCTAGCATCTCTATAAACTCCAAAAAGACCGTACATCCACGTGTTTTGCAATATGGACATACCCCCTTGAGACTCTATCCCTGCAAAACCTGCCCCTAAAGAAATACCACCCAATTCACCAGCTGTTCTATAGTCACCCAAATAGACATGGCCAAGCCCTGGAAACAGACTAGACAGTCCTACTGCAAGCCATGGTTTCTTATACGGCATCTTCAACATAGGGGGAGTCATCGTAGGCCCCTGTGGAATTAACATCTCCTTCTCACTATACACTGCAGTAAGCTCAATCTCTTCCGCAAAGAGGGTTAAAGAGAGCGCAAGTAAGATTGCAAATCTTTTCATGGAAAGACAGCATAACACGCGAATCAATTTTAAACAAGTCGCCCACCACCATCCACATAAACAATTGATCCAGTAGCATAACCACACTGAATAAGGTAGAGGACCGCTTGAGCGACATCTTCCGGTTGCCCCACTCTCTTTACGGGCAGCCTCTTAGCAGCCTCTTCGAACTCTTTTAGCCGCTCCCCTTGCGGCACCACATCCCAAACAGGGGTAACCACAGTCCCCGGCGCAATCGCATTCACCCGAATCGGCGAGAGCTCCAGAGCTAGCGCCCGTGTAAGCCCTTCAATTGCTGCATTGATCGCACTCCCCGCCGCAAAATTTATAAACGGCCTTTGCCCGGCACTCCCACAAAAAAAGGTGATCGACCCCCCTTTCCGAATATACGGCGCTCCATGCTTTGCAGCCACGTACTGACCCCAAAACTTGCTATCGAAAAACCCCCTCGCCTCCTCTACAGCCTGCTTTAAAAACGACCCCATCACAAAACTTGCAGCCGTTATCACCAAATGATCAAAAGGGCCCACCTGTTCAAAAAACCTCGCAACCTCCCCCTCATTCATCACATCGAGCACAAACGCCTCTCCACCCCCAATCACCCCCTTCGCCTTTTCAAGCCTCTCCACTGACCGACCCGCAATCACAACCTCATGACCCAGAGAATGAAGCATCTTCGCAACCGCCATCCCCATCCCCGAGCTCCCCCCAATCACAACCACCCTCTGACCCATATCCACCTCCCCCTTCCCCAAACTAATCACTTTCCCGAATTCCTCTCGATATAAAAAATTCTCTTGATGGAATCTAAATATTTAAACTATTCTCCTAGGGCGTGTCATCATTAGAGAGAGAACTAAAGTGCAATTTTTTAGGTCATGTATTTGTGTGCTGTTGCTGGTAACAACTCCTACGAGTTTGTTTTGTTCTCATAGAGATCATTCAAAGCACCATTCAAAACACCGTTCTAAATCAATTGTGCAAGAGAAGGGGGCGGATGACCTTCACTTGTGGACATACGATGAAATTATGAGGCTTTTGGATGAAGTTGAATCTGGAAAGGTGGAAAAAAAATGTAGCCCTGAAGATTGCGTAAAAATCGATCGATTTTTGGCCCTTTTGGCTAAAGAGGGCGAATCTTTTGATAACTCCAGTTTGGACAGAGATATTGCCGAACTAGTGCCGGACAATCAAATTCTCAATGGCGATCCTTTCGCCTTACAAATTAATTTTGGTGACCTTCTAAGTTCTGCTATGGCCTGGATCCGGCCTGAATTTATTTCTTATTTGGGTTTTAAAACCTTTAATTTCAGGATTGCATGTAAAAGCGATTGGCAAAAAACCAAGAACTTTGTCCATAAGCACAGACAAGCGATTATTATTGGCGCAGTTGTCGTAGTAGTCGTTGCTGTCGTCGCTACAGTCGTAGTGATAGCAAATTCAGCTGCGTCAAATAATCAGGAACAGAGTGCAGAAAATGAACCATATGAGCTTAATGAATTAATTTGCAATCATTTAGAATCTATCAAAGATCTTGCGGCAGAAGACAGCGAAAGTCCCTCATTCATAGAGCAGGCAAGAGCGCTTGGTTCAAGAGCAACTCACGATATCTTAAATACCCTTGCCGAATTAACTTCCGTTATTCCCCAACTACAGCAAGAAGTAATGGAGTTGAACGAAAAAATACTGCCACCGGAAATGATCCCCCCTGACATGACCTCCCCCATGGAAAATTACCACACCCTAGTAGCCCAAGGTCATGAAAAAATCGATCACCTCTTTTCCACCAATCTAGCCGAACATTACTCCCCAGAAGCCCTCGAAGCCAAAGCCGCAAAAAATCCCCAATGTACTTACGGCGTCCTACCTCCCCCCGGCATGCTTTTAAAACCCAAAGGCGGCATTAGCTCCCTTAAAAAAGTCGGCGAACTTATAGAAAGCGCCGAAAGCACCACACTCCTCGCTGAGGAGCTAAAATTCAATGCACGTGAAATATCTCAACTTAAGCAAGCTGAAAAATTAGAAGGTATTATTAACGGTAATATAGAGAGGTTAGTCGCTCAATCTGAAAGTAAAGTGCTAAAGGATGCAATTACTCAAGATAGGAATGTCAAGATGGTAAGAGATTATCTTGATAAGCCTGCCAAAGAAATTCAAAAAGGCATTAAAAGTTATGAGAAACAAATAGCCTTACACCAGGATAAAATTGTGAATCCAACAAAATATTATCCAGATTGGGATAAATTAGATCCAAGACAGCGCGAAGCTTTAATTAATAAAAAATGGCCAGTAGAAATAAAAGGGTATGAAGAACAAAAGAGCATTCTTCAAGCTATTCTAAATGAAAGGATTTCTTATGAATAATGAAAAAATTAAAAAAGCTATTATTGATACAATAACTTTGTTGATAGAGTTGGCTAAAAAAGCAAAAAAAGATGCAGATAATCCAAAAGAGGGTTTTGAAGATTATAACAAAGGGGTAATAATGGGATATTACTCAATTATTACCCTCTTAAAACATCAAGCATTTGTTTTTTGTATAGATCAAGAAGAATTAGGTTTAGCAGGTATAAAACCTGATATAGATTTGCTAGGTCTTCATAAAAATCCCGATATAGATTATGGAAATGACAATTGGGCGATCGATGTTATAAACGAGAAAAAAATCAAAGGATATCTTAGTGATTCAATAACGTTATTAAAAGAACAAGCGAAGGAAGCAAAAAAAGATGCTGATGAATCAGAAAAGGGTAACGAGGACTATAACCAAGGACATCTTAGGGCTTATCATTCATTATTTTATCTTCTAAAGACCCAAGCACTTGTATTAAATATAGATGAAAAAGAGCTTGGTTTGGCTGACATAGAGCCTGAGCGGGATTTGCTATAGGTCGCAAACAAAACGCTCCTAGGTCATGCCCATGGAGTTACTCCCAAAAGCCTTTGCGCAATCTCCGATTGCCGCAACATGCTAAGCCCCTGCCGTTTTCAAAAAAGCGCAATAGGTTGATAAATGAGAGGATTTTTGAAAGCGGCAGGGGCTCAGCATGTTGCCCCGACCCCCGGGCCCTAGCAAAGGCCCCCTTCCCCTCCCTCTCGCCCCCCTTTCTCTCATCTTCCATGACGTTATACAGCAGCCCTCTCATCGCTCTAAAAACTACAATCAACTGAAAGTAATCATGTTGAAAAGATTTATTTTCTAGACACTTACGTATGTTTAAGTCACCTCACTAGGTTTTTTTCTTGTTTTTAGCTATCAACATAACTTAGTCTCAGGAATTATGAAGCATCAAGCTCTTTTCAGTTGATTTAAAAAGGCGCAAAAGTATGGCTTATGAAACAGATTTGTTAAAAGAACTGACGGTGAATTTCTTAGACCGTTATGTCATTTTTGAAGACTACAGCGAAATGTGTAGTGGGATATTTTACTATCAAGATCAGCAAATAGGTATTAGAGCCACGGCGATTAAAGTTTTATTAGGGGTGATGGCAATCTCGGGATCATTTTCTTACTTAAATGTGGGAGTGTTTAGCTATACTTTAATGCTCATCAGTGTACTTCTTCCTATGGTAGCAGTATTTATCGTGACCATCTTATTATTTAATGATTTAGTTTATAAAGAGGGATTAAAAATGGGTTTTTTGAGTGAAGCCAAAAGATATGAAAAAGAAAATACTTGGATCACTCCATACCACGAATGTTTGATTACAGAAACCGAACTTCATAACACAAGGAGAACAACGCATATATCTCTGTATTTTGGGTGCACAAGTGTTTTAATTTTCTTGTCAGCATTTTCATTGTGCATACAATTTCAGAATGATTTGTTTCGATTAGGAATCATTTGTGTATTTTTTCTAATTTATTTTTTGTATAAAACCATTATTAATAAATATTTAAATCATCCAAAAGAACCTTTAGATCAATTGGGGAGCTAATATGAAATCAGATCAACATACAGAAGTTTTTTTTGCATCCCGCAATCATAAAAAAGGGGTGGAATACATTAATCACTTTAGTACGACTAAGGTAAAATACAAGACAATGGCTATAACAATTGTCGCTGCATTTTTGGCAGCTTTGGCGCCGATTATAAAACATGCTGGAGTATTCGTACATATTGATGAATTGTATTTCATTTCTGCCTATACGATCGTTTTAATTTTTGCACTTCATTTGATTCGATTTTTAGATATAGACATAAGTCATGAACAAATTAGAATGTTATTTAAAAAAATTATTGAGATAGAAGAATCTGGCTCGATGCCGCATCCGTATAAAGAAATATCGAAACATCTATATTCAAAAAGTTTTGATCCGGTAATTATTGATTTTTTGTATTATGGATCAATAAATATTGGGGTTATAATATTCGGTTTTGTAGTATTATTTGGTAAAATAGAGCCGTATCACCCTCACTACGGGGTTGTGGCTTCAATTGCAGT